>Ga0209614_1001902_pt1 | contig 14618 bp, 11 predicted proteins | sample BlaSprsedimmetaG_FD_185484 | JGI IMG/M metagenome (GOLD analysis project Ga0209614, IMG submission 185484) | Hot spring sediment bacterial and archeal communities from California, USA to study Microbial Dark Matter (Phase II) - Blank Spring... ... | reverse complement strand
GCGCAGGTTGATCCGGACGTCCCAGTACTATCAATATCGTAATGAGCAATCCTATCAAAGCCGACTACGAACATTTCGGCGAAATTGCAGACAATTGGATTCCTCATAGCGCTGTCATACTAATCAACTCGCCGCCGTGCACGCTCCAGACCGCCACGGCTCTCTCGGCGATCTTAGCGGTCTCTGCGGTGAATACAGGTCTGTTGGACGGAGACAGCGATGAACCAAGACCAGAGAACGGCGCTGTTACGGGTCGCAAGGACCACGGTTGAGGCGGTCGTCAACGGGCGCAAACCACCACGACCCCAATCCGACGACCCCGAACTGAATGCCCATTGCGGCTGTTTCGTCACCCTCAAGAACGGAGATGCGCTGCGGGGCTGTATCGGCCAGTTCACCAGCGACAAGCCTCTGATTGATCTGGTGGCGGAGATGGCAAAGGCCTCGGCCACGAGCGATCCGCGGTTCCTCGACCATCCGATCCGCCCGAAAGAGCTGAACAAGCTGGACATCGAGATATCCGTGCTCTCGCCGCTGCAACGGACCGCCGACCCGCTGAGCCTGGAGCTCGGTGTCCACGGGATCTACATTAAGCGGGGGTACGCATCCGGCTGCTTCCTGCCCCAGGTCGCCACCGAGACCGGCTGGACCAAGGAGCAATTCCTCTCGTACTGCTGCAGCCACAAGGCGGGCCTGGCCCCCAACGCCTGGAAGGACGGCAAGACAGAGGTCTATCTCTTCACCGCCGAAGTCTTCGGCACCCTCTTGAGCGAGGCCTGATAGACAGAATTGATCAAGCCCCGTTTTCAGTATTGAAAATGGTTATTATGGGACTGGAGAGGCTACCCACACAAACGAGAGACGCGGGCAAAAAATCTGGTGGATTCACTCGCCTGGTAGGCCGATTGGTTTTTATAATGGTGGCCCGAACATGATGTTCGGATCTCTGAGAAGCTGCCGAGGGATCGGCGAGTTCGGCCTTGAGCACGGAAGCTCACAATTCATGAAGGCGGTCTTCGTGCGCTATTTCGTGTTAATATGGGCAATATGGCTAATCCCGTCGGGCGGGTGTCAGGAGTCTCAACAGACCTCCGGCGTGGCCATGCCAACAGTCGGCCGCGAGACGGAGGGGATCGTTCGTTATCTCTTGCAGGAGCGGACGGACGGCCTGGAATCCATCGCTGACTGGGACAACGAATACGGCCCGGGGCTGTGCCTGACCACCAAGCACTATGAAATCTACACGACGTTGCTCGACCCGCTGATGCTCCGCCAGACGCCGGCGTTCATGGAGGCCGCCTACCAGGGTTATGTCGCCCAGTTGAGCAAGCCGGTCGAACTGACGATACCGCTGACCGTCTATCTCTTCGCCGACCGCCCCCAGTGGGAGGCGTTTACCCGCCAATTCGCCGGGGCCCAGGCCGAGATGTACTGCAAGATCCGGGCCGGGGCCTATTGCCACAACGGCGCGTGCGTAGTCTACAATATCGGACGCAAGCGGACCTTCGCCGCGCTGGGGCACGAGGGCTGGCACCAGTTCAACATGCGGATATTCCGCTACCGCCTGCCAAGCTGGCTTGATGAGGGGGTGGCGATGTTGTTCGAGGTCAGCGAGCAGAGCAACGGCACTTTCACTTTCGATCCGGCCCGGAACAACTACCGCCTCGATGGGTTGCGGACGACCCTGCGGCAGCGCCGCGCGATGGCTCTGGGTGAGCTGCTCAAGTCGAATCCGGGCGAGGTCCTGGCCAGCAACAACGCCGATGCGCTGCTGACCTTTTACAGCCAGGCCTATGCCCTGGTGCGGTTCCTGCGAGAGGCCGACCAGGGCCGGCGTCTGGAGCGATTCCAGCGGCTGCTGGGCGACGGGTTGACCGGTCAATGGCCGCTGGGCGAATACGCCGGCCGCATGGCCGCCGACCGCAACCTGCCCCGCATCGTCGAGTGGAATCGGGTGGTCGGGACGCAACTGTTCCGCTACTATATCGACGACGACATCGAGCGCATCGAGAAGGAGTATCTGGCCTTCTGCGCAAGAATCACGAATTAAAGGGGTCCGGTGCATACCATCCCTTGCCTTCAGCAAGGGGTGCACCCCAGCGTGGAGCATCGAGCAGCCCGTAATCCGCACGACGCAATACGAACTCTATGAACAGGCGTGGCCTCCCACGGATGGTGTTGGCGTCGGCGTCGCCGCGGCGGCGGGAGATGCTGGTGGCGGCCGGCTATGAATTCCGTGTCCAGCCGGCGGATATCGACGAGTCGGGATTCGACACGCTGGACGTCTCGGCCGAGGACTTCACCAAACGCCTGGCCCTGGCCAAGGCCATGACCATCGCACGCCGATTCCCCGATGAGCTGGTGCTGGGGGCCGATACGGTCGCAGAGTGCGAGGGCGAGATCATCGGCAAGGCCGCCAACGCCTACGAGGCCGAGCAGATCACCCGCAAGCTCTTCGGCACGATGCACCGCGTGGTCACGGGCGTGGCCCTGGTGCGGCTGGCCGACGGGCGGATCCTCGTCGAGAGCGACACCACGACAGTCTACCCGAAGGAACTGTCCGACCAACAGATCCAGGCCCACATCTGCGGCGGCTCATGGATCGACAAGGCCGGCGCCTACGCCATCCAGGAAAACGGCGACGAATTCATCGAACGCATCGACGGCTCCATCACCAACGTCATGGGCCTGCCGATGGAACTGCTCAAGCGAATGCTGGCCCAGATACACCCATGATTCCGACAAGGTATGAATGCCTGGATACTGCCAAGCTGCGTGGTGGCGGGATGGCCGCACTGCCGAGGCCGGGTGTTCCACGTGGCTCAAGATGACAACAGGCGTGCGTAACGCCGTCCTCGTCAGACCCGGCCCATCGCGTCCGTCAGCAGATTGGGGTTGCCGACCCATTTGATCGCCTCGTTGAGATCGACGACGCCCTTCTTGATCAGGATGGCCAGGTGCGATTCGAGGGCGATCATGTTCTCATCGGGCTTGTTGCGGGTCTTGGTCTGCAGTTGCGAGTAGAGCTGTTCGATCTTGCCGGTTCGGATGAGATTGGCGCAGGCGAAGTTGTTGTTGAGGATCTCCATCGCGACCACGCGGCCTTCGCCATTCTTACGCGGCACGAGTTTCTGGCTGATGATATACGCCAGCCCCAGCGAGAGTTGATTGCGGACCTCGGCCTGCCGCCCGGTCGGGAAATAGTCCAGAATCCGCGTCACCGTTCCGGTGGTGTCGCGCGTGTGCAGCGTCGAGAAGACCAGGTGCCCCGTCTCGGCCGCCATGAGCGTCATCAGGATCGTCTCCGGGTCCCGCATCTCGCCGACGAACACGATATCCGGGTCCTCGCGGAGCATCTCCTTGAGGCCGCCCAGGAAGCCCTTGCAGTCGCGGCCGACCTCCCGCTGGCTGATCATGCAGTTCTTCTGCGGGAAGAGGTACTCGATGGGGTCCTCGATGGTGATGATCCGCCGGGCGCTGGTCTCGCTGATGCGGTCGATCAGGCTGGCGATGGTGGTGGACTTGCCCGCCCCGGTGATGCCGGTCAGCAGGACCAGGCCCTGCTTGCGGCTGACGATGCTCTTCCAGACGTCGTTGGGAAAACCGATGTCGTCGATTTTCGGGATGTCCAGCGACAGGGCGCGGATGGCCGCCGCCACGCCGTCGTTCTCCATGAAGATGTTGATGCGGAACTGCAGCGAGCCGACGCGATGCGAGCAGTCAACGCTGAGGTTGGCCTCGAGCTTGGCCAGGTTCTGCTCGCTCAGCAGCGGGTAGATGAGCTGTTTGGCGACGTCGGCGGTGACCTTGGGGCCTTTGAGCTTGATCAGGTCGCCATCGATCCGATAGGCCGGGGGCGAACCGGTCTTGATGTGCAGGTCCGAGACCCGCAGGGCCCCTCTGGCCTCGAAATAGTGCAACATGTCGTTGATGGACAGATCGCCGAGGTCCGTCGTGGAGTAAGCCTTCGTCGTGGGCAGGTATTTCTGGGCCATAGTCTTGAGATCGTCTCTGGTGGCGGTTGCCGGGCAATGGGCTCATCCGCCAGTATATCACCGGGGGGACCGGCGACCCAAGCAAATCGTTCTCGGACGGCCCGCGTGCCCGCCGCGGCCGGCCTATTTTCGGCGGTTCTTCGGATTGAGCCAGTCCTGAAGATTCTTGGCCAGAATCTGGATGTCGCGTTTGGCCATGATGTGCTCGGCGATGGCCGGGGGGATGTGCAGCTTGGCCATGGCGGCCTCGACACGCTGCCAGAGGCGGTCCTTCTTCGCCTGGCCCTCGGCCAGGTAGAGTTCGGAGACCAGCTCCGAGACCTTCTGGAGCATGATGGCGTCGAGGTTGTCGTAGTACCGGTTGATGATGGCCCGTTGGTGGGCGGTGTATTCCTGTTTTGCCATGTGTCGTACCGCTTGAACCAAGAGGAAGAACATCTTGGGATGGGTCTTGCCCACGACGGCGGGGCGGGCTTCTACTGGATGGCGGCGTCCTTGGCGATGACGTTCTGTTGCTGGCTGGTTCGGAAGTCGGCGAGCTTGTGGGCCAGGGCCGGGTCCGACAGGGCCAGGACCTGGATGGCGAAGATGGCGGCGTTCTTGGCGCCGGGCTTGCCGATGGCCATCGTGGCGACGGGCACGCCGGGCGGCATCTGCACGGTCGACAGCAGCGCATCGATGCCGCCAAGCCCCTGGCCGGCGTCCAGCGGCACGCCGATGACCGGCAGCGGCGTTCGGGCGGCCAGCGCCCCGGCCAGGTGGGCGGCCATGCCCGCGGCGGCGATGACGACCTTGATGCCGGCGGCCGCGGCGGACTCGGCGAACTCGGCGGCGATCTGCGGGGTGCGGTGGGCCGAGATGATGCGGACGGCCGGGTAGATGTCGAAGGTCTCGAGCAACTGGATGCACGCCTGCATGACCTTCAGGTCGCTGTCGGAGCCCATGACGATGGCGATGGGCGTGTGAGTGTTGGTGGCCATTTCCTGTGTCCTCCGTGAGTGGGTCAGGCGGAAGCGAGTATAGTCGCTAGTCGTGTGTCTTATAACCTCTTTTGCGGCCTGTGGTTACGATTTTCTGCCGGCGCTTGAACGGGTGGTTGCGGGGCGGTAGAATAGTGCGCCGGTCCTTTTGACGGCGCCATAATAACGGCCGGTGTCGGCTGATGCAAGCGCAAGGGGGCTCGATATGGAAACCAGACAGCCCGTCGTTGCAGGTCAGTTCTATCCGGGGGCCCAGCGTGCGTGCCTGGCGGAGTTGATGGAGTGCCTGGCGGAGCGGCCGGTGGAGGGGGCGATCCAGGGGGCCCTGCCGCAGACGATTGTCGGGGGTATCGTGCCCCATGCTGGCTGGGTGTTCAGCGGGTCGCTGGCGGCGATGGTGTTCGAGGCGGTCCGCCAGCGGCACGAGCAGGTGGATACCTTCGTGATCTTCGGGGCGGCGCACGGGTATTTCGGGTCCGAGCCGGCGGTCTTTGCGCGGGGCCGGTGGCTGACGCCGGTCGGGGAGATTGCGGTTGACGAGGAGCTGGCGGCGGCAATCCTGGAGACGGGCACGGCCGTGGAGGATCCGCGGGCGCACCGGGGCGAGCACAGTATCGAGGTGCAGGTGCCGTTCGTGCAGCATCTGTTCGAGCAGGCGCGGATTGTGCCGATTGTCGTGCCGCCGAGGGAGCGGGCGATGGCGATGGGCGAGGCGGTCGGCCGGATCGTGCGGGATGGCGGCAAGAAGGTGGTGTGCATCGGCTCGACGGACCTGACGCACTATGGGCCGCGGTATGGTTTTGCGCCGATGGGCGTCGGGCCGCAGGGGCAGAAATGGGCCAGCGAGGTCAACGACCGGGACTTTATCGAGGCGGCGCGGGCGATGGATGCCCGGGGGCTGCTGGCCGGCAGCGCCGAGAAGTGCAATGCGTGCGGGGCCGGGGCGGCCGCGGCGACTATCTCGGCCGCCAGGGTCCTGGGCAAGACCGAGGGCGTGCTGCTGGCCCATACGAACAGCAACGAGATCATGCGCAAGAAAATGGGCTCGACCGGCGCCGAGAGCGTCGGCTACGCGGCGATGGTGTTCTGAGCGTGGGTCTTGTATGTCGCAGTCTCACTGCCAATTGGCCTTGGGCGTGCCGCTGTAGAAATCGCCCGGGATCTGTGAGGGGTCCTTGGGCTTTTCAACAGGCCAGCAGACAATATCCAAGCCCGATGCACCGTTGTCGTCCGTGAAATTCGGGCCGATGCTGTACAACTGGAACCCATCATCCGCCAGCCGGTAGACCAGAGGAGCACCGCTGTATGGATCCTCCGGAACAGCCTGCAGATATCCTCCCGCGGATAGAACGTCGAGCGATTCAGGCAGTTGGGCGTGATCGGCCTTGTAACGCAGAATCGCAAGGACGGCTATCAACGCGTCGGTTTGAAGCCTTGTCTTGTGATACGCATGAAGGAGTGGTTCCGGGTCTATGCCTATGCGCATAATCTCCAACGCCGCGTGGCGGGTATTGATCGCCCTGACCTGTCTGAAATAATCGACGCTGCCTGATTTGATCTGCCACGGCGTCTTGTCAACGAGCTGATTGAAAAGAGAAAAGGTCCGTTCGATCTGCTCGGCCGCCTCGTTACGGGTCGGACCGAGAATCCAACTCCACCTGAACTGACGCTCCATCCTCCTGGCGTCTTCCCCGGTCGAGAGTATTACGACGCCCCGGCACGCTCTCCACCACAAGCGTCCGGTTCCCTTACTGTGATGTACAAACGCCAACTGCAGCGCATCGTAGTCTTCGAGTCTTTCCGCCGCCGCTCCCGGAATGTATGTGTCACTGTCTAGCTCTTGCTGCAAGTCGTCCTGAAGCCGCTTCAGGACGGCCGTACCGACCCGCGAGGAATCAAGAATAACCGCAGCGCCCCTGACCGACTGCTCCCTGAGGCCAAGGCCGAAGTGCTGTTCCATGATAAGGAGATTCGCGCTGCACTTGTGACCGCCTGCGCGATAGCAATCGAGTATGTATTGCCAGGCGACTTCGGGTCGGCCCTGAGCGGCCTCGAACTTGGCGGCCCAGACGACCGCTTTGGCCAATTGATTCAAAGGGGATAACTCACGATAGGGTATTCCGGTTATCATGTTGTCACGTTCGGAGTGTCTTTCCAGCCAGTAGTATGGTCTCGTCGTTGCTTCGTGGAAATACCCAAGGGCCCGCTCGTTCGAGGCAAACCAGCTTCGCAATAATGCCTGCTCGGCATCGTTGAAGTCACCCGGCCGGTCGGTATAGTCCAGCATCGGCAGTTCCTCGGGCGGTTCGACAAATGCATCGAAAGCCAGTTGATAAAACGGGGCGGCGTTGCGGTCCGGGTCGTACTCAGCCGGACGGGATAATTCGTTAAGCTGGGCCACGTAGTCAACCGTCACTCGCGGGCGGAGTGCCAGGAAGAAAACGACCTTCACCATCAGGGAAAGGAGCAGGGCAACCAGTCCGACGAACGCAAATATCGCAACTTTACGCTGTTTCATACTAATAACATCCTGGAATGCCCTATTCCAGCCTTATGGTGTTCTTGTTCACTACCCCGTGCCCATAGAAGGTTATATTGTCGTTATCATCGCCGTAAAGAGCGTCCGGACCAAAGAAACTCTCCCGCGTAGGGCGGCTCCCGTAGACTCCCACATGGTTGAAGGCTTGATGGATGCTATCGCCGCGCCCCATTCTTTCCCAGAACATCTCGACACCGGCAGTGGTATCCCCCAGCAGCCACTCCCCCAGGCGTTCAGAAGACGTGTCGACAGGCACCTTCCAGCCAATGTAGATTTGGTCCAGACTACCGTAGCCCTGCAATGAAAACACCCCGTAGGCTGCCGCCATGTCCCAATATACAGCACTGTAGCAGCCGTCATGAAATACGATCTTCTTATTCCATGAATCATGCATCCCAAGGCTCCACAAGTCGAAACCTCTAGCGTCCCAGTCATCGGGCAAGGGCTCATTCCAATTAAGTCGGCAGAACGCCCCGATCTTCTCCCATTTGTCCCGGCGCCATCTCCTTTCCGTGTGCTTCCAGCACAGGGCATGGGTCCTGGGCACACCTTCGATTCCGTGGCGCACATCGCGCCCGACGTGGCTATTGGCGTGGCCAGGCCAATAGACATACTTCGCAGCGGGTTTCGTGAAGAGGTATGTGAGGTTCTGCGGGGTAACATCCTTGTAGTAGAGGGCAACCCAGGTTACTCCCCTATCAGCGCAGGCCTGCGCGCATGCCTTAATGGCGGGTTTTCGGGCTTTGTATACATCTGTGTCTGGCATGACTATGACCATCCGGGCGCCGTTTGGCCAATCGGCTTGCTTGAATTCCTTCGTCAAGTCCTTGTATGTGACCGTATCGCTGCTGGATGCGTCGGGCTCGCCCATTGCCATCATGCCGGAGTCTGTTTCAGCGACAACGAGTCGGCAGAAGTACTCGGCGCTGAAAGTCGCGCCTGGAACGACGATTGTTACGTGAGGTCCCTCATGGGTGCTTGACCAGATGACCTGATCGTCCTGGTCGAGAAGCTGGGCCTCCAAGATGGCGGCGCCATCGTAGAAGCCGCTGTATACGTAGTCCTCGCTGGGATGGAAATGATCGCCGGCCACAACACCGTGGAGCAGGTTGTTGAAATACAATGGAACGGGCGTGTGGTTGGTTACGTTGCCGGAAATGTCGGTCGTTATCGTTCTAAGGACATGCCAACCGTTCAGGAATGCGCTACTGTCAAAGGTGATCCAGTCGTTTTCGGTATCCCAGCCGAATTGTAACTCGCCTATGGGCTGGTTGTCCAGATAGACGGATACCAGCACTGCTGTGAGCGGAATGTCTTCAAAACGCAGCCCTATGACGCCGCGGACATTGCCCTGTTCTACAGCCGCCGGTGACTCAAGATCCAATATCACCAGAGCCATACTATTCGACAGCCAGTCCTCGCCCAATACCGCAACATCGGCGAAGTCAAGCTTCCCGTCACGATTGAAATCTGCCGAGGAAGGGTCGGCAACTCGCCATTGATCCAGAAACTCGGCCAGGTCCGGCATGTTCAATATCGTGTCGCCATTGAGATTGGCCCGGGGATTCAAGTCGATCCCGGTGGTTTGATAATGCGGCCAGATATCTCCAATTCCCTCGTCCGGCGCGCCGTCCGTCCGGGTCGTCCAGCCCGGCAACGGAGAAAGAAACGAGCCGGCGTCGACAAACTGCGAATCAGGATTGAGGAAGATCCTGTAGCCATTCTGCTCCCCGACGAAGGGGTCGTTCGTCTCGTAGACAGCGTACGTAAATGGCATCTCGGCGAAATTCTTGTCCTGGTAATTGTTGTACAGGCCGGGACAGACGATGCTTATTCCAAGCACGTTCCAGCAGGCATATCCATAGAAACAGTTCGCCGCGACGCTGTCCGTCGCCCAGTAATTGGGCACATCCCACTCATCGCTTCCCGTCGCCCAATAACCTACGTCGCCGTCGTTAGCCAGACAATTGCTGATCTGGTACTCTGGATTCGGGAACTGGATACTCTGATCAGCGCTGGTTGGTTCAAAATCAAAGGCCACGCCCCAGTATGGCCACTGCGAATTGCCAACACCAAAGAAGTCAACGACGCAGTTGGCAATGAGATTTGAGCCATAACTCGTGATACCGCAATAACAGCCGGTGATGAAGAGGTTTGATATGGGCGCCTCCAATTGCTGATCAACCTTGACCGCATAGTAGAAACCCCACAGGTAGATGTTCTCTATTCGCGAGCGCTTGCCCGCGGTGCGCTCGATAAGGAGGCCGATTCTGTTGTTGAAGAACGGATACTGGCCTTCGCTTACTATCCAGACAGGGGCAACGGGATTGGTTACGTCACCGGGGTACACGGGCAGTGTCGGCGGAGTGGCCGTTGGCGCGGGCGCACCGAAGTGAACATTGGCTCGATCACAGACGACGATCCCGTAGCTCTGCCAGTTCTGAGCAACCACAATCATCGTATCCGACGGAATCACGACATCGATTTCCTCCGATGTCGTGCTGTGTATGTATAATGGGGGATTCGGAACGTAATACACTGTGGCCGGGTCGAGGATTGTGCTTTGTGTAATCTCATACAGAGAAACGGCTCCGTCCAGCAACGCCATGCCCATTGTGCCGCCGGTCGTTGGAGTTTGCTCCAGGGCGAGGCCCGGGAACCGTGCATAAGGCTCTTGCAGTGCGCTGTTGTTCGGCCCGCTCAGCTGGACAGGGGGAACGATGGTCCTTCGGAATTGTGCGGTAATCCAGAGTGTGTTCGCGTCCGCCATGTTGGTGTCGACTTCCTGCGCCCCAATGCTGACTACTTGCTCGGACTGCTCACCCGTCTCGCCCATGGCACCCGAAAGCCACTCGTTAGGATCAGGCTCGCCGATGAGCAGCGGGGCGGTGGAGAACACGGCCGGTTGGCAGTCGGTGTCGAAGCCAGTGCTCCATTCGGCCGCGACGGAGACGGACACCTGGCCGCCGTGGTAGGTGAAGGTGAAATAGCCGACGACATCGTTGGCCTCGTTCGGCCATGCGACACCCCCCATCGCGACCCAACCCTCGGAGTCGAAATAACCGTCGATATTCCAGCCGCCGTCCCAGCCGTACTGATTGCAGTCGTTTGGCCCCATTACGGCCGTCACGTTCGCATCGCCGACGGCCTGCGCCCAGAGGCTCAGAAGGTACAGGGGCGTGTCGGTATGAACGTAAACCGTCACCTCCTGATTCGGGTCCGGCATGTTACTGTCGGCAGCCAGCCAGACCGATCCGCAAGACACTGCTGAGAGGAATCCCCACAGAATTACCACAGCCAGTCCCCGTCTCATGTTTCTGTTCCTTTCCAGAATCCATGACCGCTGTGTCGCACTCGAACTCGGGTTCGATGAGTCCGGCTCAAGCCGCCCCGAGACTCCAGAACCCCACTCGAAGTGTAACGCTACCACGGGAATGCGGCCTTGTCAACGGGAATCTTGTCTTTTTCGGGTTGCGCTGTCGAAGAACCCTGGGCGGCAGAGTCAGCGGTAGTCCTTGCCGTTTAGGCTGTTGACTACCGAGAGGAGCCAGTTGTTGAGGTGCTCCTTCATGGGCTGAGCCCGGTTGGGGCGGTCGGGATGGAGGTTGGTTTGCTCCATGGGGTCGTCGGCCAGGTTATAGAGTTCGTATCGGCCGGCGCGGGTGTTGTTATTCTCGATGCGGTGGAGTTTCCAGGGCCAGTCGAGCCAGGCGGCATGGCCGGGGAAGCTGTCGGTGGGGTATTGCTGCTTGATTTCGGCGGCGTCGAGGCGCAGTCGCGAGGGGGCGTCGATGTCGCGGCCGGCGAGTTGGGCCTTGTGGAGCGACTCCATCCAGGGCTTGCTGGGTGTGGTGATGCCGGGCGTGGGGTGGTCCCAGAAGCCCATCGGCTGGGGGCGGGCGTCCATTTGGCCGTCGATGAGGGGCACGAGGCTGATGCCGTCCAGCGGCGGCTGGGCGGGCATGGTGACGGCGGCGATCTCCAGCAGCGTCGGGTAGATGTCCAATGTGTTGGCGGGCACGGCGGTTACGCGCGGGGCGGTGATACGGGCGGGCCATTCAAGGACGGCCGGGACGCGCAGGCCCCCTTCATAGATGCTGCCCTTGTTCGCACGGCCGCCGGTGGACCCCAGATTGGGCAGGCCCCCGTTGTCCGAGCAGTACCAGAGCAGGGTGTTGTCGGCGATGCCCAGGGTCCGCAGGCCGTGGCGGAGCGTCCCGAACGCCCGGTCCATGGCGGTGATCTCGCCGTAGAAGTGGCGGCGGTTCTCGGGCTCGTCCGGATAGAGGGCGAGGTCCTCGTCGAGGGCCTGGTGGGGGTTGTGGGGCGAGCCGAACCAGACGACGGCCAGGAAGGGCTTGCGGGACTTGGCGCGTTTGCGGATGAAATCGAGGGCGGCCTCGACGGTGATCATGGAGCTTTCGCCGGGGGCCGGGACGGCCTTGCCCCGGCGGCTCATGATGGGGTCATTGTCGAAGAAGTTGGGGGCGCTGAACCACTCATCGAAGCCGCTGGCGCCGGGGTTGACGGGGCTGCCCTTGAGGACTGAGCCGAGGTGCCACTTGCCGAAGTGGCCGGTGGCGTAGCCGGCGGTCTTGAGGGCCTCGGCGACGGTGATCTCCTGGGGTCGCAGGCCGTGGCCCCATTTGAAGCAGCCGAAGCGGTTGGGGTGTCGGCCGGTCATGACCGAGCCGCGGGTGGGCGAGCAGACCGGGGCGGCCGCGTAGAAGCGGTCGAAGCGCAGGGCCTGCGCGGCGAAGGCATCGAAGTTGGGCGTCTGGAGGACGGGGTGGCCGTTGTAGGCCATGTCGCCGAAGCCCTGGTCGTCGGCCATGCACAGGACGATGTTGGGTTTGCGCGGGGCACGACGGGCGGCCGCGGGCGATGAGGTTGCCGCGGCCAGCGAGGCGCAGGCGAACTTGAGGAAGCGGCGGCGATCCAGGTGCATGATTCGGCTCCTTCCAGCGGCAGGCGGTCAGATTTCGCGCCAATCGCGCGTGTTGGGTTTGGGGTAGAAGCCGTTGGCGTCGGCGCGGGACGGGGGCGGGGTATCGGGCGTAAAGTCCTTGACGGCGTCGGTGAATTTGAAGGTGGAGGCGGCGACCTCGTCCCATGTAACATTTCGCTGGAGGTGAACGGCGGCGCGGCCCATGATGGTGGTCAGGTTGGAGTTGCAGGCGCGGGGCAGTTCGTTGTGGGGCGTGCCGTCGCGGACGGCCGTCAGCAGGACATCCCATTCCTTCTGGTAGGGGCTGATCCGCTCACGGGGCGGCCGCCAGGCGATGGCGTCCTTGTTGGTCCGCTGGTCGGCGTAGATGTGGACGGTCGGGGCGTGGACGTTGCCGGAGAACTGGGCGGCGGATTTCGTGCCGTGGACGAAGGTGGCGAATTCGTCGAAGCTGTTGGGGACGGCGCGGCTGTTGACGATGGCCTTGGCGCCGTCGGCGAAGGTATACTCGATGGAGTAGGTGTGGAGGTTCTCGCTGGCGTCGGAGGCGCCCGGCTCGCAGCCGCCGAGGCCGTGCGCGGAGACCGGCCAGCCGTCCTTGATCCAGCAGCATTCATCGACCTGGTGGATCATCATCTCGCTGAACCAGCCGGAGGAGGCCCAGATAAAGAAGTATGGGCGGCGGATCTGCCAGAGCAGCTCGCTCTGGCCGCCGGGGAAGGGCCCCATGCGGGCGCCGCCGTCCATGCGATAGGCCCGGATGAGATGGACGTCGCCTATGGCGCCCTCGCGGATGCGGTCGATGAGGGCCTGCCGGGATTCGGAATGGCGGCACATCACCCCGCAGCCGATCTTGAGGCCCTTGGCGTCGGCCGTCTTGCTCAGGGCCAGCAGGTCCTGGGTGCCACCGGGGTCGGGGGCAAAGGACTTCTCCATGAAGACGTGGACGCCCTTCTCGATGGCGTAGGCCAGGTGGGTCGGCCGGAAAACGGCGTGCGTGGCCTGGATGAGGACTCCGCCGGGACCGAGGATATCGATGGCCTTCTTATAGGCGTCGAAGCCGACGAAGCGGCGTTCGGCGGGCACGTCGATCCTCGGCCCGAACTGGTCGGTCAGGGCCTTGTGGGAGCCGGCGAGGCGGTCCTCGAAGACGTCGGCCATGGCGATCAGCCGGGTTGGGCCGGTGGTTGAGGACAGGGCGTCTCCGACGGCGCCGCTGCCCCGCCCGCCGCAGCCGACCAGGGCCAGCCGGATGGTGTTGTCCTCGGCCGTCCAGCCACGGGAGGCCACGGCGGCCAGGACGGAACCGGCGGCCAGGTGCGCACCCTGCTTGAGCAGACGGCGGCGGGATGAGCGATTGGATGCGGACGCGGATGACGACGTGTGCGAGACGGCTGGACGGTGCATGGCTACTCCTGCGATAGAAGAAGGTTGTACGGTCATGCCAGTCCCCCCTGTGGGGTCCGGGCGATTCGCCTTCTATCCTATCGCCGCGGGTCAGCCCGTGCAATGCGGAGCTTTCCGTGGGGCCGCGACTGTCTGTCATCCGATGATCGAAAGAGCCCCACCGAGCCATACCCGCTTGAGCAATCCAGCTCGGCCCCTATAATAGACCCATCCATGAAACAGACCCCGTACACAAACGCCGTGGCCGGACGCCGATATGCCGCCCTTGCTCAGCTCGCCCTCATTGGCCTGGCCATCCTCTGTACCACCGTTTCGCTCTGCCGGGCCGACACCAAGCCCGCCGCCTACCTCTTTGCCCACATGACCGGTGAAGACTACGGCCGCCTCTACTACGCCCTCAGCACCGACGGCCTACACTGGCAACTCATCAACGGCGGCCGCCGTGTTATGGACGACTACCGCGGCCATCCCGACATTATGCACGGCCACGACGGCCGCTTCTACCTACTCGGCAACCCGCCCGACCGCGGCGACATCCGCATCTGGGCCTCCAGCGACCTCATCGGCTGGTCGCACCAGCGGGATCTGGTTCCGGACATGTCGCAATTCCCCGACTATGAAAGCCCCGACCGCTGGCACGGGGCCCCGAAGCTCTTCTACGACGAATCCACCGGCGTCTACCTGCTCACCTGGCATTTTTCCAACGCCGCCAAGCTCAAGGAGGCCCCCGAGAACTACTGGAGCGGCAT
>Ga0209614_1001901_pt1 | contig 14626 bp, 15 predicted proteins | sample BlaSprsedimmetaG_FD_185484 | JGI IMG/M metagenome (GOLD analysis project Ga0209614, IMG submission 185484) | Hot spring sediment bacterial and archeal communities from California, USA to study Microbial Dark Matter (Phase II) - Blank Spring... ... | reverse complement strand
CAAAAACGTCATCGCCCAATTCTGCGTATCGAATCGCTTCCATCATTTCCTCAGTTGGCAGAGTAACAGTGTCGCTTCTCAAATCAACAATTTCTTTTTCCATCATCCTGCCCCCATCCAATCAAGTTTAAAGTTCATATTTCTTAATTAACTTATAACCCCAACCATTTCAGGAACCACTTTCGCAATCACGTATTAGACGACGGCTAAGACAGGAAACTCTATCTTCTGTAATTAACTGCACACTGTTTTTATTGGTAAAGTGTTTTATTTTTGGTTTGGTGTCACTTATTTGTATTGTATAAAGGTGGGTTTAGGTTGAGGGTTGCTTTTCAGGGTGAACTTGGCGCATATAGTGAGATGGCTGTTTACAGTTTTTTTGGTCAGTCTGTTGAGGTTAAGCCCTGCGAAAGCTTCGATGACGTCTTCGAGAGCGTCGAAACCGGGGACGTGGACTATGGGGTTGTTCCCATCGAAAACTCCATCGAGGGCAGCGTAAACCGCACCTACGACCTGTTCCTAGAATACGACCTCAAAGTCTGCGGCGAGATAATAATCAGAATCAGCCACTGCCTCATAGCCCACAAAGGCACCAAACTGAGCCAAATCAAAACCGTGTACAGTCACCCCCAAGCCCTAGCCCAATGCAGAAAATTCTTGGAAGAGCAGAAACTCAGGGCAATCTCCACATTCGACACCGCAGGCAGCGTAAAGATGATTAAGGAAGAAAAGCTGATGGACGCCGCAGCCATAGCCAGCGAAAGAGCCGCCCAAATCTACGACATGACCATACTGGCAAAGGAGATAGAGGACATCAAAAACAACTCCACCCGATTCTTTGTCCTAGACAAACAGGACTCGCCCTACTCTGGACAGGACAAAACCTCCATAATCTTTGCAGCCAAATCCGTGCCCGGAGCCCTATACAAGGTGTTGAAGGAGTTCGCTGACAGAGACATAAACCTGACCAAGATAGAGTCCAGACCAACCAAAAGCACGCCATGGGAATACCACTTCTACCTAGACTTTGAGGGACACAGAACAGAAACCAAATGCCAACAAGCCCTAGACAGCATCAGAGACAAAACAATCTTCGTCAAAATCCTAGGCTCATACAAGGCAGCACAGAAACCCAACACCAAACTCTAGGAAGAGCCCAAAAGCCTATACATAAGCAGGTAATACCGCTCAAAATCAGGGTCCAGTTCCCTTAACCGCTTCTTCACTTCCTCCATTTTGCGACCGAAACCCTCACAATCCTTCCGCTTAACCAACTTGAGCCACTCCTCAACCTTACTCAAGAACAATTCTTCAATCTGCTCCATCTCAGGCAAGCTCATGTGAAGATTAGAGTAGAAAACAGGCTCCTCGGCAGCAACAGCCCCAGCCAAAGTCAACAACAGCTTATAGGTGGCTCCGCCCACCCGCTTCGCGTCAACAAAATATGAGTTGTTCGACAGAGCGTCGCCGGCAACCAAACCAACAAAATGGGGAAACCCTAAAACCAACGCCATCAACTCATCATGCCGCCTAGGAGACAGAACTGTCACCTCAGTGCCCCGCTCTTCTAGCCAGTCTTTAAACTCGGCAGCGAAACGTTTCTCTTCTTCGTCTACGGGGGTCAAAACAAAATTTTGTTCCCTAAGACTTTTGGCTCCGGGGCCAAAAACAGGGTGAGCCCCCAAGGTTACGCCGTTCTCAACGTATTTGTGCAGCAACTGTACGGGAATCTCCTTGATGGAGCCGATGTCCATGACGACTTGACCCGCCTGAATGTGGGAGCCAATCTCCTTTAGAACAGGCTCCAAGCCATCCAGAGAAACACATAACAGAATCCAGTCAGCATCTTTGACAGCATCCACATAGTTGTCCGCTACTTCAGCACCGAACTCGGAGCCTAGCGCCTCTGCTTTGCTTTGGGTTCTGCTGGAAACAACTACAGAGTAGCCTTCACCCTTAAACAATCGGGTGAACCATCGACCCATCTTTCCAGCGCCAATAACTGCAACCCTCAAGGTAGAGCCTCACACAGCGTCTCCAAACCTTCCCTAACTTTTTCTTCTCCCACAGTTAAAGCTATCCTGAAGTATTCGCGGTAATCTCCGAATGCGGTTCCCGGCGCCACGGCAACCCCCTTATCCAAAAGATTCAGGGCGAAACGTTCAGAATCCAAGCCCTCAACCTTAGGAAACAGATAAAACGGCGCATCAGGGCGAGAAAACCTCATCCCCGCCTTCGAAAGAACCTTAATCGCCACATCTGCTCTAGCCCGAAACTGCTTCCTGATGTCATCCGCAATCTTCCTCCTATGCTCCAACCCCTTCAGGGCACCATACTGGATAAATGCGGGAACACAGGTGGTGGTTATCTGGTTCAGCTTAATCATCTTCTGAGCCAGCTCCTTTCCAACGACGGCATAGCCGATTCTCCAGCCCGTCATCGCAAAGGTCTTGGAAAAACTGTTTACAAGAATATGGTCTTCACCAAAATCTAGGATGCTCTTAGCCGGGACGAAGCTTATGTCAGAGTAAACCTCGTCAGACAGAACAGTAATCCCACTGCTTTCCGCCAACTGAACAATCTCGCCGAAAGTTTTCGCGTCAACAACCTTGCTAGTCGGATTACTCGGACTATTCAATATTATCAGCCGCGTCTTTTCGTCAATCAACTCCGCCAGTTTTTCAACATCAATTCTCCAGTCAGACTCGAGGTCTGCCTTCAGAAAACGGGGTTCAGTCCCCACCTTCTTCGCGGCTAGCTCGTAGCTGGTCCAGTGAGGAGACGGAATAACGACGTTCTCGCCTTTCTTCAGCAGCAGAAACATCGCCGAGAAAACTGCCCATTTCGAGCCGGTGGTTATCACCACATTATCCACAGAAACATCATAAATGCTTGCCAGCTCTTCCCGCAGCTTCTGCTCTCCAGCAGCCGAAGAATACTTCGTCTTTCCCCGCTTCATAGCATCATAGGCTGCCTCAACAATTTCAGGCGGCGTGGGCATATCCGTGTCTCCCAGATTAAATTTGATAATCCTTTTTCCTTGGTTCTCAAGTTGTATCGCCTTTTCGCTTATTTCATACAGCATCTTCCTCAACTCCCAAAGGAACAACGAACTGAAAGGTTTCTCACCATGAATTAGACGGAAATGCTTTAAGTCTTCTTATTCGGCGCCCTGAACAGAGACGCCCAAAGCAACTATCTGCTTGAAGATGGCTTCAACTTTCTGGGGGTCAAGCCCCAACTCCAGCGCCTTACTCATAACGTGCAAGTAAACCTCATCTTCTCTCCGAAGGTCCTTGACGGCAAGCCCCTTTTCCTCTTTGATTTTGCCGATACGCTTGCACAGCTCTATCCTGTCCTTCAGCAGATGGACAAACTTTTCGTCAATCTCGTCAATCTTCTTCCTTAACGTCGTAATATTCTCCAATAGCCTCAACTCCCAAAATCTTAGGTATAAAGCCTCCCCGAATCAGCTGATCAACCAGAACAGTGGCAACAGAAGCCTCCACAACAGGAACAGCCTTGGGCACAATACAGGGATCGTGTCTGCCCTCCACGCTGATTGTTGCATCCTGCATCGTTGACAGGTCCACAGTTTTCTGTTCTTTCGAAATCGACGACGTAGGCTTCACCGCCACCCTGACCACAAGAGGCATCCCAGACGATAACCCGCCTAAGACACCGCCAGCGTTGTTGCTCAGCAAATCAACTTCATCGTCGCACATCCCGTATGGGTCATTGTTTTCTGAACCCCTCATCTTCGCAGCCTCGAAGCCCACCCCAAATTCGACGCCCTTAACGGCTGGCACACCAAAAAGCATCTTCGCAATTTCCACATCCAAAGAATCAAAGACTGGCTCGCCGACCCCAACCGGAAGGTTAAACGCTACGCACTCCACGATTCCGCCCACGCTGTCACCCTCCTCCTTCGCCCTCAAAATCGTCTCCTCCATCTCCTCCGCAACCTCAGGGTCTGGACATCTAACCGAGTTCGCGTAAGTGTTCTCCCTAACATCGTCAAGAGACAGAGTTGCCCGCAGTTCCACGTTTCCAATAGCGGTTGTGTATGCCAGAACCTCGACGCCGAAAACATCCAGCAGTTTCTTGGCTACTGCGCCAGCTATAACAAAAGCCACCGTGATTCTACCCGAGAACCTTCCCCCGCCACGGTAATCATTGAACCCCATATACTTGATTCTGGCGGGATAGTCAGCGTGCCCGGGTCTAGGCTTGTCCTGTATGACATCGTAATCGCCAGAAACCGCCTCTTTATTCCACACCAACGCGCAAATCGGGGCACCGGTAGTGAAGCCCTCAAAAGTTCCCGACAGAATCTCGGCAGTGTCCTTTTCTCTTCGGGCAGAAACGATTTCGCGGTTATCAGGCAACCGTTTGTCCAGCTCTTTCTGGAGGTCCTCTTCTGTGAGGGGAAGACCCGCTGGGCACCCATCTATGACTGCTCCGACGCATCTGCCGTGGCTCTCGCCGAAGCAGGTTACAACGAACTCTTTTCCTATCGAGTTAGCTCCCAACGACATCCGCTCCTAACACACGCAAGTCACTGAAGAACTGTGGATACGACTTATTTATACATTCAACGTTTTGAATTTTTGTTTTACCCTCGGCTCCAAGGGCAGCTACGGCGCATGCCATGGCAATCCTGTGGTCGTTATGGGGGTCAACTGTTGCTCCATGTAATCTGCATCCACCGTTTATGGTTAAGCCGTCCTCGTTCACGGTGATGTCGGCTCCCATCTTCTTCAGTTCAGTGCTTATCGATTCGAGACGGTCTGATTCCTTGTATCTAAGCCTCTCCGCATTATATATCAGCGAACGCCCCTCAGCATAACACCCAAGCACAGCACAAACAGGAACCAAATCAGGAATATCCTTGGCGTCGACGTCAACGCCAACAAGCTGCCCTCCCTCAACCTCCACGGAATCGTCTCCTATCTTAACGGTTGCACCCATCTCCTGAAGTATGTCTACTATTGCCCTGTCACCCTGACATGTCAAATAATCAAGATTTTTCACTGTTACACGTGATGAAGTAACCGCGGCGGCTGCCAAAAGAAAGGCTGCAGACGAAAAATCTCCCGGAACCGTATGATCGCATGGAACATATCTTTGATCTGAGGGAATCCACAGGCACGAAAGATCATCGTTTACGGCGCCCTCCAGCCCATGCTTAACCAACACTTCAAGTGTCATCTCAACATAGCCCCTAGACTCCAAGGGAGTGGTAACCACAATTTCTGTGTCCTCCTTCGCCCTTGGACAGGCAAACAGCAACCCAGAGACGAACTGGGAGCTTATGTCGCCCCTTATCGAAGTTTTTCCTCCCCTGATTCCGCCTCCACGAACCGTAACAGATGAACCGCTTTCTTGAACCTCAGATTCTACGCCCAGTTCCCTGAGGCTCTCAAGAAGAGGCGCAACAGGCCTCCGCTCAAAGGACGCCCCGAAAAGGAACGTTGAAGGTCCGGGGGCAAGGGCTGCAACTGGAATCATGAAACGAAGAGTCGACCCTGACTCTCTGCAGTCTATTGGACTGCTAGGCGTCTTGGGTGTTTCTTGTCCATGAATTGTCCAGCATTTCTCCTGTAACTCTGTTTCTGCTCCAAACGCCTTTACTGCCTCTAGAGTCGCTTGAGTGTCATCCGAGACCAGAGGATTAGAGATTTGTGAGGTGCCATCTGACAGGGATGATGCTATGAGCATCCGGTGAGTGTAAGCTTTGGACGGAGGAGCCGAAACCACGCCTTCAAGATGACCCGTGTTCTTGACTGTGACCTCCATCTTTTCAGCCTACCACCCTGGCTTTTTCCTGATTAATCCGAGTCTCCAAGATTTCTCCCCCGCGCTTCTGCCAAACCTCCTTCACATCGTCTACCTTATCTTCGGAAACGATGGCAGTTACCGCGGGTCCAGTTCCGGACAACCCGGAGGCAAGGGCTCCCGCTGTGAGTGCGTCAACGGCTGGGGAGGAATCATAGCCCAGTGCCGAGGAGTAGATTAAGCCGTTCATGGTCAGGGCTGCCCAGTATTTTCCGTTCAATGCTTCTCTGTAGGCTAGTTTGACGACGGGAGCCATGGTTTTCATTCGTTTCACATCCGAGCTGATGGTGTAGCTCTTTTCTGCTGGAACATAAAACAGGACAGCTGGGGCTTCAGTCAGTTCGAAGCGTTTAACGATTTTCCGTTCCACGTTATCGGTGATTACTATTCCTCCAAAATATGAGGCACAGGCATCGTCGAAGGCTCCGGTTACAGTAACCTTTGCGTCCACTGCCCCGTCAACACCCAGCTTCACCACATCAACATCATCCAAGCCACGTTCCAACGCCGCAACAGTTGCCAACGCTATTGCATTCGCCGCCGCGCTGCTGCTCTTCATTCCCCTTGCCACTGGAATGTTTGAGCTTGTTTCAACTTTTGCGCCAAACTCTTTCTCTAACCCAAAACGTTTGAGAACATACTCAACCGTCTTCTGTGCCAAAACAGGGTTCTCTGAGGAGTCTGACAGAATCTTAACTTTCACTGTTCCGGGTTCGTCTGTGAGTGCAACGGCGGCTTTTGTCCACAGGTCCACTCCCACAGCTGCCCCCTTGCCCGTTGCTATGGCATTAACTATCGTGGCTGCCCCGTGACTTATCGCCTCAGCTTCTCCCCTCAACAATGACACCCTGCTCAGCCAGTTTACTCAAGGCAGCCTTCTTCATCACATCAACTGGAGCCGGACAGTTAGTCCAGATTTCGAAGGATACAGCGCCCTGATAAAGAAGCATATCAAGACCCCAAACAACCTTGGCGCCAACCGCCTTCGCATCCTCCACCAGCTTGGTTTCCAACGGATTATAGACTATATCCATCACGCACAAGTCGCGTCTCAGCAAATCTGACGGAATGGGACTCGTGTTAACGTGTGGATGCATGCCAACAGGGGTGGCGTTAACCAGAATGTCAGCGGTTTTCAGTTCTTTCTTCAGAATCTCAGCTGAGAGCGCTCTGCCCTTCACTTTGTTGCCAAATTTTTTGCGCAGCAACTCGGCTAGCTGTTCTGCCTTTTCTGGGGTTCTGTTGAGGATAACCAGTTCCTCTGCTTCTTGTGCTGCCTGAAAGGCTATGGCTTTTGCTGCGCCTCCGGCTCCGAGGAGAAGCATCTTCTTTTCCTCTGGGTATATGCCGCTTTCTTGGAGGGCGATCATGGCGCCTTTGCCGTCTGTGTTGTATCCGACCAGCTTTCCCTGCTCGTTGAGAATGGTGTTCACTGCGCCGATGGCTTCCGCCGTCGAATCGGTCTCATCCAAGTATTTTATGACGGCGTTTTTGTGGGGCATGGTCACGTTTAATCCTCGCAGCCCCAAACTTTTTGCGCCAGAAATTGCTTCCTTCAGTTCGTTTCTTGTTACCTTGAAAGCCACGTAAACAAGGTTTAGCCCCAACTTCTGGAAGGCGGCGTTATGCATAGCTGGACTTAGGGAGTGCTCTACTGGATCGCCGATGACGGCGCAGACCCTCGTTTTTCCGTTGATTGCCATTTTTACCTTAGCCCCAGAAGCTCGTATGCCCGCCTCATTTCCTGAATAGTTAGTTGCCCTTTTGCCGTTTTTCTTTTTTCATCCAGTGAGGCGAACGTGAAGAAGGCGCCGAAGACCGGAGACAACAAACGGGAGGGCTTACCCAGTTCTCCCATAGCAAAACAGACTATCTTAGCTTTTTTGGAAGCATCGGAAACAAAATTTAAGGTTGTTAGGTTGTCTTCGACTTGATTGGCTGTGGTAACGATTTTGCAGACTTCAGCCCCCAAAGCAATTTCCTCTTCAAGAACAAGATTCAACCGTGACAACTCAAGGGTCCTCTCGAAGTCATGAAAAGAAACTATTGGCTTAGCCCCCGCTTCACGCAGGTCATCAATTAATTTCCTAATGTTAGGGATGAACAAGTCTACGTCCACGTAATCGAAGCCGTTTTTCGCAGCGTCAACCAAAATTTTTTGGCGCCTATCTTCGCTTCCATAGAAGTTGCCATGATTTTCCGTTGATTTGTTTGTTGCGATCAGGGGCGTATTGCTGTAGCTTGGAATCTCTGCGATGCGGATGTGGTTGTTAAGACTGTCCAGCCGTACTTCAATCAAGTCTGCATGTTGAGCCTCAGCTTCCTCTATCAAACAGAATGCTTCTTCAACTGTTTTGGGAGGAACTGAAACGCAGATTTGGATGGTCAAAGCTCTATCACGGCTTCTTCTTTCACCAATGTTCCGAAGTGCCTGCCGCCCTCTTCCACGCGAGCCAGAATCTTGTCTCCCTTCTTCAGGTCCGTTACTGCCTTGGAGCCTTCCGGAGTCACGACTCGTATGGTTTCGGCGTTCTGGGCAATCAGCTTCAACGTTTTGCCACCATACTCCGCTTCGATGAGAAGCATGGGTCTCCACTCGATTTTTGACCGCGCAACGTTGGTTAACCTGACTTCTCCTTCCCTGTTCACTACGAGAACTTCTTCCCCAGCCTTCAGCTCCGACAGGTATCTGGTTCTGGTTGGGGAAGTGAGGGCGTACAGTGACAGGGGTCCAGCGTTTACTCTGAAGGGGCGTGTTTCCACATATGGGCTTTCATGAACCTCAGCCTGAACCAAGAACAAACCGGATGACTGGCAACCCAAAAGCATGCCCTCTCCCGGCTTCATAAGCTCACATGTGTCAATGCAGGCTCGGGCACCAGTTCTAATCTCTTTAACATCAACAACCTCAACAGCAACCAACTCAAGCGCAACAGATCCCTTCTTAGCGAAAGCAGCTGTTTCCTCAAGTTCCTCGAGGCTAGTTGTCTTCAATACAACACCGTCTGAGCCCAGCTCTAACGTTTCTAAGGCAACCTTCGCCTCTTTCGCGCTGGAGACTTCTGCGAGCAGTTTAGTTTTTCCTAGAGTCTTGGCGATTAGGTTCTCTAGGGGAATAATTTTCCAGTCTGGAGTGCCCACAATAACGTAATTGGAGTTGAGCTCAGCCGCCTCTATGGCAGTCTCCTCATCTTCTTTGCCCATGATAGTAAGTTTCACGGCGACGGTTCTGTCCGCAGCCTTCAACCTCTTAACTTTCGCAGGGTCAAACGTTGAAAGAACGGTGATGTCTGCTTCTTCTGACGTTGAGGCGGTTTTAATTCCAGCCTTCTTGGCTTTCTCCATATCTTTCGCGTCAACCAGCACGGCATCGCAGGTCTGAGCCGCGGACTTGAGCAACTTGGCTTTCTGGTTTTCGGGAAGCAATTCATCTATTTCAATCCACAGTTCCTTCATTCTATTCACCAAGAATCTTCAAAGCGTCGCTGACTGATACGCCTCGGTGGACAAGGGCTGAAAGAGCCTTAACCATCTTTGCGGGGTCTTCATTTTGAAACACGTTTCTGCCAATCGAGACACCTGCTCCCCCCGCCTTCAGCGAGTCACTCACCATCTGCAAGACATCTCTACCTGTCTCCACTTTCGGTCCACCCGCGATAATCACTGGAACATGACAACAGCTTACCACATCTTTGAAGGATTCAGCGTCGCCAGTGTAGTTTGTCTTTATTATGTCGGCTCCCAACTCTGCACCTACTCGAGCAGCATGAGCCACCACATCCACAGCATGCTGATCCTTAATGCTTGGTCCCCGCGGATACATCATAGCCAGCAGCGGCATGCCGTAATCGTCGCACTTGCAGGCCACGTTGCCCAGAGTTGCAAGCATCCGATCTTCCTGTTTAGCACCTACATTGACGTGTACAGAAACGGTGTCTGCCCCTAAACGGACAGCGTCCTCCACAGAGCAAATTTGAACCTTACTGTCGGGGTCTGGACAATGCTTCGTGCTTCCGCACAGGTGAACAATCAATCCAGCGTTTCCGGCGTCAACGCCTTTTGCTATGCCGCGGTTAACGAGAACTGCGTCGGCTCCCCCGAGCAGAAGCTTGTTAACCGTGTCTTGCATGTTTTCTAATCCAGCAACTGGACCGATTGTGACGCCGTGGTCCATGGGGACAATAACGGTTCGGTCGTCGTCTCGGAAAATTCTTTTTAATCGCCTTTTTTTGCCTGATTCCAAACGTTTTCTCTCCTTTTAGATGAAGTTTTTAACTTTCAGGTATTCTGCGTTGAGTACTCCGCATCCTGCAGCTCCACGGATAGTATTGTGTCCCAGAGCCAAAAACTTCACCCCATCCAGCACGGGGTCTTTTCGGATTCTGCCCACAACGGTGCTCATGCCCTTTCCCTCCATTCTGTCCAGTCTGGTTTGGGGTCGATCAATTTCTTTCATGACAACAACGGGCTTTGGTGGGGCTGACGGAAGATTGAGTTTTTGCGGTTCCCCAACAAAGTTCTCCATAGCCTCAGCTACAGCGTCGGGTTCGGCTTTCTTTTTTGTCTCCACGAAAACTGCTTCCATGTGACCGTCAATTGTTGGAACCCTGTGGCAGCTGGATGAAACCTTGAAGTCCGCTGGCTTTGAGGCAGAGCCCAGAATCTTTTGTGTTTCAGTTTCCATCTTTTCTTCTTCTCCCCCAATGTAGGGGATAACGTTGTCTACTATGTCCATTGAGGCTACTCCGGGGTATCCTGCGCCCGAGATTGCCTGCATCGTGGATACTATGACGCTGTTGATGCCGAAATGGTCGTAGATGGGTTTCAGGGCGAGTGATAGAACTGTTGTGCTGCAGTTGGGGTTTGTTACGATGGCGCCGTCCCACTTTTTTTTTCTGCGTTGTTCCTCGATGAGGCTGACGTGGCTGCAGTTTATTTCTGGATTTATCATGGGAACGTCGGGGTCCATTCGGTGTGCAGAGGCGTTGCTGACTATTACGTATCCTGCTTTGGCGAAATCTTCTTCTGCTTTTCTGGCTACATCGGAGGGCAACGCTGAGAAGACTATGTCAACGTCCTTAACGGCTTTCGGTTCTATGGCTACTACATCCAGTTGGGCGACGGTTTCCGGCATGGGTGTCGATTGTCTCCATCTTGACGCCTCACCGTATGTTCTTCCTTCGCTTCTTTCAGAGGCAGCCACAACTGAAGTTTCGAACCATGGGTGCCCGTCTAGCAGTTGAACGAAAATCTGGCCGACGTTGCCTGTTGCTCCTAAAACAGCTGCTTTCAACATTTTTAGTCACCTTTTAAAGCGTTTCTAACCAATTTTATGACTTTCTCTTTTTCTTTCCAGTCTACGAACAGCAAAATGCTGGATGTGATTGTCATCAGACCGAAGATGTTGATGGCATTCACTCTCAGAGCCTCAGCTATTCTTCCCGTTAGACCCGGCGTCTTTTCCAGATCGACGCCTTTGATTTTGAGGAAGGCCAATTGCTTTCTGATCGACATAGCTAACGTTTCCTCGTGTTTCAGTATTATTTCATGAACTTTTTCGAGAAGCAGATTCGAATCCGCGTTCTCTGAAGCGTAAAGTATCATGGAGTCGTAGTTCACGGATAACCCCAGCAGTTCTGCGTGGTTCTTCACTGTTTCCGTCAGCTCCTTTATTACTTGAGGCTGCTCAGAAACATGTTTACCAACAACTGTGATGGACATGGCAGGAGATGAACTTGCCAAGATTACGTCCAGCTCGGTTGAGAGTGCTCCCTTGATTAAGGTGCCTTCTGCGTTTAGATTGCCGTGAGTGTGCCTGATTACCCTGACTCTCACCGACGAATCCTTGTATCGCAATGCCTTCCGGTGAATGAACTTGGTTCCTGAATCCGCTAAGCCGACCAGTGTGTTCACATCGATTTCTGGAAGCCTTTTCGGATCGCCTATTACCTTGGGGTCAGCAGACATGATTCCTTCAGCGTCTGTAACCACGATAAGCTCGTCCGCTTCCAAAGCTTTTGCTAAGATGAAGGCGGTTGTGTCGCTTCCGCCCCTTCCCAGAGTGGTCATTTTGTTGTCTTCTGTTCTTCCCACGAAGCCTGCAATCACTGGTATGACGCCTTTCTCCACAAGGGGAAGCACGTTCTGTCTGGCTCTTTCGTAGCATGTATCCAAGATTGGGTTGGCGTCCGAGAAAACATCGTCTGTTATGATGGGCCATTCTGAATCAAGGGGGTCAACGTAACGGGATTCCACCCCCTGTGCCTTCAAGGCTGCGGCGATGATTCTGATGCTGGTTCGTTCCCCCATTGCCAGAATCTCGTCTAAGTCTTTCTTGTGTAACTTGCCGTTAGAGCTGTTTTTGGCGGCTTGAAAGAGCGTGTCAGTTGTTTTTCCCATAGCAGAAACGATAACGGCGATTTGGGTGCCCTTCTTTGCTTCTTCAGCAACTGCCGTAACTGCCCTCAATATACGTTCGTGATCTGCAAGGCTCGAGCCACCAAATTTGACCACGATTCTTTTACGGTTTTTTTCATTATTTCTAATCATAATCAACTAAACCCTCCATGAAGCCCAGAAAGCTAAAGACGTTAAATTTCAGCTAGCTGGGCTTAGTTATAAAAGAAATAGCCAAAGCTATAGAAATGCCAAGAATTTGTGGTAGTCATGGAGTGGCTATTCATAGACCCAGATTCCTTTGTCTGAGAAGAGAGAGAATATTTTCTGGTATAAAAGATTATCGTAGTGGAAAGATGGAGTTAACGACCATATTTGATGTAAAACCACTTGATTCTTGAATGATTAGACGTATTTTCTGAGATAGTCTTTTGCTTCGTTGATGCTTTGGAAACCGTATTTGATTTCCTTGAAGCTCTGCCTCAATTTGATGACGTCCTTTCTCACTTCAGCGGGTTTCCTATTGGCTTTCATGACATCTAACATCAGGGAACAGAGGCATTCTATGTCTTTTTCTTTGAAGCCTCGTCGGGTCACATCCTGAAAGCCTATCCTCAGACCTGACGGGTCGCCGCGGTTGTGCTGATTATCGTAGGGCAGAAGGTTCTTGTTCAAGATTAGGTGGGCTTCCTCAAGAGCTGAGGCAACATTTTTTCCGCCACCGTAATCTCGAACGTCAACAACAATCTGATGGGAACATGTGAACCCATTCTTTTCTCCCAGAACCTTCACGCCACTTTCGAATAGACACCTAGCCGCAGCCTGAGCATTCTTAATCGTCTGCTTAGCCAACTCCTTACCATACAGTTTCAGTTCCAACGCTGCTAAACCTAGGGCAGGGAGCCTACCAAGATGAGTGTTCGAGGTGGTCATCGGAAAGACTGCTTGCTGCACCTTCTTAATCGCTTTTTCCATCCCCTCATCTTCGCAATTGGCGAGTATAACTCCGCCTTGAGGTCCTGGAAAGGTCTTGTGGGTCGATGCGGTTATGAAGTCTACTCCTTCCCCAAACGGGTCCTGGAATTCTCCACCGGCAATCAATCCTAAAACGTGGGCTGCATCGTAGACAATGTAGGCGCCCGTTTCTTTAGCAACCTTTGCAAGCTCTTTAATGGGATGAGGAAACTGGAAGACACTGCCTCCGAAAGTCACTATGCCCGGTCTAGCTGCGTCAATTATGGTTGCAGACTTTTCCGGGTTGATGTTCAGTTCGTTTGTATCGTAAGCGTGGTTGATGGTCTCCAATCCCAGGACTCTGCCGGCTAATCCAGAGTAGTCATGGGTAATATGTGCACCAGCGCTGAGAGGCAGAACCACCATGCGGTTATTTTTTGTTGCCAATGAGATGCCTTTAAAGGTGGCAAGGTTCGCGTGGGTGCCTGAAACCAGCCTCACGTCAGCCCAGTTGCATCCGAACAGGTCTTTCATCAGATCCACTGCATAATTCTCGATTTGGGTCATGTATTTCTGTCCCTGATAGTGCCGCGCTTTAACGTGCCCCTTAACGTCATTCTCTCCTTCAGCGTATCTGGACTCCAAATCCTGCGACAAACCCATCATCTCCGCTACTGCCGGAGACTTGAGCCCCTCGCTTGCAATCAGATTTATGCACTCTTCTCCCCGGTATCGTTCATGGGCTTCGCTGGCGTCAATCAAACCAAGAGCCAAATCCAAAAACTCATCCTTCACCATTGGTCTTCCTCTCAGAATCTTCAGGGCATCTCGCTGGTTCTTGAGCATTACGTCACTTATTTATATTTCTTCACGTAAAAACGGCAACAACTGTTTATGATTTTGAAATGCTTCTTTTGACGGTTTCCTATGAAAACCTGCAATATATTGGCAGTCAATATTTTGATTTCATAAAACTTTTCTTTATTTTTAATCTCGATTAAGTGGGATACGCAATGAGTGATAAGAAGCTTCATTATGGTGTACGCCTTAGAACTGACCAGTTGAAGTACTTGAAGACTGTTGACAAGCCTTCCGAGTGGATACGGGACGCAGTGGACGAAAAGAAGAGACGCGAAGAAAAGAGGCGAACATAACAAAAGCTTACAGAGAAGAACAAAGAGTAAGCAATTGGACAATAATCGACGCAAACTCTACAATACACCACGCAAAATGCATCACTTCTTTTGAAGTCTGGATTGAAAATCTGGCTCCGAATATTGACAAGTAGCACAATAGTTCGCGGCAATCTCTCTTGCCTATGTCCTCGCCTGCGTTGCCTAGAAACCGTTCATATTAGGAGCCTAATAGCAGTGCTATGTTGAAAACAGTATTTTTTCAGGAACCCTAAGAAAGGCATAATTGTACAATATTTCTGATC
>Ga0209614_1001900_pt1 | contig 14635 bp, 13 predicted proteins | sample BlaSprsedimmetaG_FD_185484 | JGI IMG/M metagenome (GOLD analysis project Ga0209614, IMG submission 185484) | Hot spring sediment bacterial and archeal communities from California, USA to study Microbial Dark Matter (Phase II) - Blank Spring... ... | reverse complement strand
AGTGGCAACCGTTCGCCCACAGGGAATCACACGGGCCACAGGGAGGCTCCTTCTGGACCCCTGCCTTCGCAGGGGTGACATCGTCACTTCCCTACCCCATATCGCATTCCATGCCCATACGCCCCGGTAACGACTCTGTCATGCCTGCGCAGGCAGGCATCCAGACCGGCACCCGTTCGCCCACAGGAAATCACACGGGCCGCAGGGCGGCTCCTTCTGGACCCCTGCCTTCGCAGGGGTGACAACGCGGCTCTTTACAGCGGTCGGCCGTTCGGTCTTCAACGTCGCAGGGCGGGTATTCTGTGATGTGCTATGCGGTCGTCCACCTTGAGGCGTATTTCGAGCCCACCCGTCGCCGAGGCCGGACCCTCTATAGAGATGATGGGAATATCGGTTCGGGACCACTGGTAGAGTGCGGTGAATATCGTCTGTTGGGCGTGGCGGTGGACCAGGAGCATCGGAATGGTCGCGGCATTGGGTTCGTCGGTCTTCGGATAGCCGCACGACAGGACCGTCGTACCCGGCACGGCCGTCATGGTCATCTTCAAGGTGACGGTGTCCTGCGTCCACTGGAAGGTGAAGCCATCGTCGGTTTGGGCCTGCCTGAAATCCCGCAGCCACCGGGCCGGCGGCGGCAAGGGATTATCCACCGCCACTCAGGCAGGACAACGCCCAGCGGTAGGGCAGGGTCCTGGCGATGACGAGGTGTCCCGAAGGCAATCTCTCACTGCCGATCAGGACGCCAGGCTCAGAACAAGCCGCTCGATGGCGACCTGCGGCGTGGTGCGGCCGGTCTTGATGGCATGGTCAATCTCGGCCAGCCGAACCAGGCACTGGCCGATACGATGCAACGACAGCCGCTTCAATTGACCGAAAAAGGCATCCTTGGAGGCCCAGATGTTGCAGCGTTTGGCCACTTCCATGGCCGGGCGTCCCTGGTCGAGCAGCGCCTTGGCCTGGAACTGCCGCCGGAAGTGATAGGCGAACGCCCCAACCACCGTGTACTCGGCGGACTTATCCTCCGCGAACATCTTGCGCAGCCGCCCCACGGCCGCCGCCGCATCCCCCGCCGTCACCGCGTCAATCACCGCAAAGGCGTTGAAAAGCCGGTTGTGCCCGACCAGCGCCTCGACGTGCGAGGTCGTAATCATCTTCTCATCGCGGGCATAGACCGCCAGCTTGTCGATCTCGTTATAGAGCCCCACCAGCTCCTCGCCCGCCACTTCAACGAGTATCTCGGCGGTCTGTTTCGAGAGCTTCTTGCCGTGGGTCTGCTGGGCGTATTCCATCAGCCTGGCCGGGATCTCCCACGACTTCAGTTCCCCGACACTGATCAACTGCCCCACCGAGGGCAGCTTCCTGGCCAGACGCGTGTTCGCCGGCCAGCTTGAGACGGTCAATACCAGAATCCCCGTAGACGACAGGTTATCGAAATAGATCTCGAGCTTCTCGCGGTGCTCGCTGACAAACTCATCGGCGTTGCGCAGCACGACAACCCGCCGATCCGTCAAAAAAGGCATCGTCCGCAGCTCATCAAGGACCTCACTGAGAACGGCCTGCTTGATGTCGGGTTCAAAAAGGCCCGTCGCCCGCTGTTCGTGGGGCATCAGCCGATCCAGCAATTCCCTGCAATGATAATTGACCAGCGCGGCATCTTTGCCGGCGACAACATAAACCGCCGCCTGCTTCGGCGCCTCTGAATGTTTCTTCGCTCGGGCCATCTTCGCCGTTGCCGATGGGGCCTGGGCCGACCGGGCCGTTTCTCAGTTACTGTTCCTTATCCGTCTCCGACTCGTCCTGCTCATCGGCGTCCTCCTCGACATCTTCGTCGATTTCGTCCTCGACGTCCTCATCCGGCTCTTCGTCTTCGGGCGCGTCCTCAAAGTCCGCCACGGGGCTGCTCTGACCGTTGCGAGCCATCTCGGCTCGTCTCTGTCGGGGGTCGTCGCCTTCTTCCGAGGCGATCTTCTCGGCGGCCACGAGCTTGTCTCCGGGCTTAAGCTTGATCAGGCGCACGCCCTGGGTGTTTCGCCCGATTGAGCGGATCTCGTCGAGACCCGTGCGGATGATCATCCCTTGCGCGGTGATCATCATTAGATCGTCGCTGTTGCGGACCGCCTTGAGGGCCACCACCTTGCCGTTGCGATCGGAGGTCTTGATATTCTTGAGGCCCACACCGCCCCGCGATTGGGGCCGGTAGTTCTCGATGCCGGTTCGCTTGCCGTATCCGTTCTCGCATACGGTGAACAACGCCGCCTTGTCCTCGACGATCACCATGCCCACAACCGAATCGCCCGCACGCAGATGGATGCCCCGGACGCCCCGGGAAGCCCGGCCCATCGACCGCACCTGGCCCTCGTCAAACCGGATCGTCATGCCGTCCCGCGTTCCGAGGATGACGTGGTCCTTGCCCGTGGTCAGGTCGACGTCAATCAGGGCGTCGTTCGGCTCCAGGTTGATGGCGATCACGCCCGTTGCGCGGGGATTGCTGTACGCCGAAAGCCGGGTCTTCTTCACCAGGCCGCTCCTCGTCGCCATGATAAGCTGCCATTCGATCCCGTCCTCGGCCTCAAAGGACCTGACATTGATGATCGAGGCGATGGTCTGGTTGCCCAGATTCAGCAGGTTGACCATGTTGCGGCCCTTGCTCTGCCGCGAGAGGCTCGGCACGTCGTAGACCTTCAGCCAGTAGCAGCGGCCGCGGTTCGTGAAGATCAACAGGTAATCATGCGTCGAGGCGACGAAGAGGTGCTTGATGAAATCGCCTTCCTTGGTGTCCGAGCCAATGATCCCTCGCCCGCCCCGGCCCTGGCGCCGATACGTGTCGATCGGCATCCGCTTGATGTAGCCGTCGTGGCTGACCGTCACAATGACCTCCTCTTCGGCAATGAGGTCTTCAACGCTCAGTTGCTCGGCGTCGCCGGCGATCTCCGTGCGGCGCTTGTCGCCGTACTTGTCTCTGATCTCCCGGATGTCCGTCCGGATGATGTCCAGCAGGACCTTCTCGTCGGCCAGAATCCGCTCGTATCCCTCGATCTCCTGGACCAGGTCCGCATACTCCTTGGCCAGCTTCTCCACCTCCAGGCCCGTCAGCCGCTGGAGCTGCATCGTCAGGATGGCGTCGGCCTGGGGTCCCGTCAGGAAGTGCTTGCCTTTGGCCTTTTCCGCGACGAACGCCTCCGGCAGCAGTTTGCGCAGCGTCGCCGATTCCATCAGCCGCAGCGGTTTTTTCATCAAATTCGTCTTGGCCGTCGGGGCGTCCGGCGATTTCTTGATCAGGTCGATGATCTCGTCGATATCGCTGACCGCGAGAATGAGCCCCTCAAGAATATGCGCCCGGTTGCGGCACCGCTTGAGCAGGAACCGCGTCCGCCGCCGGATCACCACCTTGCGGTGCTCGATAAACGCCGCCAGCATGTCCCGGATGTTCAGGGTCTCCGGACGATTGTTGACCAGCGCAATGTTGGCAATGGCAAACGTGGTCTGCAACGGCGTGTACCGCCAGAGCTTGTTGAGGGCGATCTCCGGCTCGGCGTCGCGCTTGACCTCCACGACGATGCGCAGCCCCCGGCGGTCGGATTCGTCCCGAACGTCGGCGATCTCCGCAATCGTCCCGGCCTGGACACACTCGGCGATCTTCGAGACGATGGTGGTCTTGACGACCATGTACGGGATTTCCGCGATGATGATCCGCTGGCGTCCCTTCTTGTCGGTCTCGATCTCGGCTCTGGCCCGCACGGTCAGATGCCCCCGTCCGGTCGAATAGGCCTCCATGATGCCCTTGCGGCCGCAGATGACCCCGCCCGTGGGGAAGTCCGGCCCGGGCAATACCTTCATGATGTCCTTGAACCCGCAGTTGGGATCGTTGATCACCAGCAGCAGCGCCTCGCACACCTCCCGCAGGTTGTGCGGCGGGATATTCGTGGCCATGCCCACGGCGATGCCCGTCGAACCATTGACCAGCAGATTCGGAAACCGCGCCGGCAGGACCGTCGGCTCCTGCCGCGTCTCATCGTAGTTGGGAACGAAATCGACGGTGTCGTACTTGAGGTCCTCCAGCATTTCCACCGCCGGTGCAGCCATCCGCGCCTCGGTATACCGCATGGCCGCCGGCGGGTCCGCATCGATGCTCCCGAAATTGCCCTGCGGATCCACCAGCGGATACCGCATGTTCCATTGCTGCCCCAGACGCACGAGCGTCCCGTACGTCGCCTGGTCCCCGTGCGGATGGTAGTTGCCGCCGGTATCGCCGACGATCTTGGCGCACTTGCGGTGCTTCGATCGGGGACCCAGATTCAGGTCATTCATCGCCACGAGGATGCGCCGCTGCGACGGCTTGAGGCCGTCTCGCACGTCGGGCAGCGCCCGCGACACGATCACGCTCATCGCGTAGTTGAGGTACGAATTCTTGAGCTCGTCAAGAATCCGCATGTTTTCAAATTTCTCTTCGAACAGGTGCTTTGCCGCCATAAATCTCCTGCCATCCTTAGCCACAGAAGGGAATCGCAGTCCAAACAAGTAAGGATAATCGCCCCCCGGTTCAAAGTCAAGGTTCCAACGCACAAAATGAACCCCGAAAACCGACGAAAATGGGGTTCCAAGGCCCTCCCGCAACTCAAGAACGCATACCCCGACCCCGAATACGGGTCCTGTGGAGCCGGCTGCAGCGCCGTCGGCCGCTCAGTCCGCGTTGCGCGACCCGCCGTAGATAAATCGCATCTGGCCGACGTTCGGCACAGCGGCAAACCTTGCGCTCGGGAATGGCTTGAATCCGCCCGGCCAGTACACGAACAGTGCCTTGCCAACCAGATAATCCCGCGGCACGACCCCCATGCGATACGTCTGGCCGCGATTGGCCAGGCCGGGCTCGGACCACCACCGGGCATCCTCGCTGTTGGGACTGTTGTCGCCGAGGACGAAAAACTGATCGGCTTCCAGCGTGAAAGGCTCGCCCTCAATCGCCCGGCCCCCGTCCGGACCGCTGCCATACTTGCTGCCCGTATAGTGAATATCCCGAAAGATAGCCACATGCAGCAGTGTCAGCCGCCCGGCCCCCAGTATTTCCGCCCGCGGGCGAATGCTCGGTCTACGCGGTCCGGCCGCATCCGCCGAAAGACCCATGTCAAACGCCAATTCATCACCGGCGAATTCCATCACCAGCCGGTGATCCACGTTGGCGAAGCGGAACCTCAGAGGCCGGCCGTCGCACCGCACGGCACGAATCGACTTCTCGGCCAGCAACGTCTCGCCGTCGTTGTCCAAGCGGACCAGACGCATCCGCCCGGAGAAATCCACCATCGCACGATACTCGATGCCATACTTCGTCAGCGCCGCCCCGACGACCCCCTCGGCGGCCCTGGGCAGCACGTCGTATCGAACCATCAGATCGCTGCAATACGGCCTCGCCGTGTAATCGCGCACACTGTTGTACGCATACGCCGCCGTAAAGTCGTTGCCCACGGATGCATCATAAACCAATCGGTTCAGCCTATCGACCGGCGCATCCAGGTGGAAGAGGATGGGGTGGTTCGGGTCATCCAGCCACAGCCCACCGTCGGCATTGGCAAATGGTTGCTTCCATGTATGCCCGTTGAAGGAGCCTTCCAGCGGCCGGGCCGGCTGATAGTCGTTGTCGTAGACCACCATCCACAGTTCTTCCTGAACCTTGGGCGGCTTTCGCTGTATCTCGTTGTTGATGTACACATCACCGTCAATGATCTCGATGGTCTCGTCGGGCAACGCCACCAGCCGCTTGATATAGTTGATGCGAGGGTCCAGCGGATTCTTGAAAACGATGACGTCCCATCGCCTGGGCTCCATGAACTGGTAGATGCACTTGAGCACCAGAATCCGGTCTCCGTTGGACACGGGCATCGTGCCGCCGGTGGCTTGATAGAACCCGCAACTGGGACAACGCGAGGGGAATCGCCGCAGATTTGCGTTGACCGGGATGTAGTCTTCCGAATAGCCGTAGCTGCCCGGCACAAATCCGTAGTCATACGGATAGCCGCACTGGGGGCAACGAAGGCGAAAGTGGGCGCCCTTGAGCGTATCGGCCATGCTGCCCGTCGGGATGCGGAACGCCTCCATGACGAACGCCCGAAAGACGAACGCCAGGATGAAGGCTGTGATCAGCCACTCGAAGGTATTGGCGATTTCCGCGGCGCGGTCCTTGCGGGCATCGCTGTTCTGACTGTTGTCGTTGGTTTCGTTCATGCGGCGGACTCGTACACACTTGGTGTCTTCCTCGGCCGGGCGGGAACAACCTATCCTGGGGCAACAGACCCCGCCGGAACCGATACGAAAACCTGTATTATGGTTGCCGCTTCAGCCCCGGTCAAGGTTGGGGATCGCCGTGCGGCCATTTTGTCCTCGCGTCCGGCCCCTCGCGGCATGGACACGGTCTGTGTATGTCCGCCCATAAGAAAAAATTTGGCGAAAAAAACCGCTTGCCGTATAGAAGTCGTTATAGTATAGTGGTTTGCGGCAATCAGGTTCGACCGACGAACAACGGTTGTGGATGGTCGAATCGGCAGCAGGGCCTCATCAGGTAGTTGCGAAAATGGACGGTTCAAAGGGTGGGTCTTGGAACGATGTTGGTGGGATGCATGAGGATGCACCCCGCGGAGCGGGCCCGGCACAAGGGTGGTTTGCCCCTACAGTTATTATCATATCGGCGGACAGGTGTTCCTAAAGAGAGGCAGGTTATGGCGACAGTCACCAAGAAAGAACTTATCGACCGAATCTCGGAGCAAACCCAGGCCAAGCGGGTGCTTGTCAAGCATATCGTCCAGGCCTTCCTGGATGAGATCGTCGACGAACTCGGACGCGACAACCGCCTGGAGTTCCGCGATTTCGGCGTTTTTGAGACGCGCACGAGGGCCTCGCGTCAGGCCCAGAACCCCAAGACCCTCGAACGCGTTGACGTGCCGGCCAAACGCACGGTCAAGTTCAAGATGGGCCGCACCATGCGAGCCAGACTCAGCGCCCCTCTCCGCACGACAAAGGTGGTGGAATAGTCAACGGTCAATGCAGTACATAATAGTGTTGTTGCCGGGGCGCAGCCGCCGGGGTTCGGTTGGCGGCACAGGCGAGGGGATAGATTCATTCCTGGACGCACCGAACACGGCAAAAAAGGAGTCCTGAATGTCAGAGGGCACAGTCAAGTGGTTTAATCCACGCAAGGGTTATGGCTTCATCGCAACGTCCGACGGACGCGATGTATTCGTCCATTACGCCAATATCGAGTCAGGCGGCTTCCGAACGCTGGCCGAGGGTGATGCCGTAATGTTCGATATCGTTGAGGGTGAAAAGGGACCCCGGGCCGAAAAGGTGGTCCCCGTGAAGAAAAACAGCTAGAGGCAGGGTAGAATCAAGGATAGGAGGCCATGTTAAGCGGCTTGGCGCAATCCGGTCTGGACTGTAACGTGCTGGTGTTGAACAAGCACTACATGGCCGTCCGCATTGTAGGGGCACGGCGGGCCTTTTCCCTGCTCTGCCGCGATCTGGCCGAGGTGGTCTGCCCCGATCAGGGCAACTACGCCAACTACAGTTTCACGAGTTGGTGTGAGGCCAGCCAGTTCAAGCACCGGTTTGAACCGGACGGCCACGACTGGGTCTCAACGGTCAATTTTTACATCGCCGTCCCGCGAATCATCCGCCTGCTTTTCTATGACCGCCTGCCCAGGGGCGACGTCAAGTTCAACCGCCGCAACCTCTTCGCCCGCGACAAGAACCGATGCCAGTACTGCGGCAAACGCTTCCCCATGAGCGAACTGTCGCTCGACCACGTTGTTCCGCGCAGCCTCGGCGGCCAGGCCACCTGGGAGAACATCGTCTGTGCATGTGCCCATTGCAACGTCAAGAAGGGCGGACGCACGCCCGATGAGGCTGGCATGCACCTCATCCGCCAGGCCCGCAAACCACGGCACAATCCCCTCATCCACGTCCACTTGGGCAGTGAACGCTACCGTAGCTGGAAACAGTTCATCGAGCACGCCTACTGGTCCGTCGAACTCAAGTAGCCGTAGCCGGGATCACACTTATCCGAGAAGCCGCAGGCAAAACCGGTCGGTCATGCCCGCGATGTAGTCGCAGACCACTCGCTGTAAACCATGCTCCGCGATGAACCGCCGGTAGTAGCCCGGCATCAGACCCGGATCGGCGCAAAACCGCCGAAACAGTTCTGTCAGCCCCTCTCGCGCCCGTTGCGCCGCGGCGACGACCTGCTCGTGGTGGTAGAACCGCTCCAGTAAGAAGGCCTCCAGCGGTCTAAGAAGAGACTCGGCTTTCACGGACAGGGCCACCAGCGGCTCGGCCCTGCCCAGGACACCATTGAGATTGTCGATCCCGGACCGGGCCACCGCTCGGGTCGTGGCCTCCACAGCATCGCCGACCAGCATGTCGATCAGGGCCTTGGCGGTTCGGGTCCGCCGGATGATCGGGTCGGGCAGTTGTGGTGCGTTCACACGCTGCTCGGCCATGCGGAACAGCTCGACGGCCCCAAGGTCCTCCTCTGCAATCAGTCGCGCCCGCAGCCCATCCTCCAGGTCGTGGGCATTGTAAGCGATACGATCCGCGAGGTTGGCGATCTGGCCCTCAAGCGAGCAGTTGGCCTCGCCAAACTCGTCGGCGGCCGGGCTGTCGTAGGGGCTGCGGTGCCGCGCCAGGGCCAGGCGGGTCTCATACATGAGGTTCAGCCCGAAGAAGGCCGGATAGGGGTGTTCGAGCACATCCACGATGCGAAGGCTCTGCCGGTTATGCTCGAAACCGCCGTGATCCGCCATCAGGCCCGCCAGCACCGTCTCGCCCGCATGCCCGAAAGGCGCATGCCCCAGATCATGGGCCAGGCAGATCGCCTCGGTCAGGGCTTCGTTGAGGCCCAGGGCCCTGGCGAGCGTCCGCCCGATCTGCGCCACCTCAATGCTGTGAGTCAGGCGGGTCCGGTAGTGGTCGTCCAGCCCCGGCGTAAAGACCTGCGTCTTGCCTTCCAGCCGTCGAAACGCCCCGCAATGGATGATCCGGTCCCGGTCCCGCTCGAAATCGTCGCGGTACGGATGCGGCGGCTCGGCGCACTGCCGGCCCCGGCTGCTATCCAGCCCAACGGCCAGATGTCCGAATGTCAAACGCGCCTGCTCCATATCAGCCGATCATCGCCCGATTCCGTCAAGGTGCCCTTACAACGCCGGCAAACCATGCTCCGTGCTCGCCGCGCGGAGCATCCCCAGCAGTTCCGTCATGCTCTGACTGATGACGTCCGTATCGCTGCAAACGCTCATGAAATTGGTATCCCCCTCCCAGCGGGGCACGATATGAATGTGGAAATGCCCCGGCAGCCCCGCCCCGGCGCAGCGGCCCAGGTTCGCCCCGATATTGAAGCCGTGCGGATGGACCGTCAGGGCCAGCGCCTTTCGCGCCTCGCGCACCAGCTTGAACAGGTGCAACAGCTCCTCATCGGTCGCGTCGGTCACGTCCGCGATATGCCGCAGAGGGGCGACCAATAAGTGCCCATTGTTGTACGGATAGCGATTGAGGACCACCACCCCCAGGTCCGTCCGCCACACGATGAGATTCTCGTCGGCCTTCTCCGGCTCCTTCTGAATATCGCAGAGGAAGCAGCCGCCCTCGCGGGATAGTTCCCGAATGTACTGAATCCGCCACGGCGCCCAGAGATTCTTCGGTTCCACGGTTGGGAGACCTCCGTACAGAATATATCTTTGGCCCGGTGCGCCGGGACGCTCCAATGGCACGGCGGCGGTCAGTCCGTCACTCGGCTCATCGTGATGGTCTGGTCAATCGTCAGTTGCGGGTTCGGCCCCAGGGGAATCATCATCATCGCCTCGGCCTTGAGCACGTACGTGTGCTTGTAGCTATCGGGCCGGCCGGCGTCGAGGTTGTATATCTGCTCGCCCGTGCCTTCCAGACTGAGGAACTTGTACCCGCGCAGGAACCCGAAGGTTCCAGCGACCTGAAAACTGCCGACATAGGGCATCGGCCAATCCCTTCGCGGCGACTCGGCCAGGCTGAAGGCCTCCTTGATGACCGCCAGACGTCCCTGCGGATTCGGACGGACCTCGCCGAGCGTGTACCGGACATCCCGGCCCTGACGCGAGACCATCGGCGTGGGAATCGACAGTTGGCTGCTCCAACTCTGCCCGACGACAACCCCCTTCGAGGGGCTCGGGACGCTGGCGATGGCGTCGTACAGAAACCACTGCGTGGCCGTGAAATCGCCGATCATGTCCGGTTCCTTGATGCGCCCCCTGGACGTGTCCGTCGTCGGACGAAAGGCCGCGTCGCCAGCCTCCTTGATCAGCGCATCGAGGGCCGATGTATCAACCAACCGGCCCGCCGGGTCCACCGTGAACGTGAAGCTCTTGCCCGCCAGCGTCTCAGCCGCATCCCGCAGCCCGGCCCGGCCGCTCGTGCTGCGGCTTCTGGCCGCCTTCACGCTCTCGCAGGTCGCCTTGATGGTGGACAGGCCGTAAGGGTCCACCTCCACCGGCTCATACGCCACGACGACTTCCAGCGATTCGGTCACCTTGCTGTCGGCCTGCCGACCCCGGCTCATCGTGCCTGAGGGGTCCCAGTCGATATCCACCGTGCGGTCCGTCACAAACCGATACCGCAACGTCTGTCCCACCTGGAAATCCGCCGTCAGATAGAGGCATTGCTCGGCCGCCCGCGACTGCTCCCCGGCGAATCCCACAGCCGGCAGCAGCATGGCAAGCGCAATAGTCCACATGGCCGTTCTCAATGGTAATCCCTTTCAATTGAGCGTGCCGATATCATTCGCCCTGGAATCCGAGGCATCAAGAGACCTCAGTCCAGCTTCTGTATCCTGTAGTTGCGCAGGGCCGTCATCTTCAGAGCATCCGGCTGCTGGTCCGGTGGAGCCGCCGGATCGACGGCCATCCACTCGCTGCTGAGCGTCTCGGTGTATTGCCTGACCGTCCCGGCGTCGACATCGAACTCCATCGAACCGTTGTAAGTCTCCTTGTTGTCGAACATCTTCGCGAAAAACGCGGCGGTCTGTTCCGATGCCATCTGTTGGGCCCCCTGCGTCGAAGGAACCGCCTCCATCCGGACCTGCGCCAACTTCACGCCGTTGACGTCCTGGACCTTCTCGATCGTATACACCCGCTCGTAGGCCTTCGCCCCCATCATGCCGAAATTCAGGGTGCGGACATTGCTATATGCCTGGCCGACGGCAACGGAGCGGCTCTTGCCCGTGTCCAGGGCGGCGATGGAGTGGCGTTCGTCGATGGCGCTATCCGACAACAGGGCCTGCGCCGCCGGATCGCTGGCGGCCGCACGCGCCTTGGCCGCATCGAGCACCCGCACGACCCGGCCGTCCGAAGACAGCAGAATCGTGTAGCTCTGATTGAGGATCTGGCCCAGCGGCCCTCCCCGATCGGCCTCATTGGCGCTGTCGAAGTCCACCGTAATGCTGTCCTTGACCTTCTGCTGGTACTTCAGGGCCTTGAGGGTGATCTCGGCCGTGGCGTTGCCCTGGGCATCGACGCCCTTGACCGTCTGCGTAAAGACCACCTCCATGATGTTGCCGGTATGCCCGCCGCTGAACGCCGGCGGTTTGGAGCCGGGAGGCCCTTCCCATTCGACACTCTTGTCGGCTTCGATGAACACCTTGTACGTGCCCGTGTCGCCGAGGCGGAACTTCAGGCCCAATTCAACAGCCCCGGCCGCGTCCGCCGCCGCATTGGCGTCAACAACCGGCACCGCCGGCTGCACCGGTTCGACGACGACCGGCACAACAGGCCGGCTCGGCAAGTTGGGCTCAGCCTTCAATTCAAGCACCGGCGTCGCGGGCTGATTTGGCCCAGGCGCAGGTTGCACCGGCTGGACCGGCTCGGCCACAACGGGCGGCTGGGGCGTTGCCTTCGCGGCTTCCGCGGGAGATTCCGCCGTATCAGGCGCCGGTTCGACGGCTACCTGGTCCGGCTCGACTTTCAGTCCGTTTTCCTGGGTCTTGCTCTCGTTGCAGCCGGCCGCCAACACCAGGACCGACGTCAAAACCCACAACCCGCCACGGCAAAAAACACGCGATTTCATCATGATGGTCTTCCCGTAAGTGCTTACCGGATAGAGTATTGCAAACATAACACCAAGGCGCAATTATAGCCCCCGCCAATGGAAACACAACCGAATTTTCTTTGTTCGCCGCCCCGGTTGCCGCTAAAATGCAGGGCTTGAGACCCGTGCTTTTTTCAGTATTCCAATCGGAGATGTTGTTCCATGCGAAGCGACACCGTCAAGAAGGGATTTCAGAGGGCCCCCCATCGCGCCCTGCTGCGGGCCTGCGGGCTGGCCGAGGCCGACATCAACAAGCCGTTCATCGGCGTTGCCAACAGCTTCTGCGAGGTTGTTCCCGGCCACGTACACCTCAATAAGGTCGCCACCACGGTCAAGGACGCCATCCGGCGCGCCGGCGGCGTGCCGTTTGAGTTCAACACCATCGCCATCTGCGACGGCATAGCAATGGGCCACACCGGGATGAAATACTCTCTGGCCTCCCGCGAGATCGTCGCCGATTCCGTGGAGGCCATGTGCCGCGCCCACTGTTTTGACGGCCTGGTCTGCATTCCCAACTGCGACAAGATCATCCCCGGCATGCTCATGGCGTCCGTCCGGGTCAACATCCCCACGATCTTCGTCTCCGGCGGCCCCATGGCCGCGGGCCGGACCCGGGACGGCCGCACCGTCGATCTCATCAGCATTTTCGAGGGGGTCGCCCAGTTCAACGCCGGCAAGATCGACGAAGGTCAACTCAAAGAACTCGAATGCACCGGTTGCCCCACCGCCGGCAGTTGTTCGGGCATGTTCACCGCCAATTCGATGAACTGCCTGTGCGAAGCGGTGGGTATGGCCCTGCCCGGCAACGGGACCGTGCTGGCCGTCAACCCCAAACGCGAGGAACTCTACAAGGCCGCCGGGGCGCAAATCCTCCAACTCATTGAGCAAAACATAAAACCTCTGGACATCATCACCGTCGAATCCCTGGACAACGCCCTGATCCTGGACATGGCGATGGGCGGCTCGACGAACACCGTCCTGCACTCGCTGGCCCTGGCCAACGAGGCCGGTATCCAGTACGACTTGGACCGCATCAACGGCATCTCCGCCCGCTGCCCCAATATCTGCAAAGTCTCGCCGTCGAGCAAGTGGCACGTTGAAGATGTTGACACCGCCGGCGGCATCAGCGCCATCCTCAACGAAATCGGCAAGGTCAAGGGTCTGCTCAACACCGGCTGCATCACCGTCACCGGCAAGACCCTCGGCGAGAATGTCGCATCCGCCAAAATCCGCGATCCCAAGGTCATCCGCCCGCTCGACAATGCCTATTCCACCACCGGCGGCCTGGCCATCCTCCGCGGCAACCTGGCGCCCAAGGGCTGCGTCGTGAAGACCGCCGGCGTCGCCGAGTCGATGCTGCGGCATTCGGGTCCGGCCGTCATCTTCGACAGCCAGGAAGAGGCCTGCGAGGGCATTCTCGGCGGCAAGGTCAAGGCCGGCGACGTGGTCGTCATCCGATACGAGGGCCCCAAAGGCGGCCCCGGCATGCAGGAAATGCTCAGCCCCACCAGTTACATCATGGGGGCCGGACTCGGCGATTCCGTCGCCCTCATCACCGACGGCCGCTTCTCCGGCGGCACACGCGGCGCCTGCATCGGCCATGTCAGCCCGGAAGCCGCCGTCGGCGGTCCCATCGGCCTGCTCAGGAGCGGCGACATCATCAAGATCGACATCCCCGGCAACACCATCGGCGTCAACCTGTCCGATGCCGAACTGGACAAACGCGCCAAGCAGTTCACCCCCCCGAAACCCAGAATCACGACCGGCTGCCTGGCCAAGTACGCCGCCATGGCCACCAGCGCCGACACCGGCGCCATCCTCAAATGGTAAGTCATCGTGCATGTGCGACAACGGCAATTCTGGTACACGGCCGGACTGGCTTTTGAGTGTCAGGGCTGTGGCAACTGCTGCTCAGGCCCCGGCGAGGGTTACATCTGGGTCAACAGGCGTGAACTCGAGCGCATCGCGCAATTCCTCAATCTATCGGCCGATGAGTGTCGCCGTCGTTACTGCCGCCGGCAGGGACTACGTACAACCCTCATCGAACAGGAGACGACACGGGACTGCATCTTCCTGCGAAAGGTCGATGGCGGTAAACGCTGTGTGATTTATCCCGTCCGCCCGACGCAATGCCGCACCTGGCCCTTCTGGGCGGGCAATCTGCGGAGCCCCGCCGACTGGAACGAGGCCGCCAGGAGGTGTCCGGGTATCAATCACGGCCGGGTCTACGATATCGAACAGATCGAACGACTCCGCAAGACCAGGGATTGGACCGTCGATGAACCGTGACGAGCAAATCGCCGCCAAGGTCGAGGCCGTCTACCGCTGGATCGAGGCCGAGATCGAACGGGCCGCCGCCCATCCACGGCCGTGCGGGCAGTGCGGCCGCTGCTGCGACTTTGAGGCCTTCGACCATCGACTTTATGTGACATCAGCGGAACTGGCCCACTTCACCAGCCGCACCCGCCTGGCCATCCCGCCGTCCGCCGGTCCCCGCTGCCCCTGGAACATAGACGGGCGCTGCGACGTGCACCCCTACAGG
>Ga0209614_1001897_pt1 | contig 14660 bp, 16 predicted proteins | sample BlaSprsedimmetaG_FD_185484 | JGI IMG/M metagenome (GOLD analysis project Ga0209614, IMG submission 185484) | Hot spring sediment bacterial and archeal communities from California, USA to study Microbial Dark Matter (Phase II) - Blank Spring... ... | reverse complement strand
CAATTAATAATATGCTTTTTGTTAATGTTTTCAGGAATCAAGCCAAAAAAAGCATTTCTAAAATAATTGTTGGTGGCATTAGAAAAATTTAGAACTCAAACATGACCGCGCGTGTAAATTTGAGATTGCTGACTTTTCTGTTAACTCATGGTTCATAAATTTTCACTGGATACGGGAGCGTCTCTTTGCTTAGATTTAATTAGCTGTTGCAGCAATGCATTAACTGGCGGCGATTCTTTTACTTTATTGAAAACATTTAAGCATAGACATTTCGCTGGCGATAATTCTTTCCGATAAAAAGTGCATTCCTCTACTAAACGCCCTCCAAACGAGGATTTGAATGTAAAATAATCTATCTCACTTCGCGGATCTTTCTTTCCAGGAAGGTGATAAATTTTGAACATAGGCAAATTTGTTGTTTCTTTACTGTATTTGATTGAACACCAAAAAAGAATGTGATTTGGTCTGAATTTCCAGAATTCAGGTAATGAACATGAAATATAAGGAACAGACTCATTATCGTAAAACGTGTTTAGAATACCACCTATCGGCTCGTTTTTCCATATAGCCAACAAAAATTTAACAATTCCTTTCGGTTCAAGTTTTAACCACAAACTCTTGAAGAAATCATAACTGTGTGGATAGAATTTTCTACGATGTGCCGTATCAACATACATCTTATAAAACTTGAACAATTCTTTTTCGTTTTCAATTCCTCTGACCTCAACATTATTTTTGATTGCTTGCTTGATAGCGCGTTTTGTCATCCGACTGAGATCGTTCCACAGGAGTTTTTCCTCTTTTTTGAGATCTATTAGAACTGAAAATTCTCCGCCTCCGCTTTGTCTTTTAAATCCATTTCTGCGAAAAACCTCATACATGTAAGGGTAAGGAAAGGGGGTTCTGATTTCGAGGGAAATCGCTCCAAAATCTCTAGATCGCTTACAAAGTTTTTCAAGAACAGAATTAAGAGCGTTAGTAGATAGATTTGCTCCTATTGTAGGGCCAAAATGAACGATAAAACGTGGAAATAATCTGGAATATATACCAACAGTGTCTGGGGCTGTGGCTACAACATGTCCGAGCGATTCTTTTTTGCTGAATTTAACTAAGAAAGCTTGACCACCAGTTTCTTTCAAGATTTTATAAAATTCAAGACTTTGAAAGAAGTTATTGTTGATTGATGGGCACAAATCCACATCAATCATGCATTCATTGCACATCAATTTTTAGCGCCCATTCCAGCTTTCAGTTTTTAAAAAGATTTGAAAAATCAGTTTTGTTTAATTTTTTATGACAAATTTCGTGCATACTTCGTAGCTAAAATATCAAAAACTAAAGTATACACAATTGAAAGGTATACCCTGGTGTGGAATTTTCTACTTTTCTGTATGTGACCTTTAGTTGTAATAAGCGCTTTTTGCTATTTTATATAATCTATATAGTTTAGGCAAAGAGAATGGGTTCCCAATTAATGCTATCTTATTTCTCAGCAATTGGAAAAAGAGGCTGGAGATGCCATAGTAACCTTCAATAAGCTCCTTGACGAACATGAAATCTCCTCTTATTGTGAAAGAAGCGTTCTCTCCAATGAAAGTGGAGTTAATTTCTTTCATTTCTAAACCATTCGCTGATGTTTGGATAACAAAAGAGGGGGCCCCTTTCAACACACAACGGATGGATAAATTCATCTTTGAGAGGCTTGACGCAAGTTCTGGCTTGGATAGTATTACTTTATTCATTTTTTCAAGTTGCTTTTTGAGTTGATCGCATGCCAAAAATTTGGCATACACAGCAGTCGATTCAGATATTGGAATGTGTCGACTAATGCGTCTGTAAAAATTTTTGTAAAGATAGTTATCTAAAATTACTGCCAGACATATTGCAGCGCCCTTTTTATTGAAAGAGGAAGCATTTTGCATCGACAAAAGAAGGCGTTTCCCTAAACCACTTTTTTGGAATTCACGGTCTATTGCTAGGTGAGCTGTCTGAAGAGAAGAAATTTCCAGTTGTCCAGAAATTTTCAAGGTTCGGTGTAACCAACATCCACAGCCAACAATTTTCTGCTTTTTTTTGATAACCAAAATCAATGACGAATCAATAGTGGGATTTTTAATGTATTTCCAGTTCCAGTAATCAGGAGGGTTCTCAAAATTTCTGCGAAGCAATTGCACTATTTCTTCTCGTTCAGTTGACTTTGAGGGGTGCAAAATGAATTCTTGATTTTCCATAACTAGTAGCAGTCTCCCAGAGGCGTAAACCAGACATCGTCTAGCTGCAACTTGCCTAGAAATTGTAGTCCTTTAAGAATGTTATGATGTGGCCAGATTTTTATCTCTCGTTTCAGTAGACTCCACCAAAGGTTCTTCTTTTTGAATATAATTTCCGTTAACGCCAAAATTGATGTCACAATTTTAACTTTTGGATGACGAGTTAATTTAGCGGTTACAGAAACGCTTTGTGCACCGAATTCAACAAATATTGAATCATCAATCCCCGGCGGAGCATCCGTTAAAACAATTTGGAAAAGTTCATTATCGAATCCGATTTGATCTGATTGCTCCAAGATTTTGGCAATCAATGGGACAAAGTCAACTACGGTCAAAAAGAGATACCTGTAATTGTTGGTTGTAAAGCCCATTTCTCGACATATCTTTCGAACTATTTTGTCGGATTCAGGAGCATGAAATTTGATTTCGTCGACTCCATTTTCCACCAGATATGAAACAGATTTCTCCAACAGAAGAGACGCTATCTCCTCGGCTTTCTCATTCTCGGAGTCGTAACAAAAATCCCAGATTTTTCCAGTTTTGCCAACAACCGCATACGCCACTATCTGTTGATTATTGTCCTCTAAGATGATAATACTGTTTTCGTCAACATCAGGACGAGATTTATAGTACCACGACCAATATTCTCGAGTTCTTTTAACAAATCCAGCGTAATTTCTAAAAGTCTTGTTAAATAAGGAAAAAAGTTGTTGGTCATCCTCGGGACCGTACGTTCGAAATTTAAACTCGGAATTATTGCGCATAGGAGCACCAGATTTTATTTGGCTGCCAGCTGCCCCAAAGCATTTCTCGGTAAAGTGATTATGTTTCTATAGCATTAGGAAAGCCAATAGCGTGATACTTGAATCCACTGGAAAGCCCAGCAGGGTCTAAAACTCGTCTTCCATCAATTATTACTCGACCACGCATGGAGGTGTACAATTTTGGGTTCGAGAACTCAGGCCACTCAGTGACTATAACACAAGCATCCGCAGATTTCAGTGCATCCTCAGCAGTCTTAGCATAAGTTACTTTCGCACCAAAAATTTTCTTAGCATTATTAACAGCTTTGCAATCATAAACGCGAAGTTTACAACCCTCACGCAGAAGCGATTCGACTATCTTTACTGAAGGAGCCTCTCTCATATCGTCAGTACCCGGCTTGAAAGCTAAACCCAAAATAGCAATTTTCTTCCCTTGCAAAGGATTTCCAACAACATCCTTTGTCAACCTTACTAACTCATATGGTTGAGCCGCGTTAACTTCCAAAGTCGCATCAAGAAGAATAGGCGAAATTCCACACTCTTTTGCTTTTGCGGTTAATGCGGTTACGTCCTTCGGAAAACATGATCCCCCAAAACCCGCTCCAGCGTCCAAGAATCGGCCCCTTCCAATTCGAGCATCAAGCTCCATGCCTTTCTTAACATCCAAGTAATCGATACCTAATCTTCGGCATATGTTGGCTATTTCATTGGAAAATGAAACATCTTTTGCAAGATACGAGTTTCTAGCATATTTTATCATTTCAGCGGCTCTAATACTTGTTCTCATAATCTCGGAATCGAAATCCTCGTAAATTTCAGCAATCAAGTCTCCTGACTTTTGATCCAATGCGCCTATAACTATTCCAGCATTCTTCGGAAACATAAAATCGTTAATGGCCCGCCCCTCTTTTAAGAACTCGGGGTTCATGCAAACGCCGAAATCGGTTCTAACTTTTTTTCCAGAAAATTTCTCGATTATTGGTAAAACAACATTCTCGGTTGTTCCAGGTACAACAGTGCTCTTAACAACAACAACATGATAACCAACTCTTTTCCTAAGTGCACATCCGATTTGCTCTGCAACATCTTTAATCTGGTCCAAGTTTATGCAACCATCATCACTGCAGGGTGTGCCAACACAAATGAAAGATACATCCGAATTTTGCACAGCCGTGTCTAAATCTAGGGTAGGTATAAGCGCTTTTTTCGACAAAACTTCAGTTAACAGCTCTTCTAAACCCTGTTCATAAATTACGGGAATGCCTTTACCGATTTTGAGTACTTTTTCATTGTCCTTGTCCACGCAAAAAACTTCATGACCTTTCGCGGCTAGACAAACAGCAGTAGTTAGACCAACATAGCCGGCGCCACCAACAACCGTAATTCTCATTGTGTGTTGCACTCCAGAGTCAACCATTTATCCAAATCTTTTTCCAAGAGATACTTATTCGCATTCTTGTAGTCTTCTGGAACCCCTACATCCCAGTATTGGCAGGGAAAGATGTTACCGTTCTTACTTCTTCCGTGCACAACGGCAGTAATTTTTTCTCCACTTTCAATAGCCAACTCCATTGCATCAGTAAGCTGAATTTCGTTTTTAATTCCAGGTTTAGTTTTTTCGATGTATGAAAATATTGAGGGTTTAAAGACGTAATATCCGGTAACTACATAGTGAAATCCATTTGCCCGCAGTTTCTTAGCTGTTTCAGAATCTGGTTTTTCAACCATCTTTTCAATCTCGCCAAACATTGTTTCCCCATTTTCTTGATAGCTCTTGAATTTCACTACACCAAACCTTTTTGGATCATAATGTACTGGGTGCACAAGAATAGTCGCAATCGAGTCCACTTGTTTATGAACAGCAATCAATGGTTTTAAACAGTCGAAAGGATGGTCACTAGAGAAATCACCGATTATCGAATCTCCACAAGCAGCAACAAATTCATCGTTACCGACCCAACTTTTTGCAGCAAGAACAGCTGCACCCAAACCAGAATTAATACCTTCACCCATCTCTTGAACAGCATAATTTATTTCAACACCAAATTTCCGACCTGCTCGAAAACCATCTATGATGCCGTGTTTTGTTTGGGCAGCGATGATTATCAGAAAATTTTGAATTTGCCCGCGTCTAAGTGTTTCTAACGGAAATCGAATAGTGGGTACGTTGCCTATGGGAAGCAATTCTTTTGGAAAAGCACCGTAGGTTACACTTTGTATTCTGGATCCTTCACCAGCAGCTAATACAACGCCTTTCATCTTATTTTCTCCACAATTAATTTTAACATCAGGAAAGATTGAAGCCGATGCTTCTCATGCACCATCAAGGCAGCATCAAATAGCATCCACTTCATAATTTTGGGGTAACTTAAAGTTTACAGGAAAGTAACTCTAGAATATTTCACAAAGTTTTCTATAACACACTTACAGCAAAAAACTTGAAACAGGATTGAATGTAAACAGGGAGCTTTACCATTCAGATAAATATCTCAAGTATGAACTCCCACAGATGATACATTAACTACTTTACGTTCCTCAAGAAGATAATGTGGAGCCGGGGACTGGATTTTAACCAGCGTGAACGGGTTTCTACAACATTTTCTATCTGCAGCCCGTTGCCTAAACACTCAGCCACCCCGGCACAAAAAATCGACTTCATAACAGCCGAAAAAATTTTCCTTATCTCCTCCACCTTAAAAAAAGCTCATAAATCGAAAACGGAACCAAATGAAACAGAAATCACCAAAACTTTCAATCCAAAAACATTACTATCTTACTACTTTTGGTCTAAACTCATCTTCATTAGTTCTTGAGCTCACATCTACTCTTCACTGTTGGGACACATTTCCTGCAACATCAACTTCTGATTTTGAACATTATCCAAATTCTTCTTCACAACCTCATGAGACCGATGGTACTCGCTAAAATTAGCCAGAAACTTTTCACCCTTCGGAGTAAGTTTAAAGCAATTCTCGTTATCGCAAACCACCAATCCCGCATTCATCACATCATTCAAGTAGCGAGTTAACAGCTTGTAACTCAAATAAGCCTGATACATGATCTGTGTTTTCTTAGCTCCCCCGTTATCACTAATTACGGAGAGAATAGTTCCTAAAATTTGCAGTCTACTACGATGCTTACCCAACTTTTTCTCACCAAAAACAAGGAAAGTCGTATAATGTTTCCAGAAGATAATTAAGATATGAGAAACTTAGTTTTTCTTTGCATGGAAATCCTGTCCACTATTAAATCCCTCCTGATTGGAGCGGATCAGAATCACATAGTGGAGCCAACTTCCAAGCAAGATGGTATAATCTTGCTCAATTATATAAACCATCAAGGTAGCCTTTTCTAGAGATTAAATATAGAACACAAATATAGAATATAAATCTAGAAAAATCAACAAAAACGACTGAAAGTTACCAAATCCAATGCACAATCCACGCTACTCTACCCGCCAACCACCTTTCCAGCGCCAGTCTCCGCAACAATCTCCCCTTCATCCATAACCAAACAACCATTAACAAAAGTCTTTACCGGCTTGCCTTTAACGCGCATCCCATCAAAAGGAGAATACTTAGCCTTCGACAAGAAACACGAAGAGTCAACCTCATATTCCCGCTTCATATCCACCACAACAAGGTCAGCCCAATTTCCTTCCTCCAAAAACCCTCTCTTACTCAGACAGAATATCTTAGCTGGCTCTTCGGCGGCCACTCTCACAAGCTCCGCCAATGGTAACCGCCCCTCATTAACCTGAGTAAGAAAAAGTGAAAGAGTTGTTTCAAGTCCGGGTACACCCGGTTTTGCTTCCCAAACAGAGGAAACGTTTTTTTCCTCAAAGGTGTGTGGGGCATGATCCGAAGCTATTGCATCGATGAAACCGCGCCTAAGGGCACTCCACAGAGCGGAAACATCCTCTCTTGCGCGTAAGGGAGGGTCGGTGAGAGCAAAAAATCCGGAGCGGCTGTATTGTTCAGAAGACAGGAGCAGGTTGTGTGGGGTAGCCTCACAGGTCACGGGTAATCCTGCCTTCTTGGCCATCAGAACAGTATTCAATCCCAATGCCGAGCTTAGGTGACAGAAATGAACTTGAACGCCAGATTTCTTTACTAGCCGAATAATCCGCTGTATCGACCGAACCTCGGCCTCTGGAGGATGAGCAAACAAATAAGCGGCCATATCATTCAGCTTCGCCTCTTCCATCGCTCTTCTCCGTTCCTCAATGATTTTGCGGTCTTCAGCGTGCACCATAACAGGAACTCCATTCGCCGCAGCCTCACGAAATGCCGCAATCAGCGATTCGTCATCGTCAACATCGATTCCGCCAATTCTGTTAGATAGGTAAACCTTGAATCCAACAGCCCCGGCTTCAACTACTTCAGCTATCTCTTCCACACTATTGGGGAAGGCAGCGTTGAAGGCAACGTTAACTAGCACTTTCTTTTCGGCCAGTTTCATCCGTTCTTTCAGGGTTGAAGCGTCCATGGTAACGGGTTTGTTGTTGGGCATATCAACTACTGATGTTACACCTCCAGATGCTGCGGCTGCTGTTCCTGTGAAAAAGTCCTCTTTGTAAGCCAACTGCTGGTCTCGCAGATGTACGTGGCAATCGATGAGGCCTGGAAGCATTATATGGCCTTTCAGGTTGATTTTTGTGGAGGCGGGGGGGAGGTTTGTCTCTTTGGCTATTTTAACTATTTTTCCTTCATCGATGGCGACGCCTGCTTCGACAATGCTTCCTCGAACAAAGATTTTGGCGTCATTGAGGACTGTGTCTACTGGCAAGCGCCCACCTTCAGGAATGTAAGGCTGTTTATCTCTTAAACGTTCGTTATACAAGTAGCAGAGGGGGGTTAATATAATTCTCTAAGGCCAATCGAGGGTATATGTGCGCAATTTTTGTCAATTATAGTTGATTTAGCAACAGCATAAACTTAATTGCCGGTTCTAGATGTCCAATTGGCATTCTTCACAGAGATAGGTTCCCTCAACGTCGGTGAGGTTGTCGGACCAGCTTCCACACTGTTCACAGTATCCAGCTAAAGGTGTGGATTCAATTTCTTCCTCAACCTCAGCAGTTCGTCCTATGCGGGCTTTCTCCTGCATGTTTTCGAGCAGCTCAGGCGTTACAGCTAAAATGTCCCTACTGGCGATAATCCCCACCAGATTCCCCTTGTACATTACACCAAACCTTCGGACATCAAGTTTGCTCATTCGCCTCGCCGTTTCAGTCAGCTCCTCATCTGGGTCCACAGTGATTAAAGGTGTTGACATAACTTCCTTGGCGGTTAATTTGCTTGGTCGGATGTTCTTCGCTAAAACACGTTTCACCAGATCGCTTTCGGTTATGATGCCGAGAGCTTTTCCGTCTTTGCTGGTCACGATGATGCAGCCCAGTTTATCATTGCTCATTAGTTGAGCTGTTTTGTCGATGGGTGTGTTCTCTGGGACAGTGACGGCGGGACTGGTCATTACATCTTTAACCAGCATTCGAGGCCTTAATCCTATTTCAGCCATGATCAACCAACCTCAATATGACATCACTTGAAAGCACTATTAAATCCTTGCTGAGTTTAACGAAGTAAATATTCCTCGCAACATCCCTTCTGTTTAGCATCTTTAAAGCTTTTCCCTCTTCCAGAAATACTTAAGATTCAATCACGCACCCAGAGCTGAGCACACATTTACCATTCAAGTGGACCTCTATAATAGCTCAAAGCTGGGCACCCAACACATTTTTTATCCTGAAATGAGGGACAGTCTTTACACTGGACGCCACACGGGGTGACACTGTCTTTCTCTTTTAATGCGCCTGTCTTCAACGGTAAGAAGGGATAGTGTTGGACTCTTCCTATGAGATAAAATTCGGATCTACGTATTCCTTCACCGCTCCTCAACGCGCACTTTTCCATGGATTCGCTCTCAAGAGTGGCTTGATCCTCCGCCATCACTAAGGCGATGAGGTTGTAGCCGCCCATAGTTGTGAAGAAGTTGATTACGCGAGGACATTTACTGTATCGGTCAATGATGTTTCTCATAGCCTCTGCGCTTTCAATCTCAAGCAGGATCAATGCTAGGCGCAGGTCTAAGGCATCCGTGTTTACGAGAGCTGAAATGTGGATAAGATTTTTGTTACGCAGTTTCTCCACTCTTTTCTTTGCGCCCAGACTTGTGAAGCCGATGGTTTCTCCTAATTCCTTGTATGTTTTTCTTCCATCTGATCGGAGTTGCTTGATTAGTTTCCAGTCAATCTTGTCCATCTTTAGTCAGCCGTTATTTTACTAAACGAAAAGTTTATTAAATGTTTTGATTTGTAAACAGGTCGAGCCGCATAAATTTAATGAGTGATTTATATGGAGAAACAAGTTACCACCGAGAAAAGAGTTACAGAGTTCACGGAAAAGGAGCAGAAGCTCAAAAGGAACATGAGCCGCATCAAACACAAGATTGCTGTGATCAGCGGTAAGGGAGGCGTAGGCAAAAGCACAGTAGCAGCGAATCTGGCAATGGCTTTTTCATTGCACGGCTACAAGGACCGTGTCGGAATTTTAGACGTTGACATACATGGACCCTGTATACCAAAACTGCTTGGCGTGAAGGGAAATAACTGTCAGGTTTCTCCTCTAGGCGCTTTACCCGTAACCGGACCAGAGGGAATCAAGGTGGTATCCATGGACTTTCTCGTGAAGAATCAAGAAACCCCGATTATCTGGCGTGGACCCTTAAAGATGCAGGTGATCAGGCAATTCCTGTCCGACTTCATGTGGGGTGAACTTGACTTTCTTTTCATCGACGCCCCGCCTGGCACTGGCGACGAGCCTCTGAGCGTTATGCAGTTAATTCCTGAAATGGACGGCACAATAATAGTTACCATACCTTCAGAGGTTTCTGAGGATGTGGTAAGGAAGGCGGTGAGTTTCTCAAGAAAAATGGGAATCCCCGTGATAGGCATAATAGAGAACATGAGCGGCTTCACCTGTCCAAAGTGCGGCGAGAAAATAAACATTCTTGGGGCAGGCGGAGGAAAACGGCTAGCAGAGGACTTGAATGTCCCGTTTCTAGGACAAATCCCGATAGACCCAAAGATTTGCGAGGAGGCAGATAAGGGAGTGCCCTTTGTAACGGGGCATGCGGAGTCGCCAGCCGCAAAAGCCTTCAAAGAGATTGTGAATAAAGTAGAAAAGTTTTTGAATTCAGAAAAACGGAGCAAAAGTGAACAGGAGGGAAATGACTAGATGAAAATATGTGTTTCAGCCTCTTCAGACAATCTGGATGCTGAGGTGGATTCGAGGTTTGGCAGATGCCCATACTTCGTGATTGTGGATTCTGAGACAATGGAGTTTAACGCGGTTTCAAATGATTCAACTAATGCAGCGCATGGAGCTGGAATTCAAGCTGCTCAGACAGTGGTAAACATGGGCGTCAATGTGGTTATAACAGGCAATGTTGGACCCAATGCTTTCAATGTCCTGTCAGCATCGGGGATAAGGATTGTTACCGGCGCTTCTGGCAGTGTTAGAGAAGCTGTTGAGAAATACAAGAAGGGGCAACTTAAAGAGATAGGAAATCCGACTGTTGGTGGACATTTCGGAATGGGCGGAGGACGTGGCAGAGGACGATCAAATTTCTGAAAGATGAAGTGAAAAGGAGGTGGAAGTGAAGTGAATGTAAGAGTTGTGGTTCCGGTCTCGGATGACAGAGGTGTCGATGCTCAGCTTTCTCAACATTTTGGGCGGGCACCCTTCTATGTGGTCGTTGATTTAGATTCGGAAGGTCGGGTGGTAAGTCAAAGGACGGTAGCCAATACGAGTGAACATTTTGGGGGTGTAGGTCTTCCACCTGACCGAATCATGCAATTGAAACCAAACGCACTAATCACTTACGGGTTAGGCACAAAAGCCCTAAGAATGTTCCAAGATGCTGGAGTTGCTGTTCTGAGAACTGAAGCAGACACTGTCAGAGAGGTCGTTAGAGCATACAACAACAATGAGCTGCAGGAGCTAGCAGAGGGCTGTCATCAGGCTCATCACCACTAAAAAAGCTGCATAACCAATATATATCGTCTGAAAAGAAGAGGAAACAATTGATTATAACAATCGCCAGCGGAAAAGGTGGCACAGGAAAAACAACTGTTGCAGTCAACATGGCGCTGTCCCTAGAAAACGTGCAGTTGCTTGACTGCGATGTTGAGGAGCCGAACTCCCACATTTTGTTACAACCTGAAATCCATGAAACAACACCAGTCTGCACTAAAGTTCCGGTGATCTCGGAGGAGCTGTGCGATTACTGCGGAAAATGCTCCAAGTTCTGCGCTTACAACGCCCTGTTTGTGGCGCCAAAAACGGTTATGGTCTTCCCCGAATTATGTCACAGCTGCGGCGGCTGTGCACTTGTCTGCCCCAAGAATGCAATAACCGAAAAGGAACGTCAGATAGGCGTCATCAAAAAAGGAGAAGCACATGGCGTTGAGATAGTTTACGGGGAACTCAATGTTGGCGAAGCCATGGCTGTCCCGCTGATAAAGGCAGTCAAAAACCAGATGAAAAGCAACAAGAACGTTGTGATAGATGCTCCGCCTGGAACAGCCTGTTCTTTGGTTGCGTCAGTCCATAAAACTGACTACTGCATTCTTGTGACTGAACCGACGCCGTTTGGTTTGCACGATCTAAAGATAACCGTCCAAGTCTTGAAGGACCTCAAAGTTCCCATGGGCGTCGTAATAAACCGTGCAGGGCTAGGAGACAGAAAAGTCTACGAATACTGCAAAAAAGAGAACATTCCTGTGTTATTGGAGATTCCGTTTAGCAAGAAAATCGCAGAACTGTATTCCCGTGGAGTCCCGTTCGTGGCTGAGATGCCTGAGTGGAAAGAGAAGTTTCTGGAAGTTAGAGACGCGATAAAGAGGTGAAGATGATGGTGAAAGAGATTACAGTGTTGAGTGGAAAGGGCGGAACAGGGAAAACAAGTGTGGCCGCCGCTCTTGCAGTGTTGTCCAAAGGCACGGTTATAACCGACTGTGACGTGGATGCGCCAGATCTTCACATGCTATTGCAACCTGAGGTGCTGGAGAAACAGGAATTCAAAGCCTCCAGAGTTGCTGTAATAGACGAAGAAAAGTGTGTCCAATGCAGAAAATGTGAAGAGCATTGCCGATTCGGTGCCATAGAGAACCTAACTATCGACCCTGTTCTATGTGAGGGCTGCGGCGTCTGCGCATACGTTTGTCCAGTAGCTGCGATAGAGATGGAGAAGAGGGTTTCTGGGTACGCCTTTATCTCAAAGACCAAGTATGGTCCCATGTCCCACGCTTTATTGAATCCGGGAGAGGAAAACTCGGGTAAACTTGTGAGCTTGGTGAGGCAGAATGCCAAAAAGATTGCTGAAAAAGAAAACTGTGAGCTGATCATTAATGATGGACCGCCTGGAATTGGCTGTCCTGTGATAGCGTCTGTGGGCGGGGTTGACATGGGCTTAATAGTTGTGGAGCCAACATTGTCTGGCATTCATGATATGGAGCGTGCCTTGGGGTTGCTCAGTCACTTCAAGATTCCTGCTCTTGTTTGCGTAAACAAGCATGATTTAAATGAAGAAAACACATCCAAGATAGTCGAGTTTTGTGGGTCCAACGGCGTGGAGGTTGTTGGAAAGATACCTTTTGACCAAATTGTTACGGAATCAATGGTTGCGGGAAAACCCATAGTTGAATATTCTCCGGAAAGCAGGGTCTCGAAGGCTATTGTAGAGATGTGGAAACAAACATTAAAGCATCTATAGGAACAGTTTGCTGAAAAACAGGGTTCGGGAATATTGTGTGCTCGTCTAGCGTCTACACTGTATCTGGCTCGAAGCATCCACAGTTTCTTGGGACAAATTCAAATAAACTGTAATTCTATTTTTGTGGTTTTGTTGGAGAGAGAACGAGTTGTTCTTTGCTTATGTTAACCTCTGTGATTTGGTGATTCTTGAACTCCCTCGACTTTCCCAGGACATCTCTGACAACCACTGTGTTTCCAGTCGCTTTCGCGTAGATCACATTTTCAAACGCTACGTCTTCTTCCACGATTACCTTAAGCTCACACATTTCTTCTCTGCACTAACATTATGGTTCCGCTCTTTTTTCTTCTTTGCGGATATCCATTTCCAATGGTAAATCAAAAGAAGGAGTAAACAGTAAAACTTCTTTGAAAGGTGAAGAGCAACGGATTTGAAGGAAACGGAAACAGTAGCTTTTGGACCGGTACCTTCAAGGAGATTAGGTCGAAGCCTTGGAATAAATAATATTCCACCAAAATTTTGTTCATATTCCTGTGTTTACTGTCAAGTGGGCAAAACAATATGCATGACTGTGGCAAGGAGACTATTCTACAAAACAGAAGACATTTTCGAGCGGGTCAAAACCAAAGTTAATGAAACAATCCAAAGAAAGGAGAAGATTGATTATCTAACTTTTGTTGCAGACGGAGAACCAACCTTAGACATTAACTTAGGCAAAGAGATTTCTCTTCTGAAGCAGCTTGGAATTCCGATAGTGGTCATAACTAATTCCTCCCTGATTTGGCAGAACGACACAAAGGAAGATTTGCTGGAAGCAGACTTTGTTTCTTTCAAAGTTGATTCAGTCAACGAAAAACTGTGGAAGAGGATAAACAGACCGCACAAAGACTTGAAGTTAAGCACCATCTTGGAGGGCATAAGCGATTTTGCAGACGAGTTCAGGGGCACAATTGTCAGCGAAACACTGCTTGTTGATAGCATAGATTATGGGGGCGAGTTTGAGAAAATAGCGGAATTCCTGAAACACCTGAAAAGGCTTGATAAGGCATATATTGCCATTCCGACAAGACCGCCAACAGAAAGCTGGGTCACAGCCGCCAAAGAAGACACAGTGAATACAGCTTTTCAGGTTTTTGCCGAAAAATTGGGCGCCAACAAGTTGGAGTACCTGATTGGTTACGAGGGTAATGCTTTCAGTTTCACGGGGAGAGTTGAAGAGGATCTGCTGAGTATTACTTCGGTGCATCCTATGCGAGAGGAGGCGGTTAAGGAGTTCTTACAGAAGACAAATGCAAGTTGGTCGGTTATTGAGAAACTTTTGCTGGAGAACAAGCTTGTGGAGCTTGAGTATTCCGGAAGAAAATATTATATGCGGAAGTTGCCGAGCAGAGGGTTTGTTTATTGAGTGACTGTGAGTGGTCTTCCTTCGGTTAGGGCTTGGGCAACCTTTCTTCTTGCGCTTTGAAGGAGCCTCCAGATTGTTCCTCTTGAGACACCCATTTTTGTGCCTGCCTGTTCCTGAGATAAGCCTTCGAGGTCCACCAGTCTCAGGGCTTCTAGTTCTGCGGGTTCGATCAGAACAGGATTGGCTGTTGTTTTTGGTTGTGGAACAAATTTTTCTACTTTTGCTGGGTTTGGTATGTTGACTGGTTTGGGGAATCTTCCTCTTCCTCCTCGTCTGCATCGTCTTCGTGACATTGTGATCAGCTAATCTCTTATGTTTTAGAGTTTATATGTTGTTTTAGTGGTTCCGTAACTCTTATATATTTCTGTGCATAATCTAATAAATATAAATTGTGCATAAACACGAAAATAGAGGTGAAATAACCATGCCAAGAGGAGATAGAAC
>Ga0209614_1001895_pt1 | contig 14683 bp, 11 predicted proteins | sample BlaSprsedimmetaG_FD_185484 | JGI IMG/M metagenome (GOLD analysis project Ga0209614, IMG submission 185484) | Hot spring sediment bacterial and archeal communities from California, USA to study Microbial Dark Matter (Phase II) - Blank Spring... ... | reverse complement strand
ACGACTAGAGCGCCCTTTTCTGGCTCTGAGTGGGGAATTCCCGCTGCGCTTCAATAACACTGCGGCGCGGCGCTTTCTTCGCCGCGCCGCCGCGTCAGTGCGAAGATTTCAGATTCTTCGTTGCTGCAACTTCGGTCGGGGAGGCTGCAAGGCCGATCAAATAACGGTGAATTTGCGACACGGTCAGGGGATAGTTGAAGACGTCGGCATACGCCAACGTATAAACAATGGCATCGGTCAAAGCCGTCACGTGCGGACGGAACCACGGTACATCGTTTGAAGGATTGACAGGCATCCCATCCTCCTGAAAGAACGCGCACACACTACAATGCCGACAACGCTTTTCACAACACTAAACTCAGGTATTATATCATTCTGTCGGAAAAAACAACAAAGAAGCAAGGCTGTAGGACACAAAGGCGTATGGAGAAGCGTAATTTGATGATAGCTGCCGCACTCCGCTGGGCCAGCGCCCAACTTGCCAACTGTACCGACCGCCCACAGGTTGAGGCGGAACTGCTGCTGGTTCACGTTCTCGCTCAACCGCGCACCTATCTGTGGGCACACCCCGAAGCGCTGCTCACCCCACAACAGGTCGCCGACTACGCCGCGCGTGTGCAACGCCGCGCTGCCGGTGAGCCGCTGCCCTACATCACCGGGCAGATCGAGTTCTTTGGCTTGACGTTCGCCGTGACGTCCGACGTGCTGATTCCTCGCCCGGAGACGGAGACGCTGGTGGAGACCGCGCTGGACTGGTCGAAGGCGCATCCCGACGCCGTTGCCGTGGACGTGGGGACCGGCTCCGGCTGCATTGCTGTGGCGCTGGCGGTTCACGCGCTGTCGCTGCGGCTCTATGCTACGGATATTTCGCCCGCTGCGTTGCCGGTCGCGCGCGCCAACGCGGAACGGCATAACGTCGCGGAGCGCATCACGTTTCTCGAGGGCGATTTGCTCACGCCGCTGCCTGAACCGGTGAATCTCATCGTCAGCAACCCGCCCTACGTCACGGAGGAGGAGTGGGCCGCGCTGCCCCTTTCCGTGCAGCAGGAACCCCGCACGGCGCTCGTCTCCGGCGCGGACGGCCTGGATGCCATCCGCCGGTTGTTGCAGCAAGCCCGATCCCGGCTGCGGCCTGGTGGGCTGCTGCTCGTGGAAATCGGTGAGCGGCAAGGCGAAGCGGCCCAGGCGCTCGCCCAGGCCGCTTTCCCCAAAGCCGATGTCTCAATCCTTCCCGATCTCGCCCGGAAGGACCGAATCCTCAGAATTGCGTTAGAACGTTGAAACGTTTCGACGTTGTAACGCCGCTACTCCGCCCATTTGATGAACCCGGGCAGGAACGGTGTCACCAGGTCGGGGTGTTGGGGCAGGACGCGCACGGTGTAGCCGTGTAACCCGCTCATAGCGCATTGTGCGTTGGCCTCGAACAGATATGTTCCATCTTCTATCTCATTGACCACGCGCATCGGCGTGGCGCGCCCACGGGTGATCTCCCCGTTCGGGTTAACCAGCCCGATGTAGAGTTCCGCTGTCACATCCTCAGGCGTGAGCGCCCCCAGGTGGACCTCCGCCTGAGCTACAAAGGTATCCCCGACTTTAATCTCGGCGGGCAGCGAACCGTTGACGCTCCCAATGTGGATGTGCGGCCAGTTGTGGGCAATCCGTGTTTTCCAGGCCGCCAGGGCCTTGGCGCGGGCCAGATCGTCGCTCAACAGCGCCTCGAAGCGCCGGGCGGTGGGGATGTAGAAGCGGTCGGTGTACTCTGCCACCATGCGGTTGGTGTTGAAGAAGTGTGAGAGCGCGCCGATGCTGTCCTTCATCCGCGCGATCCACTGACGGGGTAGGCCATCGCGGCCTCGCTCGTAGAACATGGGGATGACGTCGCGTTCCAGAAGCTCGTAGAGTGTCTCGGACTCCACCTGATCTTGATAATCGTTATTGTCGTAGCTCTCGCCACGCCCGATGGCCCAGCCGGCTTCCGGCGTGTAGGCTTCATCCCACCAGCCATCGAGGATGCTCAGGTTCAAGACGCCGTTGGCAGCCGCCTTCATCCCGCTCGTGCCGCTGGCCTCGCGCGGGCGGCGCGGCGTGTTCAGCCAGACATCTACCCCTTGCAGAATGTAGCGCGCACTGGTCATATCGTAATCTTCCAGGAAGATTAGCCGTGAGCGGAACTCTTCCTGGCGCGCGATGCCGACGATTTTCTGGATCAGTTCTTTGCCGGGGGTGTCGTTCGGATGCGCCTTACCGGAGAAGATAATCTGTACAGGACGCTCTGGATCGTTGAGCATCCGCGCCAGCCGTTCCGGATCGCGCAGGATGAGCGCCGCGCGCTTGTACGTCGCAAAGCGCCGCGCAAAGCCGATGGTCAGCGCCTCCGGGTCGAGCGCTTCATCCGCCGCTTTGACCTCGCTCTGCGAGACGCCGCGCTCTTCGAGTTGCTGGCGTAGGCGTTGGCGCGCAAAAGAGACCAGCCGCTCGCGGCGGCGCTCGTGGGTACGCCAGAGTTCCTCGGCGGCGATGTGCGTCGCCCGTTCCCACACGCTCTGATCCGCCGGTTCCTCGCGCCAGCGCGGCCCCAGATAGCGATCGTAGAGTACCTTCATATCCCGCGAAATCCACGAGAGGATGTGCACGCCGTTGGTGACGTGGGAGATGGGGATTTCGCTGTGCGGCACCCCCGGCCACAGCCCTTCCCACATCTGCCGGGTGACTTTGCCGTGCAACTGGCTGACGCCGTTGCTGTGTGCCGACATACGCAGCGCCAGGATGGTCATGCAGAACGGTTCACCGTAATCGCCGGGATTCTGCCGTCCCAACGCCAGGAAATCGTTCCAGGACAGGTTGAAGTATTGGGTAACATAATCCTTGAAGTAATGCTCCATCAGGGGAGCGGGGAAGCGGTCGTGTCCGGCAGGGACCGGTGTGTGCGTGGTGAATACCAAACCGGCGCCGGCAGCCTCGCGCGCTTCCTCGAAGGCCAGGTTATAAGTGTTCATCATGCAACGGATGCGTTCCAGCGCCAGAAACGCCGAATGACCTTCGTTCATATGGTACACCATGGGATCGAGACCGAGCAACCGCAGCGCCCGATACCCGCCGATGCCGAGCAAAATTTCCTGGCGGATGCGCAAATCCTGATCGCCACCGTACAATTGATCGGTAATATCGCGGTCTTCGGCGCGTATGTTTTCAGCGATGTTGGTGTCGAGTAGGTAGAGGGCCGCACGGCCCACGTCGGCGCGCCAGATACGCGCGAAGACGGTGCGTCCGGGTAACTCAACGCTGACGATGAGCGGTGCGCCGTCTTCCCCCGACATAGCCCGCAGGGGTAGATTGTCGAAGTGGTTGTCCTCGTAGGCCTCCTGTTGCCATCCCGCCTGGTTGAGGTATTGGCGGAAGTATCCTTGTTGGTACAGCAGTCCCACACCGACCAGCGGCAGGCCCAGGTCGCTGGCCGATTTAATGTGATCGCCGGCGAGGATGCCCAATCCACCGGCAAAGATGGCGAGACATTCGGTGATGCCAAACTCTAGCGAAAAGTAGGCGATCAGCGGGTCTTTGGTCTCGCCGTGGGTGCGGGCAAACCAGGCTGTCCCTTTTTCGGCCAGGTGGTCTTCCAGATAGCGCGTTGCCCGTTCCAGATGCGCCATGAAGCCGACGTCCTCGGCGGCGGCCTCGAGGCGGGATTGTTCGATCGTGCCGAGCATCAACAGCGGGTTGTGGTTCGTTTTTTCCCACAAATCGCTGTCCAGGCGCATAAAAAGCTCGATGATGTCGTGTTTCCAGGCCCAACGCAGATTGTAGGCCAGATCCCATAAAGGTTTCAGGGATTCAGGTAGCGCAGGGATGATGGGAAAGGTGCGCATCGGTTTCGGTTTCATAGACACTCTACTCCTTCACTTTGCTACACTATGCAGACGCACAACGGCGCGTTACGCATAAGCGGGGACACTTATGGAGTATAGCCTATCACGATTTGCGGTGAAGGCAAGTGACCTCTCTTGAGATTCCGTTGCGCCGTGTTACAATAGGGTGTATGCACATCCGAAGTCTTAGTCTACGCCAATTCCGCACCTACAACCGGCTGGAACTTGACCTCCCGGCCTCGCCCATTTTGCTGTTGGGCGCGAACGCGCAGGGGAAGACGAGCCTGCTGGAAGCCATCGCCTACCTTGCGGTGGGACGCTCTCCGCTGACCAACACGGACCAACACCTCATCCACTGGCGTGCCGTCGAAGCCGCCATGCCCTTTGCCCACCTCAAAACCGAAGTCGTCCGCCGCAACCGCGCTGACTTGATCGAGATTGCGTTGCAGCAGAAGACGCTGTCCAACGGCAGCGCGCGGATGGAGAAGCAGATCAAGCTCAACCAACACACCATCCGCCAGATGGATTTGGCCGGGCATCTCAATGTCGTCATCTTCTTGCCGGAAGACGTGGAACTGGTGAGCGGTGCGCCTTCCGGGCGGCGGCGCTTCCTCGACGACCTGCTCTCGCAGGTGTACCCGGCCTACGTGGAGGCCTTGGGCGAATACCAGAAGGCACTCTCGCGGCGCAACGTCCTATTGCGCCACCTGCGCGACTTCGGCGGGGATGCCGCACAGCTCGCGCCGTTGGAGGAGACGCTGGTGCAAACCGGCGTGACGCTCTCGCTCTACCGCCGCCGCGTAGTGAAGGCGCTCACGTTCTACGCCGATCAATTGCATCACGATCTGACCGGCGGCGCGGCGTGGCTGCAAATTCAGTACCAACCCAACTTCGACCCGCTGCGCCCGCCCGCGGTGGACTATCAAATCGGGCTGCTGCCGGAGACGGCGGGTGAATCGCCGGTCGACGTGGATGCGCTGCACGAGGCGTATCGCAAAATGCTCCACAACCAGCGCCGCACCGAAATCGACCGGGGCATGACGCTCTCCGGTCCACACCGCGACGAGCTACGCTTCATCTCCGACGGCGTGGATATGGGGACGTTTGGCTCGCGCGGGCAGCAGCGCACGGTCGTCCTGGCGCTGCGGCTGGCCGAACTGCGCTGGCTGGAACAGGAGACGCGTGAGTCCCCCGTCTTGTTGCTGGACGAGGTGCTGGCCGAACTCGACCGCGCGCGGCGCACGTATCTGTTGAGTCTGCTCGGCAACGTCGAGCAGACCATTCTCTGCACCACCGACGCGGAGATGTTCCCGGAGAGCTTCCGCGAAAAGACGCTGCTGCTGGAAGTGGCGGAAGGCATCATCCGCCGGAAGTAACGGTAGGCCGGATTGTCAATCCGGCCTACTATTAGCAGTCAGGCGCGCTGCAACGTCTGATTATAACGTGATCTTCGTCCCCAACACGTCCAAAAACTTCGCCAGCCACGCCGGATGCGCGGGCCAGGCCGGGGCGGTGATGAGATTGCCATCGACGTGGGCTTGATCCACCGGCGTCGGCACAAACGTCCCACCCGCACTGGTGACGTCTGGCCCGACTGCCGGATACGCGGTGCAGGCCCGCCCCGCGATCACGCCGGCCGCCGCGAGCACTTGCGCGCCGTGGCAGATCGCCGCAATCGGTTTGCCGGCCTCGGCAAAGTGGCGCACGATAGCCAGCACGTTCTCGTTAAGGCGGATGTACTCCGGCGCGCGCCCACCAGGGATGACCAGTGCATCGTAGTCCTCGGCCTTGACATCGGCGAACGTGGCGTTCAGCGTAAAGTTGTGGCCGGGCTTTTCGCTGTACGTCTGATCGCCCTCGAAATCGTGCACCGCCGTCCGCACCGTCTCACCGGCTTTCTTATCGGGGCAGACCGCGTGGACGTGATGACCGACCATCAGCAATGCCTGGAACGGCACCATCACCTCGTAATCCTCGACGAAATCGCCGACCAGCATCAGAATCTTCTTGGCTCCCATAGTGACCTCCTTGAACTTGATTGATTTATGAAAGAACAGTGTGCCTATCCTTTGCCTAAGAATCTATCCGAAAATTCACCAGGTGCGGTATTTTGCGCCTAAAGGCGTGGGTGAAAGGGTGTTTTTGCGCTTGCGGGCGCCGCCCGCAAGCGCAAAAACACCCTTAAAAAAAGTGGCTTTAGCCGCCTACTCCGCCGACAGCGTGAAACCGCGATAGTTTTCGGATAGGTTCTAAGCCTTTATACGTGTGGGTGGCCACGCGATGTCGCACAGCAGGCAGCCCAAGCAGTCATGCCATTTCCGCATTCCATTGTAGCCACTTGATGATATCGCGCCGCCGCAATAGGCCGACCAACTGCTCATGCTCCAGGACCGGCAATTGGCGCACGTCAAGCTGCGCCAGTTGCGTCAGTGCCTCAGCGGCGTCTTTGTCCGGCGTTACGGTCACGATCTGGTCTGCCGGGAGCATGACCTCGCGTACCGTGTGGCCTGTCCAATCGTCCCGCGCCATTTTCCGGATGTCGTCCAGCGTGATAATGCCGACCAGTTGCGTGTCTTCCAGAACAGGAAAGGCATGATCGTCACGTTGCATCACGTACTCGTGCATCAATTGATGGATGGTGAGGTCGGGGGATACCGTGGGGGGATCGCGGCGCATCATCTGGGAGACGGGGACGCCTTCCAGTAAGTCTTGAATAACCATGCGCTTGTAGCTCTGTGCGGCCGCATTATTCAAAAACCAGCCGATGAGGGCCAACCACAGACCGCCGCCTAAACCGCTGCCAAAGAAGGGCAAGTGAACGCCGAAGGCCATCGACACGCCGCCGAAAATCATCGTCCAGCCTATGGCCTGTCCCAGCCACGCCGCCCAACGGGTAGCCCGCTGTAAATTGCCCGTCACGGCCCACAGCAGCGACCGGACGACCCGCCCGCCATCCAATGGAAATCCTGGAATCATGTTGAAGACGCCTAGCATAACGTTGATCGACCCCACCCATAGCAGAATGGTGGACAACGGCCCTAATTGTTGGGCTGCCTGTACCGGATCGGTGAGGCCGGCTTGTAAGATGCTTGAGCCGATCCCCACGCCTATCGTCAGTACAGCGCCGAGCAGCAAGCTCGTCAGTGGGCCGACAATCGCCATCAGAAATTCGGCGCCCGGCGACGCCGGCTCACGCTGGATATTGGAGACGCCTCCAAACAGGAAGAGCGTGATGTTGTGTACCGGCGTCCCCTGCGCCCGTGCTACTAGCGAGTGTGCCAATTCATGGAGCAACACCGAGGCAAAGAACAACAGCGCCGCCACAACCGCCAGGCCCCAGGTCAGGACGGTATTCCATTCGGGATGTAGCGTGCTAAGTCCGGTAGCCAGGTTCAATGTCACAAACGCGAAGATCAACAGCCAGCTTACGTCGATGCGAATACTGATGCCAAACAACTTACCAATGCGAAACCCGCTTCGTGGGTTCATGCTGCCTCCTATGTATACCTTACGAGTCAAATTCTTGCACAAACGGCCAGGAAATCTACCGCTGAGTACGCTGAGGACGCAGAGTAGAGATTAGAATATTGCTCAGCGTTCTCTGCGTGCTTTGCGGTGAATCCTTTTTGGTTCCGATTTATCTGGGTTAGAGCCTAACCACGCAATTTCTTGCCCAACGAGCAAGAAACGGGCGTCGCAGGCCCTTGTTAGTTCCGGTTTATCCGGGTTAGGGTTTGTAAACAAACAATTTCCCTCTCGGGCCGGTCTCTGACCGTGCCCGCCCATGTCTAGCGCTACGGTGACGTGGTCGAAGATCGGCCACAGCCTTTTGGGAAGTTATATTTTTGCGAACCCTTAGTAGCGGAACAGCGCGGCCAGAAGTCCTTGGTCGGGCACCTGTTCTGGTTCTGCCGCGTAGACGATTCCGCCGTTCAGTAGGGTTTGGATAGCGGCTAGATCGAGAAGATCTTCGTCGCCAGGTTCGTGGTCTTCATGCACGTTGGCCGTATTCTGATCTGGATCGTAGTTACCCCATAGCTCAACGCCCGTGGCCACGAACAGCACATCTACCCGGCCGTGATGCGCGGCCAGGAGGGCTTCCCGTATATCGGTCGTGGCCTGGCCGCTGCTGGCCAATTGGCCATAACGTGCACTGGCCTCTTCGCACGCTTGGGCGAAAACCGGTTCTACCAGCGGCCACGCCTGGGTGTGCAATTCTTCCGGTCTTAATTCCTCTGGGTTGCCGGCAATGCCTTTGTCCAGTAGATGCGGATAGGTATTTGCCTCCTGATAGATCGGCATAAGGTAGTCAACGCCGGCTAACACGAGCGGCGATTGCTCGCCGGCGAGGAAAGTGGACAGTTCGTCGTCAAGTTTGTGAAACCACCGTAAAATCCGGCTCTTATCCTCATCACTGATATCGTGACCGTGATACATAGCAGGGTGCTCCCCGATTACTGCGGCTGCACTGGTACGCAATTGTAGTTGCTTTTCGAAACGCTCGTACTGCAAGGTTTCGGCCAGGCTCGCCGGCATGTTTTCTACGTCAATCTCATCCACGGTGTACTGTGTGCCTTCCAGCAACCTGACCTCGTTTTGGCTGAGCGCCAGGATGTAAAAGTGACCGTTGTTGGTGAAGAACGGTAGCAGTGGTTTGAGATGAAGGCGGTCGGAGATGACTACCAATTCTGTAAATGGAAGTGGCAAACGGTAAGTGTGGAATGTATCCGAGGCAATAAATACCGCCAGGCCGTCGCTCTGATGCCACCAGAAATTGGGGGTCTGTAATAAGCGCTGAGCCGGCGCCAGCATCTCCCGCACGTCTGGCGAACGCAAACCTTTGCTCTGTAAGCGTTCCTCCGCTTCGCTCAACAGGTTCTTGAAACGAATCGGGTCTTGCTCGGTGTCGCGCCCGTGCCGGTGTGTAGGCATATATAGCGAGATACACCAATCGGGATGTCTTCCGGAGAGGTTTTTCAACTGCTCTAAAGTTATCATATCCATATAAAAGTCTCCTAACCCGGATAAACCGGAACTGAATAGGTTTTTACTGACCGTTTTCTTGCCCATTGAGCAAGGATTGTGGCGGTTAGGCCCTATGCGGTCTTTTTTGAATGGTTTCTAGTCAAATTTCTTTGTGTTTTAGTGATCGGCGTGATGATCCGTACTGCAGCGGGAACCACCCGCACCTCGACCGGCCCCAGGCCCAAGAATTCCCCATCGGCTTGTACCGGCTGTGGGGGGAGCGAATCAATGCGGACGTACTTGCGGGCGCGGAAGGCCTGCAAGTGCGGGGTGCGCCGTTGCTGGCGGATAAGAATGGCCAGGATTGTGCGTAAATAGTCCCACAGCGTGCGCGCCCGCATTGTGATGACGTCAAGTTCTCCATCCTCGAAGGTGATCTCCGGTGCAAGCCGGATGCTAGGCATACCTACAGAGCCTAGATTGGCGACCAGGACGTCGGCGGCGTTTACTTTGGAGATTTCGTCATCGATAGTCAGGACAAACGTGACCGGCTGAAAGCCGAGCAGGGCGCGTGAGCCGTTCCACAGATAAGCAAGCCAACCGAACCGCCGTTTTTCCTCGCGGGTGGTGTCACGCATAGCGCACGCGCTAATTCCCATGCTCAGATTGAGGAAAAAATAGCCGTGGCCTACGACTTCCATAACATCCAAAACTTGCACCCCGTGCTTCTCCGTGAGCAACGCGAGCGCCGCGGGCAGGGTCAGTGGGATGCCTAGCTCGCGGGCCAGACCGTTGCCGGAACCGGTGGGCAGTACGCCAAACAGTCTGTCGGTGCTTACCAATGCCGCAGCGACCGCCGAAACGGTACCATCTCCTCCCGCTGCAACGAAGATGTCGTAGTTTCCCGCCAATGCCTCCCGGGTTCGCTCCGTCACATCTTCCGACTCGGTAGTCTCATGGATCTCGACTTCCCATCCGGCTCGCGCCAGGTGCATCTCGATAACTGCGCGCACGTCTGTGCCGTCGTCGAGGCCGGCTACCGGATTCAATACGACAAAAGCACGCATTGTGATAAGGTCTCTGTGTTCAGAATTGGTTTATATACGTATAACGCAAAAGTTAGAAAGGACGGGATAGCCAGAATTCCACGGCGGCGTTGTCAAACGCCAACCTTGACGAATCCCAGGCAGCTTCTAATTCCGCCTTGATGGATTCCCAGACTTCTTCACTTGCTGTGGAAAGTTCGGCCAGCTTCGTCTTGCCGGCATTGATCTTGCTTTCAAACTTTTCGATCTGTTGATTCATCTCCAGTTGTGTGTCGGCGCTGGTTTCTGCTGCTGTTGCCTTCAGTTTGTCTAGCTCAGCTTGCCATTCTTCCAACAGCGCCTCTAACTTTTGCTGATACAGTTCTCTATCGTTCATAACTTTCTCCCTAGAAACTTGATTGTGGTTTGGTCTGATTTGTTGCTCGACATTCTGCAAAGAAGATAGATTAAGTGGCCCTTCTCTAAAATTATTATACGCCGATTGATATGAGGTGTCAACATTGGACAGACACTTTTTTCGATTGATTGACTTAACCCACAAGTCATGTTATAGTCATTTTGGGTAACACCCAATAGTAGCTCAAGAACAGAATAACCAGGAGGCGCTAGGTTTATGCTGACAATCCAAAAAGCGTTTGTAACTTTCATTGTCGCGTTGGCGTTGATCATCTCCCTGGGGGCCATCGCTGGGATTGCGCGATCGGATTCGCTTGCCGACATTACCAGTAAGTGGAGCAGGTCCGCTCATGCCGACCGCGACTCCCGTTCATTCACCTATTGGAATGATAACGAGCCACCCGTGATTCCGGCGAACTGTGCGCATTGTCACAGCAACTACGCCTTTCTGGATTTCCTGGGAGAGATCGGCGATAACCCCGGTGTGGTCGACCGTGACCCATTGGTTGGTTCGGTCGTCTCATGCACCACCTGCCACAACGAGACGGCGCACGCATTAACCCAGGTCACATTCCCATCCGGGGCGCAGGTCACGGCGCTGGGTACTGAAGGCGCGTGCTTGATATGCCACCAGGGAACACAAAGCGGGGTCAACGTGGACGAGGCCATCGTCGGCATGGAGGATGATGTCGTTTCCGAGAGTCTGAGCTTCATCAACGTGCATTATGCCGTCGCCGCCGCCACACAATGGGGCGCAGAAGCGGGCGGGGGCTATCAATATGCCGGTCGAAGCTACGAAGGCTTTTACGCTCACGCTGCGGCCTACAGCACTTGTGTCGATTGTCACGATGCGCATAGCCTGGAAGTCAATCCTCAGGATTGCAGCCCTTGCCATTATGGCGTCGTCGATCACGACGATTTGGTGAAAATCCGTATGGATCCGACGGATTACGACGGTGACGGCGATACGCGCGAAGGTATTGCCGCAGAGATCGATGCATTACGAACGATGCTTCTTGAAGCCATCCAGGACTACGCTGCTACTGTGCTCCAAGAGCCTATCGTCTACGGTCCGGGCAGCTTCCCCTATTTCTTTGCAGTCGATACTGACGCTGACGGCAAACCGGATCCGGCGGAATTGAACTTTGGCAACCGTTACGTGAAATGGACGCCGCGATTGCTGCGCGCTGCTTACAACTACCAATTTGCCAGCAAGGATAGCGGCAACTATACCCACAATCCTCGCTACGTCTTGCAGCTCCTCTATGACAGCCTTGAGGACCTTAGCGAGCGCGTCCCCGTGGACATGGGACCCTTGGTCCGCCCATAAATACAAGCCGAGCACGGAAAGGAGATGTTTAGCCCATGAAAGACACCACGAAAGCCAAGCTATGGATCATCGTTTTCTTTCTAATGCTGCTTGCCCCGATGGTGCTGCTCTTTGTAGTGCCGCGACCACCCGGGCGCGAGTTCTGGCGTGAATTCGCCGTCGGTCTTGGGTTTGCGGGCCTCTCGTTGATTGGCTTGCAGTTCCTCTTGCCGGCGCGCTTGCCCTTTCTGCTGAAAGCCTTTCGGTTCTCTAAGTTGAGCCACTTTCATCACAATCTTTCCATTATTGGATTGACATTGATCATCGCACACGCCGTCATCCTGATCCTGAACAACCCCCGGTTGCTCCGCTCACTTATCTCCGTCACCGCCGCGCGCCCGACGTGGTGGGGTGTCATCAGTTTGTTGGCGATGATTGTTGTGGTTGGGACTTCCCTTTGGAAGGGCGAGGTGAACCTGGGTCACCAACCCTGGCGCGTCATTCACACGTTCATCTCTGTCCTGGCGATTGTCCTGGCGCTGCTGCACATCTTCGACGTCGGCTATTACCTGGGCATCCTGGCGCACCAGATCCTCTGGATCGTCCTTGCTGTCTTATGGGGCGTGGGCGTTGTTGTGTATTTCCGGCGGGCCAATATGGCAGAAGCGGTGGATACCGTTGTCCAGGACCTTGCCGCCAGGGTGGCCAACAATACCCGGCAGGAGACTGCGGACGAAGTATAGGTCCAGTTTGACCGTGTTATTGCACGTGACCACGCTACAAATGGAGAATCAAAGTGAAAACTGAAGAACTGGGCGCGAAGATTTTGCTTGGCTTGACCACCTTGTTGCTGATCCTGGCAGCCGTACTCCACGCCTTGTTACAAGCCCGCTAAGTCCTATGACTTGCCCGTGCGCACCGAGTTGCTGCGCCGGATTTCGCGGTTGAAGCCATTTTCAAGGGAGTTTTTGCGTTTGTGGACGTAGCCCGCAAACGCAAAAACTCCCTTCAAATATCAGGCATCAGCGCCCTCGTCTGGAAAGTCGCCTTAATCTAGTAATGCCTCTTGCCATATCCCCATTGAAGTGAAGTGCAAAGTGTGCTAATATAGAGATATGCCGCTCTTGATAAGGAAGCTGTACGCTTAGAACTTATCCGAGAATTCACCGCTGGCGCGCCAAAAACGCTCGCCGACGTAGTTTTCGGATAGAGTCTTAACCTTCGTCTACATTCGCATCGCATCCGTCATCACTTTTGTCTGCGTTTCGTATTCCTGACGCGCTTTTCGCTCGCCAGCTTCTTCACACAGCATCCCGCAACCTGTCTCTACTTGTGTGCTTCCCAGGCCAGCCACCAGGAACGCTCTTTATCCATTGTGGTGGACGGCGGGCTGGCGTCGCTCACCGGCAGCAACTAAGGAGGTGTGTGATGTATAACCAACGTTTTCGGTTAGGCCGGTTGGCAATCGCGCTGCTGCTGGCAGGTTGCGCTGCGTTGCTGGTGACCGGCGTGGTAGGGGCCGACCCGCCGTGGGGACCTGGCGTGCGGGTCACAGACGATGCACTTGATGCGCCCCAGCCTCAGGATTACCCGGCGACGGCGGTAGCCTCGACGGGCGTGGTCTACGCGGTGTGGTTCGATGGGCGGGAGTACTACGAAGTCGGCCCGGTCTTCTTCTCGCGTTCCGCCGATGGCGGCCAGACGTGGAGCGCGAATGTTCCTATCACCACCGGCCTCTGGGTGCACGATGGCAGTTGGCCGGCGGTCGCCGCTTTGGGGCCGCGGGACGTTCACGTCGTCTGGGGAAGCAGCCCACTTGGCTACGTCCACGTCTATTACAGCGGTTCCGGGGATGGCGGGACGACCTGGAGCGAACCGCAAAAGCTGGATGACGTTCCCGATGGGCAAGGGGAGGCCATCGAACCAGACGTGGCAACCGACGGCGCCGATAATATCTATGTCGTTTGGTCGGAATACACCGGTTTGCGCCTGGCTCATTCCGCCGATGGCGGCGTAACCTGGCCCGCGCCGATGCTGGCGCTAACCACGACATACTCGATGCGCAATCCGGCGCTCGCCGTGGATGCGACGGGCGCGCTGCACCTGGCGTGGGAGGAGGGCGTTGGCCCGGATACGTTGGTAACAAAGGTCTGCTACGCGCGTTCGACCGATCACGGCGTTACCTGGACGGCGCGGCATTGTTTCGATAGCGCGGTAGCGCTACTTGAACAATCATTGCCGGATATCGCGGTCAACCTGTTTAACGATAACGTACACGTCGTCTGGAAGCAGCTCGTCGGCAACGATCACGGCATCTACCACGCGCTTTCGGGCGACGGCGGCGCCACGTGGCACACACCGCAGCTTCTCAGCGGTATGGACGTCATTCCCACCTGGCCGGCAGTCGCTGTGAATACCACCGGCAGCGTCTACGTGGTGTGGGAGCAAAACCCTGATGCTCCGGAGATTTACTACGCTCAATCCGCCGATGGCGCTCTCTGGAGCACCCCAAGTCGCGTCAACGATCCCTGGCGTGGGACGACGCACCGCCATCCGGCCATCGCCGCCGGCGCTACGCCGCACGTCCTGTGGTCGCTGGCCGACGCGCTCCAGGAAACCTACGACATCTACGCGACGACGCTCGTCCCGCCCGATCCGGTGACCATCCCGGCTTCAGAAGTGGCGGTAACGCTGGACGGGCAATGTGACGCGCGTACCGAGTACGCGGATGCACTCGAAGTCATGTTCTCCGACTTCGGCTACACCCGCACGATCTATCTGCAACACGACGGCGCGGATCTCTACGTGTGTATGGATGCCTTCCACGGCTGGTTCGATGAGGACCGCGCCGCCGTTGTGTACCTGGATACCGACGGCGCGCGCGAAATCCAGGCCGAGGCCGATGACTTCGCGCTGAAGGTCAACTTCGTGGAGGGGACGTTGGGCGTGCAGAGCAGTTGGTTTGGCAGCGGCGACCCCACCGCCCCCTACAGCCCCACGGACGCCTTGCTCGGCTGGACAGGTGTGGCGACCTACACGGGCGTCATCGGGCAGGCCGGTTCCGATGTGGCCGAGTATCGCATTCCTCTCACGTTGACGGG
>Ga0209614_1001892_pt1 | contig 14709 bp, 8 predicted proteins | sample BlaSprsedimmetaG_FD_185484 | JGI IMG/M metagenome (GOLD analysis project Ga0209614, IMG submission 185484) | Hot spring sediment bacterial and archeal communities from California, USA to study Microbial Dark Matter (Phase II) - Blank Spring... ... | reverse complement strand
CCCCTATCAGGATCGATTGGGCAGGCAACTTCTCTTGCTCGATCTCCAAATCATCGACCCACAATGGCTCTCGGTTGCGCGCGACCCAGCAACTGAACCCGCCTCTTTCTTCACATGGGTACGAAACGGGTGCTAGCACCCCCCCCTCCTCAGCAACGATGGAAAGATGTATCTCATCCTTGTCCTCATCATACAAAGCGATGAAGAAAGAGGTAAAAGCCATCACAGCCTTGACCTGCTCATAAATCACGCGCAATACCTCGTCAGAATCCAGGATGGACGTAATGGCCACGTCGATGTTGTGCAATGCAGAAAGCTCTTCGACGTGTCGCTTGGCGGCCTCGTAGAGACGGGCGTTTTCGATAGCGACGGCGATCTGGTCGGCCAGCATTTCCATCGCCATCCGATCGATCTGGTCGAAGGCGTTCAATTCAGCATCTTGAACGTCAAGGACGCCGATAACTTTTCCGCCAACCGTCAAGGGCACACATAACTCTGAACGGGTCAGAACCTGATCCGAGTAACCAGCGACGTAATCAAGATTTTTACTCACGTCATTGACCAGATACGTTCGCCCGGTCTCGGCGGTTTTCCCCATAACGCCCACGCCCACAGACTGGCGATAATTCGGCTTTACCAAACGTTCAAACCCGCCGGCCATAGCCCGAATGACCAACTCGTCACAGCTCGTATCCAAAAGACACAGTAAGACGTTGGAATATCTAAACTTCTGCTTGATCGCCTGGGCTGTCTCGTGTAAGATCTGTTCCAGATCCAAGATGGAAACCACCTGGCGCGCCACCTGGCTGACCACGGCCAGCAACGAAGCGTGTCGACGTTCTTCCTGAAACAATCGAGCATTGGTGATGGCGATCGCCGCCTGATCGGCAAAATGGACTAGCAGTTGAACGTCTTGATCCGAAAATGTGTCCACGTGCACGTTATCGACGATGTTGAGCACACCGATGATTTCTTCCTGCCACCGCAACGGCACGCTCAAAACCGAGCGCGTCACGACGTGGGCATACTGGCTGGATCGACCGGGCCAATTACTGTAATCCCCAATGGCCAGGGGCTCACCAGTCAAGAAAACCCGACCGGCTACCCCCTCGCCGGGATCTAAGAGCAAACCGGTGTAGTCGTTTTCCAGGTTGTAGCACACCACCACGACCAGCTTTTCCTGGTCATTGTCGTAAAGATAGACCATCCCGCCAGTGACGTCCAGGAGATCGGCAGCCCGGGCGATGACTGCCTCCAGTAGAAGCGGCATCTCCAACTGGGCCATGATGTCCAGCGATGTCTCATGTAGCGCCGTCATTTCCCTGAGTCGACGTCCAGCCGCGCCGTGCAACCGGGCATTCTCGATAGCAACCGCAGCTTGTCCCGCAATTCCCACGGCCAAATCGACCTGTTCGGACGCAAACACGTGTCCCGCCTCGACGTGATCCAATAGCATAAATCCAATCACGCGCCCCTGGCTGACGAGCGGCACGACGAGCAAGCTCGCCACGCCGAGTTCCTCAAGGCGACTACGCAGCGCCGGAGAGGCTTGATCGACCTGGAGATTCAAAGGGATTCTTCGATCCATCACCTGTTGAAATTCCGGCGTTCGAGGGATCAATTCTTGATACCCACCTTCCACAACCGACGGCGACACGCCCATCTCCTGGGAGCTATGGTCAAATTGGCCCACGAAGCGAGGGGGGCCTCCTTTCTGCAATAACAATAGGGTGACGCAGCGTCTGGCCCCACACACCTGGGCCGTACGCTGGCTGATTCGCTGCAACACCTGCTCCAGGTCCAACGTGGACGACATGTCGCGCCCAATATCGATCAATGTCGATAAAGCTTGATTACGCTGCGCCAACTCGGCGGTCCGTTCGATGACCTTCTGCTCCAGTTCGGCCTGGTAGGCCCAGTTCTCCTGTTCCAGGCGCCGTTTTTCGTCCAGCAATCGCTTTCGTTCGACAGCGCGCCTCACCACACGTACCAACATCTCCTGGGTAACCGGTTTGGAGATGTAATCATACGCGCCCAATCGTACCGCTTCGGCCGCCGTCGACAGGTCGGGCTCCCCAGTAATCATCACCACGGGGATGTCCTCGTTGATCTGTCTCACTCGCCGCAACAGCTCCAATCCATTCACCCTGGGCAAAACGATGTCAGCTACAACGACATCTACGCCGCCTATCTGTTCGATCATGGACACCAAATCCAACGTCAGAAAAGACTCCGCCTCGAAGAAATCGGCAGCAGTACTGACCTCATACCCTTCATCTTCCAGAAAGACTTGAAAAGTCTCTCGAATGCTCATTTCGTCATCGACGATTAAAATATGCATCAAGCAAGATTCTCCAAATCCGGATCGACCGGTAGATCGACGTAAAAGGCGCTGTGTTCTCCCTCGACACTCTCAAACCAAATATCACCCCGGTGGTCCTGTATGATACCATAGCTTACCGAAAGTCCCAACCCCGTCCCCTCAGCCGGTCGCTTGGTGGTAAAAAACGGTGTGAAGAGATACGGTTGATCACGCTCGGCGATACCGATGCCATTGTCCAAAAAAACGGTTCGCACCCAGGTACGTCCACGCCTCTCGATGGCTTCAATGCGAATGGTCAGGTGTTTGTTCGCGTGCCCCCCTGGATAACGAGCGTTCAGGGCATCGCGGGCATTAGAGATCAGGTTGAGAAATACCTGCTGAATACGCTGATGCCGACATTTGATTCTGGGCAGATCTTGTGCTTCCTCTATCTCCAGATGAATGCCGTCTTTCTGCAACTGCTTCTGGCTCAACGTAAGCACAGATTGCAAGATAGCGCGGACGTCAGCCCAGTTGAGCCGTACGTCCTTCTCCACCCGGGCGAACATGAGCAAATCGCGCACAATCTCGACCACCCGGTCAGCCTCGCGCAAGATACCCTCCAGGAAACGCGCCTGCTGGCTTCCACGATCAACCCCGTTGATCAGCAATTGAGCATAGTTTATGATCCCGTTCATTGGATTGTTGATCTCGTGGGCGACTCCGGCTGCCAACTCGCCAATGGAGGCTAACTTGGCCGATTGAATGAGCTTCTCTTCCAATTGACGCTGCTCGGTTACATCCTCGACCATGGCCAGCATACCACCAATCCCTCCCGCCTCGTCGTGCAGCGGCGTCAGGTGTAAACGCAAAATACGCTCTCGCTCTTCACAGGTCAGACAACGGCGCTCTACCGTTATTTGCGTCCCTTCATCAATGCACAGGCGGAAATCCTCGGTAATACCTCTCTCGATCAGATTCGGCACGGACGTCATCAGATTTCGGGTCTGAACGTCGGAGACCTCATCAAGGCCCAGGATAGCTACGGCAGCCGGGTTGATGTGTTCAATGTCGCCCTCACGATCACACGTCATGACGCCAATCGGGGCCTGATTCACCAAGGTTCGATACCGCTCCTCGCTTTCAAGCAACGCCATCTCGGCTCGTATGCGCTCGGTGATGTCGGTATTGGCAAACACACAACTGTACACGTCCCCTTCGTCATCTATCAGGGGATATAATCGGGATACGGTAAAACGCTCCGTCCCATCTTTGCACCGATAATACATATCCATGTCGGCCAAGGCCTTTCTACTAAATACCCGTTCCACCCGCGCCTCGACGACCGGTTGATCCTCCGAATTCAATAACAGTTGACCATAATGTTGCCCGATGATCTCGGGCCCATATTGAAAAAGGCGCTCGCACGCCTGATTCCAGCTCTGAATAATCCCTTTTCGATCCGTCGAAAAGATCGGGTTGGGCGAGCGCTCGACCGCCTGTCGATACCGACGTTCGTTCTCTCTCAGGGCTTCTTCTGCCTGCTTGCGCTCGCCGATATTTCGCGCAAAGGCGCAATAGTATTCCTGTCCTCCGAATTCGAGGTAATTGACCGTTACCTCGACGGGAATGAGCCCCTTTTTGTTTGATAGCCTGCCAATACGCCGGCCAAACCTCTGAAGGATAGTTGGGATCGATGTCGTGCAGGCACATTGTGTGCATCTCGTCACGTGAATAGCCCAAAGAGCGACACGCAGCGTCATTGGCGTACACGAAACGTGTGTCTGGCCCCATCCAAAAAATCGCATCGGCCGCCCGATCGAGCGAGAACTGCGTGAGACGAAGCGCCTCCTCTGCTCGTTTGCGCTCCTGGATCTCCTGCTGCGCCTGTTCAAACAATCGGGCATTCCTTACAGCGGCTGCAACCTCGTCACTGATGGTGGCGAGCAACAATTGCTCTTCCTCTCCCCAGGCATAAGGCCGATAAGCCTGCACGCAAATAGCACCGATGACCTGGTCTCCCAAAAACATCGGCACGCCCAACCAGGAGGGGGGACTTTTCATCGTCCCAAACAGATGGGGGGTGGGCAAGTTCTCAGCTTCCCGCTCGAAATTTTGAACCAACAAAGGCTTTCGCTCGCTGACGACGTGGGAGATAAATCCATTTCCCAAAGGCTCCCGATAGGAGGGCTCAACGAGCCCCTCATCGATCAACAGGCGAAATTCCAACTCGTCAGTTGTCTCATCGTAAAATGCAATGCAAAAAGCATCCGCCTCGAACACGATGCTGATTTCCTGATACACGACGTTCAACAGTTCGTCCAGTTGTAAAGTCGCAGCACTGACAGCTCGCGCGATATAATTGAGCACCGTCAAGCGAGCACTTCGCACCCGAACGTCCTCGAAAAGGTAGGCATTCTGAATGGCGTTAGCCGTCTGATCAGCCATCACGCGAAAGACGACGATATCCTCCTCGCTGAAGGCCTCGCTTCGATCCGATTGAATGCTAAGCGCTCCGATCACCTCTCCCCGGCTGATCAACGGCAGCGCCAGCGACGAACGGGTCTCCGGCAACACCGGATTCCTGAAACAGAGTGTCTCATCCGAAACGTCCAGGGCCACACACGCTTGCAAGGTGATGATACACTGGCCCACCATCGAACGATCATCTATCTCCAATCTGTGCGCTCGGGACAGCAATTCCTGCCCGGCTTCTCCAGCGCCAGCTCGCAAGACCGCCCATCTGTCCGGCTCGCCTGTCCACTCTCCGCTCTGATCGACCAGGAATAACCCGACGTAATATAGATCGAAGCGCTCTCGCACGAGATCCACCACCTGGCAAATCAAATCGTCGGGATTGAGGATGCTGCTGACAGCTCGCGAGACTTCAGCCGCTGTCTGAAGTTGCCGGCTCCGATGTTGGAGATCAGCCAACAAACGCTCCCGTTCTATCTCTGCTCGTTTACGTTCGCTAATATCCCGGTATATACCATAGACGGCAATCTGTCCATCGTCCACCTTGATCGGGGTGCCCAAAATCGAGACGTCGATCAACGAGCCATCCCTGCGCCGGCGCACCGTTTCGAACGTTACCTTTCTCCCGCCCAGCACCTGTCGGGTGATTTTGAAAGCTTCCTGGTACAAATCGCCAGGCACGATCAATCGGTCAATAACGGATCCTTGTATCTCGTCAAACGTGTAACCAAACAGATCGATAAACTCACTATTGACGCGCAAAACCCGACCATGGTTATCGACCAACACAATCGCCTCGGGAGAGCCCTCGAAAAGCCGCTCTAAGTAGAGGGTCTCGATCCGCAAGGCTTTCTCTACCCGTTTGCGCTCGGCAATCTCCACTTCCAGAGCCTCGGTCCGCTCCTCCACCCGTTTCTCGATTTCCTCGTAGGCCTGTCGAAGCGCCTGCTCCGTCTCCTTGCGAATGGTCACGTCGCGTACAATAATGGTGAAGAAAACAATGCCCTGGGCTTTCCAGGTCGATAGAGAGAGCTCTATCGGGAACTCCGTCCCATCCTTTCTCCTCCCAATTCCACCGAGCGTTTTTCCGAGCAAATCTGAATCGTCGTCGGCTAAAATCTGATCAACTGCCGCCCGGAGCGTCTCGGAAAAGCGCTCGACCAGGATGGTCCCAATGAGCTTACCCTGCGTATCACTGGGAGAATATCCAAAGAGTCTTTTCGCCGCCTCGTTCCAGAAGAAAATCCGTTCGTCTTTATCGAAGATAATGATGCCGTCATTAGCCGTTTCGGCAATCGCCCTGAATCGCTTCTCGCTCTCCCACAGCGCTTCCTGAACTTTCTGGCGTTCGGCGATTTCTTGATGCAATTCGATCGTTCGTTCCTGTACCCGTTCCTCGATGGCGTCGTACGCCTCCTGGAGAGCTAACTCGGTCTGGCGGCGCTCGACGATTTCCTCCTCCAACATCCGGTTGATCTCGGCCAACGCCTGCTCGTTGCGCCGGGCCCGTTGGAACGCGTCCTCGACAATGCGGGTCGAGAAACGCAATAACAAAACCGTGATAGTCAGACTGGCGACAAGGACGACGAAATCGAATAAGCCCGCCTCGGCCACCACGTTAAGATGTCCGCTGGTCTGCAAATAGAACGATAATGACATACTCGCCACACACAACAAAGCGAAAGCGATCGTCGTACGTCCTCCCAAGACGAGACCAGAGATAAAAACGACCAGGAAATAACCGGTGACTGAAACGTCACGTATGCCACTGGATCTGGCCCCCCACAATGTGGTCGCGAACCATATCACCAACGATAACAACGCACTCGCGCTGGTAATGTGCCCGCGCCGGACGAGGAAAATCGATATGAAGCTGACCACGGCAATCAGGCCAATAATTGATAAATGAAGGATCTCGTAGAACGTCAACGGGGCGCCAAAGAGAAGCGTTCCCTGCCAGATGAATACGAGCACGGATACCAACAGGAAAAGCACTAAAATGTAACTCAGCAAGTGGGCCAGCCGCGCCTTTTCTTCATCGGCAAAAGACGGAACAGCCAAAAGCTGCTTCACCTTGTCGAACATAGCTCCTACACTCACTCCCGCCCTCTACTCGAACGAACGAAGCGTTTCCTCACCAACCACGCCTACCTGGCGAATTCAAGGCCCAACCTATCCATCGCCAGCCAATCGACGAACCCCTTGCGCCACACGCTCGGGCAACGTGCGCTGGTGCGGTCCGATCCCCAGCGCCGTTCGCACCTGTCCTTCGACGTAAGCCAAGGCGCCCGGATCCTGGACGTAATCTGCTGAAGCCGCTACCTACCCGGCGACATCCTCGCCATACGCCAACAGCGTTCCTAGCATCTCCTCATCGCGCGCCTCGGCGTAGACGCGCAAGACCGGTTCGGTGCCCGACGGTCGAATCAACAACCAGGAATCATCGGCCAGGACATATTTCACGCCATCCAGGGGATCGACGTTCAGCACTGTCTCGCCTCCCAGCGAAGCGGGCGCTTCGTCCATCAACCGGGCGACCATCTGGGCCTTGGCAATCGGACGCCGCAGCGGGACGTCACGCCGGGCATAGCGAGCCGGCCCGGCGTCAGCCTGAAGATCGTCCACCAGTTCGTGAAGCGGCGCGCCCGCTGCCGAGACGATTTCCAACATCAACAGCCCCATCAGGACACCATCTCCCTCGGGAATGTGACCCTGAATACTCAAACCGCCGGACTCCTCCCCACCGATAAGAACGTCTCCATTCAGCATGTGATCAGCGATGTGATTGAAACCTACCGGGGTCTCCACCAACGGCAAATCGTATTTTTTTGCCAGGCGATCAACCATTCGCGTCGTAGAAAGACTTTTGACGACCTTCCCACGCCATCCCCGCGTTTCAACCAGATACCGAAGCGTCAGGGCAAAGATATGATGGGGATCGACGAAATGTCCATTAGCATCCATCGCGCCCAGCCGATCGCCATCTCCATCGGTGGCCAATCCGATGTCGGCGTGGTAGGATTGAATGGACGCCCCCAGGGCGCTCAGGTAAAGAGCGATGGGTTCGGGATGGATACCGCCAAACCCCGGATTCATCTCCCCCCGGATTTGATGCACCCGGCACCGGGTTCGGGCCAACATATCGGCGATGCACTTGCGCCCCGAGCCATACATCGCATCGGTGACGAGGCGCAACTCACCATCTGATATGACGTCGAGATCAATGAGCCGCCCCAGGTGCTCGTAATAGGCCCAAGCCGGGTCAAATCGTTGAATCAGCCCACGATCCAACGCGGCCTGATAATCCATCACGTTGGGACCATGGGAAATTTCCTGGTTGCGCATCAGGTGTATCTCGACCCGGTCCGCCTGCTCTGGCAAAGCGGCCCCGCCAAAGGCGGCCTTGAGCTTGAGCCCATTGTAACGCGGCGGGTTATGGCTGGCGGTAATCATCACCCCAGCCGCAGCTTGTTTGTGAAGCACGGCATAGGAAATCGCCGGCGTCGGCGCATCGGCGCGGGTCAGATGGGCAACGATACCGTTGCCAGCCATCACGCGGGCCGCTTCGGCCGCATACCGGTCCGAGAGGAAGCGGGTGTCAAAACCGAGCACCACCTCCGGCTGCTCGCTCTCGCTCTCTTCCAGCACATAGTCGGCGATAGCCTGAGCCACCAGCCGTAAATTAGCAAACGTGAATGTATCGGAAATCACCGCTCGCCAGCCATCGGTGCCAAACTTGATCGTCACAGATTACCTCCTGACGCCACTCGCTGATTCGCTCTATCGCTGATTCGCTCTATCGCTGATTCGCTCTATCGCTGATTCGCTCTATCGCTTCCACCCTCACGCATCCATCTGCACAGGCAACGTAAACGTGAAGGTTGTCCCTCGCCCTTCCTCACTGCTAACGGAAATTTCTCCATCATGGGCCTCGATGATCTGTTGGCTAATGGCCAACCCTAACCCCGTCCCCACCGCCTTGGGCGCAGCGCCTGGCACACGGTAGAAGCGCCCGAAAAGTTTGGGCAACGCGTCGGCCGGAATGCCAGGGCCGGTATCAGCGACGCTCACGCTCAAACGATCTCCCTCACGGGTTGCACTGACCGTCACGTTATCGCCCTGCCGACAATACTTGATGGCATTACCGACTAAATTCAACAACACCTGGTGCAGACGCTGGGCATCACCCATCACGCCGGATAAAGACGCAGGTGTCTCTACCGATAACACAATTCCGCGCTCGTCGGCTGGGGCCTTCAAAACGTTGACTGCCATATGAATCACAGTCGCCATATCGACCGGCGAACGGTCCAGCGAGGCCCGTCCTGATTCCAAACGGGATAAATCCAAAAAACTATTCGTGAGCTCGATCAACCGCTCTGCCTCGTGCTCGATAATGCCGGCAAACTTGGCATACTGGGAAAAATCCAAACCGGATCGTTGGATCAACTCGGCATACGAAACGACCGACGTCAATGGCGTGCGCATCTCGTGCACCATCTCGGCGATAAAGTCGGATTGTTGAAACAAGAGCGCATTCTGCACCGCCACGGCCGCTTGATCGGCCAAAACGGTCAAGAGCTCCACGTCTTCTTCTGTGAACTTGCCCCCCCCCACTTTGTTGATCGCCTCCAGGACGCCGATGACACGATCCCGAGAAAATAATGGAACGGCCAGGATCGAGCGGGTAGTAAACGTGGACTGCGCGTCCGCTTTGCTGGAGAAATCAAAACGCGGATCATTCTGCGCATCGTCCACGATCAGCGACTGACCTTTCTGCACCACCCACCCGGCGACGCTCCCCTCTATTGGGACGACGATCGAATGGATACCGGGCAAGTTCGTGGCTGCCTCGAAGTACAACTTGCCAGTCGCGCGATCAATCAAAAGCACAGAGCACGCTTCGGTCTCGGTGAGCTCCTGGGCCGCTGTTACAATCATATGCAGCAAGGGACGCAGACTCAGGACCGAATTCAAGGATCGACTGATCTCGATCAGGCGCTCCAACTGCTTCACCCGTTTTTCCATCTATGCTATTCTCCTCATCTCCCTTTAAGCGTGCGCAATCAGGCGCGTGATACGGGGCAAAATATCCGCGACGTTCCCGTGAATAACCACGTCAGCCAGATCGTCGAGATAGGTCTCCGACAGATTGACCACGATCAAAGCGCCGGCCTGCTCGTGAACCAGCAGCGGCAATTGTGAGGCCGGGGCGACTTGCAAAGAGGAACCCACCACGAGCATTAGATCTGCGCGCCGCACGTGAGCCATCGCCCGGGATACCTCTTGCGCCGGCAACTGCTCTCCAAAGAGCACGACGTTCGGCTTCAACAACCCGCCACACACCTCACAAATAGGAACCTTCGTATCCTGCAAGAACACCTTCAACAACTTTTCCGCAGACACCGCCCGATAACAACGCAAACACGTCGCCTCACGCATGTGCCCGTGCAGTTCCATCACCTCGCGCGACCCGGCCTTCTGGTGAAGGTCGTCGATATTCTGTGTGATGAGCGCCTTGAGGCAACCGTGGGCCTCCATCTCTGCCAGGGCCAGATGGGCCGGATTTGGTTTTGCCTTCATCAGTTGCTGGATCATCGGCCGGATCCAGGCATAAAAACGCTCAGGGTGACGTTGAAAACTGCGAAGCGAAGCGACCTCCATCGGGTCGAAGCGCTCCCACATCCCGCTGCCCGGGGAACGAAAATCGGGGATACCCGAAGGCGTACTGCTGCCAGCGCCCGTCAGCGCTACGGCGTAGCGCGCCGCCTGCAAAAGCGAGGCCGCCCGCGCAACGTCGTCCGTGTACTCGTCAACGTCATTCATCGCCACACTCATCGCCACACTCATCGCGCATCGTCAAACGCTATCGAGGATATGCTGGGCGACCACGCGAATTTGTTGACATGCCAGGGCTGTGGGTTGGGCAAGCACCATCGGGATCCCCTTCTCCAGCTCCTGGAACGCCATTTCTGCCGCTGGCGTGACGACGCCGGCAAGGTCGTGGCCTGCCATGTCCTCAATCGTGTCGCGATCTAACGTAGAGGCTGATGGCGATTTGTTGATCATCACCATACTGATTCGATGACGGGGCATATTGAAAGACGAAACCATCTCCTCCAACATCATACGCCCCATTTCAATGGCGTAACGTTGTGGCTCAATCGCCAGAACGACCAGATCACACTTCGGCAATATCCGTCGATTCAATCCATCAATCCCGATCCCTATATCCAGCACGACGTAATCGGCCATAGAACCCATCAGGTGCAGTAGCGCATCGGCGTAAGCCACCGTCATTGCTGTAGCCATCCCTAACGGCGCCAATTGGCCGCTCAGAACCAACAAGCCGCTATGATGTTCCTCCAGGTGAGCTTCAACCAGCGCAAGATCAAAATGTTCCAACGATTCTTCCAACAACTGGGCCATCTCGCCATGCCGGCGCAGGCCCAGCCGTTGAGATGAGGCCGCCAGTCCTGGCTTCATATCAGCCAACAAAACCTTTTGCTCCCCCATCATCTTGGATAGCAGAACGGAAATATTCACGGCCAATGTACTGACCCCGGTCCCGCCCTTGGCGCCGACAAAAGCGATGACGCTGGCTCGACGCTCGCTTTGCCCCTCGACCTGCTTCCGAGCAGAGCGCAATAACACAGCCTCGATCCGCGAGGCCAGCTCCTCCGGATGAACCGGTTTCGTCAAATAGTCGTCGGCCCCGGCCTGAAAGCCGGTCACTTTATCGTCGACCATCGCCTTGGACGTGAACATGATGATGGGCAGATTAGCCGTATCCGGGTCTGCGCGCAGACGACGGCAAACCTCGTATCCATCCATATCCGGCATCATCACGTCTAAAATGACCAAGTCTGGATGCTCTGAGTACGCTTTCTCCAACGCCTGGGACCCTGATCTGGCAGCGACAATTTCGTAACCGCGACGCTGCAACATCAAACCGATCAATTTGACGCTCTCTATCTCATCATCAACGACCAGAATTTTTTTAGCCATTGCCTTCCTCCACCTGTTAATGTAGCACACAAAGCGCAACTTGGCAAGACTTGCCCACGACTCAAGCGGACTCGGACACTTCCTGAGCAAAAAATCGTCTCACGTCGGCGATTCGACGGGTGCGACGGGCCGGGGGCAAGCTGGCGATCACTTGCTGTCCGTAGCGCTTGGTGTTGACGCGGGAATCGAGGATAGCGATGACGCCCCGATCACTCTCCGTCCGAATCAAACGCCCGACACCCTGCTTGAGGGCCAGAATCGCCTCGGGCAGTGTCATCTCCATAAACGGGTTCCCGCCCTCGTCTCGAAGCAACTGCTGACGGTACTGGATCACCGGATCGTGGTGGGGTGCAAAGGGCAGCTTGTCGATAATGACGAGGGAGAGTGCTGCGCCGGGAACGTCCACCCCTTCCCAAAAACTCCGGGTGGCAAAGAGCACCGCACCATCGTCGTCGTGTTGGAACAACTCAAGCAGTTCAGCGCGCGAGATTCCGCTCCCCTGGCAGTAGGCATTGTACTCAAGATGTGGACTGATGAGGTCGTACAACTCGTTCATGCGGCGCGTGCTGGTGCACAACACAAAAGCCCGTCCGCGGCTGGCCTGAAGCAAACGCCATATTTCTCGCCCCAGTTCGAGCACGTACGCCTCCTCACCCTCGCCATAGCGGGGTTCGAGGCCATTTGGGGTATAGAGCAATGCCTGCCGAGCATAATCGAAAGGACTCTCGATCACCCGCTTGATGGCCTGTTCGCGTGGCGCGCCGGTCAACTGACAGAAATAGGCGAAATGCCTCGCGGTGGTCAGTGTCGCGCCGGTGCAGATGACGCGCTTGACCGGCTCGAATAACGTTTGCCGCAAAAAATCGGCGACCTGTAACGGCTCACAGCATAACGTAATCCCCGCCGGCCCCGGTTCGCGTTCCTCACAATAACGAACGTAATGGTCCGGCGTCGACTCGGCCAACGCCCGCACCTGATCGGTCAACTGGGCCGCCCAGTCTATGACGGCCTGATGACGAACCAGATCCCCACCCTCCTCCTCGTCCCCATCTATTGCGGGTGAGTATGCATTCAACAACGCTTTGTGAATCTTGTTGATCCGGTCAGAAAGCGCCAGCCCCTCCTGCAGCTCTCCCTGGACGGCCCAGCGACGGGCATACGTCGACGGTTTATCAGACAATATCTCGAAGAGTTGCCGATTGAGCCGCACCGTTTCCCCTCGCAGGCCATCCGGCACATGTCTTATCACGATCTGATCGTTGACAAACTGGGGGATCGTCTCATAACCGACGACGAGGCGCAATGCGTTGACCACGTAACCTTCCAGCGCGTGGGCCTCGTCCACCACGAGCACCGGTCGCGGTGACAGGAAAGGCAGTACCAGGTTGAAGGCCAACAAAGCGTGATTGACGACGACCAGGTCTGCTTCCTCGGCCGCTACTTTGGCCAACTCGTAATAACAGCGTCCAAAGTGAGGACAATCCCTTCCCACACACTCGTGCTGTCCAGCCGTGACCATGTCCCGCAAACGGCGTGGCAGCCGCAAGTCCTCCACGTCACCCGAGGGAATGTCGCGCAAGCTCCGCACCAGATCGTCAAGATCGTCCTCCAAACCGGGCAACCCGATCTGCTGGTGAGCATCGCGCAATTTGAAACGACAGACGTAATTGGAACGCCCCTTGAGCAGCGCGGCCGAAAAAGAGCGGGAAACGAAACGGCGCAACGTGGGGATGTCCTTTTCCCATAACTGGGTCTGTAACGTCTTGTTTGCCGTCGACACGAAAGCCCGCGCACCTGAGGCGATCACTGGCATCAGGTAAGCGAAAGATTTGCCGCATCCCGTCCCGGCCTCCAACAAGGCCGGTCGCTCTTCTATCAATGCCTGGCGGACCAGATTGGCCATATCGACCTGTCCAGCCCGATACCGATACCGGCGACCGAGGGCCTGAGCGATCAGCCCACCTTCTTCAAAAGCCGAGATCACATCGGGCACATCAATAGCCTGCGCCTCTGGTGTGAGTGCCTCGACCAGGTCCCTTTCCGATACGTAAGCCATCGACGAGTGCACATTATCCTTTTCATTTGCCATTTGCAACGCCCTTCACTAACCGAGTTGAAGCCAGTATACCACAATTAAGAAAAGCCGCTAAATCACTTTATCCCATTACAGGCCAGTTGTTCTCGCTGGGGTGATGGGGTATAATTATTGTGAAAGGAGGACCCACATGACATGGACCAAAGCCCTGCCCCAAGAAAAGCTCCCGGAAGGCGGCCGCGAGGTCGTCGAGATCGGCGGGCGAGCCATTCTGTTCATTCACCACGAGGGGAAAATCTACGCCGTGGAGAACGCCTGCCCCCACATGCGCCTGCCGCTCAAAGGGGGAAAGATCGAGGCGAACGTACAGGCACACGCTGAGACACAACCCCATATCACCTGCCCCTGGCACCACAGCGCCTTCGACCTGGAGACCGGCGACGTAAAGGCCTGGAGCGTCTGGCCCCCGGCCATCGGCCCGCTGCTGGGCGCCATCACCCGGAAAAAGGCGCTGCCCGTCTTCCCGAGCAAGATAGAGGCAGGCTACGTCTGGGTCGATCTAGAGCAGCAGGATGCATGAAGGATTGCGCCAATTGGACGCCGACCTGCGCAACCGTGGCAGTCGCGGACGCACGGATAACGTCCGCCTGATCATCCGCCGCGGCGACCCGCCAGAGGTCCTGGCCCAACTGGTGGAGGAGACCGGCGCCCGTGCCATCTTCGCCGAGGAGGACTTCAGCCCTTACGCCAAGGCGCGGGACGCACAGGTCGGCCGGGAACTCCCGCTCCACCTGCTCGGCGGCGTCGTCGTCCACCCGCCAGGGAGCGTGCGCAAGGCGGACGGCGACCCCTACGTCGTCTACACCCCCTTCAAGCGCAAGTGGAAAGA
>Ga0209614_1001891_pt1 | contig 14709 bp, 14 predicted proteins | sample BlaSprsedimmetaG_FD_185484 | JGI IMG/M metagenome (GOLD analysis project Ga0209614, IMG submission 185484) | Hot spring sediment bacterial and archeal communities from California, USA to study Microbial Dark Matter (Phase II) - Blank Spring... ... | reverse complement strand
TCGCTCACAAACCGCCCGCCAGCCCAGTCTTTATGCCATAATCCACGGAAACTCGGAAAAGACGGACCTTGACCCCAAAGTGGCTCCATTAAGGTGGCCATGGGTGGCTCTATTAGGGTGGCCATTGACAAAGTGCAAGGAGCAAGAAAAGTTCAAGGTCGAAGCGTATATATTCATACGTGAGAGTTTGAACTTTTGCAGCGACGCAGCAATTGGGAGTTTTTCAACGGGCCATCAAGAAAACTCCTCCTCTCTTCGGTCTTAAATGCTTTTCGGATTTGGAGGACGCGAGACGTGAGACTTAGCTGTGATGGGATGGCCTCCTTCAAGGGTTTGGGTGACCTTGAGGTGTTCCCCTTTCAGAGGGGCGGGGCCATCCCATCACTGATAAGGTAATGGTCGGGTGAAGGGTTCATCCGGTTGAAGCGTATTGGCCAGGAAAGTGGTCAAAAGCAGGGCAAACCAGCCTTCAATATTTCAAGTGATTACGTGAGAACAGATGTGCCCTGCGCCGCAACAAGAGCCGTCCCGGCTGTGCTGTTTCAGGACACCGGCAGGGAGACGAACCGGAGATGCCGCTTGAGGAGCATGGTCCCTCCGCCTTGGGAGACGGTCATCTTGACCTTTTCCTTGTCCATGACATGGGCCCCGGAAAGCTGGGTGATCCTTGTTCCGGCAAAGGCCTGAGGGAAAAGAGGGGTGGACGGTCCGAGCATCACCGCGCTTCTGGTTTTTCGCAGCGCCGACAGCAGATCGTCCACGGTGTTGTTGATGATGCTGGTGGAGGTGATGATGGCCACATCGCATTGCGCCAAGACCTCATGGCCCTTCTCGGAGTCGATGACGCCCGGCTTGTCCGCATCGCGCTCCACAATATCCAGCCTGCATCCCGTGGCCTTGATCCGGGAAATGAGCGGTCCGAAAAAGCCGACCATGACCACATGATCATCCTCCCTGATATCCAGCAGGGCCATGGAATCCTCGTCAAGGTACCGGGAATCGAACCGTTGATTCAGGGCGTTGCAGACCGCCAGGCCGATGGCCCGCTCCAGCGGATGGTCGCTCTGAAGCCCTTCCAGCAGTTCTTTGGCGGCCAGCCCCGACAGGCTCCCGGCGCGTTTGAGGTGGGTACAGGATCCGGAATGGCCCCGGACCGGGGTGCAGGCCAGCCCGGCGCTGCCGTCGTCGAGTTCCACGCAGGTATATCCGAGACCGATGCGCACGTCCTGCACGCGAAGATCGTCGCCCAACGGATGTGCTATGCTGATCAGTCGTTCTGTCAGGTTCATCTTTCCTCCTTGCTGTGTCCATTCAGGTAAGGGGCCCCGCGCCCGCACTCGAACCTCCCCTGAATACCGGATTAACCGCACTTTTTTTTGCGCCATGCCGTCAAAGCGACCGCATTCCAACGGCCTTTTGCCGCGGAAGTGAGGGGATTCTTCCGGACAAATACCCGCCCTGAGCCGCGACGCTGGATCGATACTGGCACTCTTTGACATGCAGGCGAAAGGTTTCCAGAAGCCCCCCTCAACTTGATCATTTTAATCCGCAAGACAGCCAAAAACAATCACATCGTCTCGTTGGGCCGTGTTTGGACTTGGAAATACATGAGAGGATCTGATCCAGGTCTTGGGTCTGGCATTCCAAATCAGTCCCTTGGGAAAGTCTCCTTGGGCCATCGCCGTGTTGTTGAAAGCATGCGCAACCTCAAATCCCCGCATCCGCAACCTGGCCGCGGCTCTATTAAGACAAGGCGGCGAACAGGCCGCAACGGCCAAGCTGGCGAGACTTTTCAAATCAACAAACCTGGAAATTGTGCACAAGGCCGCCTGGGCCGTCGCGGCGCTGGGAATCCTCAAAAAGCAGACCCTGCTGAATCTCCTGCGTGAAGATGATGAAATCATGCGCTACTTCGCGGTCTGCGCCAGGGGATACCTCAACCTGCAGGACGCGCACGACCATATGCTGTGCGTAGCCGGTCAAGAACAAAAAGCGGTCAAGCAAACCACTGTCCAGAGCCTGAAAAACATCAAACAAAAAAGCGCTTCGCAAAATACGCCATAACCGGATGCCGCGCGTTCACCCCGCAGCCAGCGCACTTGGCCAACCGCATGGACACGGCAAAAATGGCAAAACATCGCAACGTTATGAAATCATAGATTTTACGGCTCATAATTCACTGCGCAAGCCAGCCAGATATTGTATGCTAATTATAACATAGTCGATGATTTGTTGACACGTATCCCTTCATATGCCATTAAAGACATCATAAAGAATTACGTTTGGCAAGGCTGGTTTCACTCACTTGAACAAGGAGGACGATATGAGGGTATCGCGTCGAGGTTTCATGAAACTGACCGGGGCGAGCGCGGCATGCATCTCCCTGGCCCAGCTGGGGTTCAATCTCAGCCCCGTGCAGGCCTATGCCGCGGATCTGAAAATCGCCGGAGCACGGGAAGTCATCTCCATCTGCCCGTTCTGCTCCTGCGGTTGCAACTTGATCATGCACACCAAGCAAGGCAAGCTGATCAACGTGGAAGGAGATCCGGACTATCCCATCAGTGAAGGATCCCTTTGCGCCAAGGGCGCGGCCATGCTGTCCATGCATAACAGCGATCATCGCGTGTACAAGCCCTTGTACCGGGCACCGGGGGCACTGGATTGGGAGGAAAAGGACTGGGATTTCGTTCTGGACCGCATCGCCCGACGGGTCAAGGACACCCGGGACAAGGATTTCATCCGTCAAAACGCCAAGGGTCAGACCGTGAACAGGGTCGAGACCATTTTCCAGCTGGGCACCTCCCAGATGGACAACGAGGAATGCGCCCTTTCGCACCAGATGCTCAGAAGCCTGGGGGTCGTCTATTTGGACCACCAGGCCCGGGTCTGACACAGCGCTACTGTACCGGCTCTGGCAGAGTCGTTCGGATGCGGCGCAATGACGAATCACTGGGTGGACATCAAAAACGCTGATGCAATCCTGATCATGGGCTCCAATGCGGCGGAGCACCATCCCATCTCCTTCAAATGGGTGCTCAGGGCCCAGGATAACGGGGCCACGGTAATCCATGTGGATCCGAAATTTTCACGTACATCGGCTCGCAGCGATTTTCATGTGCCGCTGCGTTCGGGTACGGACATTCCCTTCCTGGGCGGCATGGTCAAATACATCCTGGACAACAAGCTCTACCAGGAAGACTATGTGTTCAACTATACCAACGCCGGCTTTATCGTGGGCGAGGGTTTCGAATTCAAGAACGGCATGTTCTCGGGCTACGATCCGGAAACAAAAAAATACGATCAGAAAAAATGGGCCTTTGCCAAGGACGACAAGGGCGTGCCCATGCGCGACAAGACCTTGCAGAACCCCCGTTCGGTCTTCCAGCTCATGAAAAAACATTATGACCGCTACACCCTGGACAATGTCTCCAAGATCACCGGGGTGTCCAAGGACGATCTGCTCAAGGTGTACAAGGCCTTCTCCGCCACGGGCAAGCCGGACAAGTCCGGGACCGTCATGTACGCCCTGGGCTGGACCCAGCACACCGTGGGCGTGCAGAACATCCGCCTGTCCACCATTGTCCAGCTGCTTCTGGGCAACATCGGCGTAGCCGGCGGCGGAATCAACGCCCTGCGCGGCGAGCCCAACGTGCAGGGATCGACCGACCACGCCATTCTCTGGCACATCATCCCGGGCTACAACGCCGTGCCCAACACCAACTGGCAAACCCTGGACGACTACATGGCCGCGAATACGCCCAAGTCCAACGACCCCAAGAGCGCCAACTGGTGGCAACACCGACCTAAATATGTGGTCAGTCTGCTCAAGGGCTGGTTCGGCGAAGCCGCGACCAAGGACAACGGATTCGGCTATGGCTGGCTGCCCAAGGTCGACCCGGGCAAGGACTACGCCTCTGCAGTTCTTTTTGACGAAATGTACGCGGGCAAGGTCCGAGGAGGCTTCGTCTACGGCCACAATCCGGCCCAGACCATGCCCAACACGCACAAAATCCGCAAGGCCGACAAGGTGACGGAGCTGTCCATCTAACCGGCATAGACCAGGCGGACGCTCTGTCCGCCTGGGTCGAAGAGGAGAAAAAATATGGCTAAAGCATTTTTTGTTGATACCTCGCGTTGCACGGCGTGCCGCGGCTGCCAGATCGCCTGCAAGGAATGGAAGGGGCACGGGGTCGTGCCGACCAAACAGCGCGGCACGCACCAGAATCCGCCTGATTTAACCTCCACGAACTACAAACTGGTTCGTTTCAGCGAACACAAGATCGACGGTCAAATCCAATGGCTTTTCTTTCCGGAGCAGTGTCGGCACTGTGTGTATCCCCCATGCAAAATGGTCGGGGACAACTACGACGACACGGCGATCCTTCACGACGAGGTCACAGGCGCCGTACTCTTCACGGAGAAAACCAAGGGCTTGCCCTTTCAGGAAATCCGTGAAGCCTGCCCTTACAACATCCCCAGATTGGACAATGCCACCGGGCAGATCACCAAGTGCGACATGTGCATTGACCGCGTGCAAGCGGGCATGCTGCCGGCCTGCGTGAAGGTCTGCCCCACGGGCGCGATGAACTTCGGCGAACTTGAAGAAATGCAGGCATTGGCCCAACAAAGGCTGGCGATTGTCAAACAGAAACATCCCAACGCCCAATTGCTGGATGCGGACGACCTGCGGGTCATCTATCTGGTCACCCAGGACCGCACCAGGTATTTCGAGTTCGCGCAAAGGCAGGAGCTGCCATCGTTCACCCGGAAAAGCCTGCTGGCCAAACTGGCGTCCCCTGTGCAGCATCTGGCTGGATAAAGTTACCGCCTCTTTGCACCTCTAACCCAAGGGGAGGCTGGTCCTGTGGGCCGCCTCCCCTTGTTCCGTAAACACCAAACCATAAGGAACGGTTCGAATGACCTTGTCAGTTGAAGCAATCTCCGTGACAAAGACCGACAATCCCGACGGGGCGCTCGAGGCACTGAAAAAAAAGGCTCCCTTTGCCGAAGAGATCGTCACGACATTCGGCCGTCTGGCCTTTAAACGAGCCGAATGCAAGGCCGCTTTGGACCAGCAAGAACCCCTCGACATATCCTGCGATCCGGAACAGTTTGCCCAGGGCAGGCCATTGCTTCCCAGCCTGTTCATAAGCGGGTCGCGAGGATCGATTCAGCAGTCCGCAGCCTGCATGTTGCTTGAGATGGAGCGCCTTTTCCCCTCCATCGCCCCGGTTTTGGCCTCGTTGCGCACAACTTTCCAGGATGCTCCCCAGTCTCTGGAAAGACTGTTGGATGCATTGATCGCCAGGGATGACGACAGCCTGGCATCCCTGGCATCTGAGCTGGATTCGCCCCTGGAGGTCCTGGTCTTTGCGGGCAGGGAAATTGTCAAACCCTGTCTGGAACGCCGGGTGCAAACCCTTGCCCCCCTGATCGCCGAAATGCCCTGGTCCAAGGGATACTGCCCCATCTGCGGCTCCCAGCCTGACCTGGCCTTTTTGCGACCCAAGGAGGCGGAATCATCGGAGTATCTGATATCCAAAAGCGGCCAGTTCTGGCTGCATTGCTCACTATGCACGCATCGCTGGCGGTTCGTGCGTGCAAAATGTACGTATTGCGAAACGACGGACCACAAAAAACTTGAATATTTTTCATCTTCAAACCATGAGGATGAACGCATCTATGCCTGCAACCTCTGCAAGCATTATATTCCATGCGTGGACTTGACCAACAGGAAATCTGCCACTGATCTGGGAATGGAAGCCTTGGTCCTGATACATCTTGATGTCCTGGCCCAGAAAAAAGGCTTCAAACCCCTGGCCCGGCTTCCATGGAATCAATTTTCCGACACGCAGCAGTCCGCCTGAGAATTGACCTGCACTTGCTGAATTTGATCCACATCACCATGGGTACAAGCCGCGGCGAAAAGGCTGCTCTTTCCTGCAGCAAGAGTTGAAGGGGGCCGATGGATGAAGAGACACCTTCCAGTGGTGCGCCTGCACCTGTGGCTGGAAGACGACAGAGGCATGATCTTCGGCATCGGCAAGGCCCAACTTCTCGCCGGAATCGAACGCCACGGATCGCTGAACAAAGCGGCCCAGGAAATGGGCATGTCCTACCGGGCCGCCTGGGGCAAGATCAAACAGGCGGAGCATGCCTTAGGACTGCAGCTTGTGGAAAAATCGGGTAATTGCCGGGACGGCTGCCATTTGACAGATGCCGGCAGGATGTACAAAGAACTGTTCATCCGTTGGTTCACCGCGGTCGAAAAGGCCGCGTTGAGCAAGGCAGAGGAACTGTTCCCCTGGCCATTGCGCGGTTACCAAGAGCCTGCGGTTCCAGGCGCAACCGGGAATACAGGGTTGGAGGCCTAGCAGAATGTTGATAAACTCCGATTCCACAGGCTGTTCAAAAAACCTGCTGGCAAGGCGTAAAAAAAAAAGTTTAAGGCCGAAGCGTAGTTAGTCATACGTGAGGGTTTGTACTTTTTGCAGCAACGCAGCCAGCAGGGATTTTTCAACAGCCTGCCCGCAGCAGCACCGCAGGAAGCATCGCAAGGTCAAGCAGGCGTCCGTCAGCGAAATCAAGATCGTTAAAAAGCCGCGGACATCGGGCCTGTTGAAAACAAACACATTATCTCAGGCTGTATGTTCTGCAGGATACGAAACATCATGCTCCTCGCAACCGCAGCGGACCGATTCGTTGAAATTTCGGCACACAAACCCTCAACTTGATGAAAGGAACATCCATGCAGATCGGACCGTATTCGCCGGAGGAATTCTCCGAAGTTGTTTTGCGTTTTCACGGATACACAGCCCCCGGAGTAATCCTTGGCGGCTACATGGTGGAAGCGGCCAGGCGGGCTCTTCCGGAGAACATCCTTTTTGACGCTCTTTCCGAAACAACGCATTGCCTGCCGGACGCCATCCAGCTGCTCACGCCCTGCACCACGGGCAACAGCTGGTTGAAGGTCGTCAACCTGGGCCGCTATGCGCTCTGCCTGTACGACAAATACAAGGGCGACGGGGTGCGCGTGTTCCTTGATCCGACAAAAATGGACAATTGGGAGCATATCGCGGACTGGTATTTGAAACGCAAACCCAAAAAGGAGCAGGACACCCCCGCGTTGATGGCCCAGATCCATGCGGCCGGGGCGGAAGTCTGCGGAATGCAGGAGGTCCAGGTCGCACCGAGCTATTTGCGGGATAAAATCCGGGGCGGCATGGGCATCTGCCCGCTGTGCCAGGAGGCCTATCCCTTGGCCGACGGCGCCATCTGTCGCGGATGTCAGGGCGAAGCCCCGTACACGGAGGAACTGCGCCTGTCCTCGCCTGAACTGAAGTCCGTCCCTGCACATGAGGCTGTCGGACGCACTGCCCTGCACGACATGACCGAAATTGTCCCGGGCAAGAGCAAGGGGCCGATCTTCCTCCACGGCCAGGAGATCACCGTGGGGGATGTTTGCCGGCTCCAGCAGATGGGCCGCAGCAATGTCTATCTGCAGGAAGAGGCAAGCGTACCCGGTGATCAGTGGCTGCATGAGGATAAGGCGGCTCGCTCCTTTGCCCAATCCATGGCCGGACCCGGGTCCCGGGTTTCGAATGCTCCCCGGGAAGGCAAGATGAACCTCTATGCCGAGCATGACGGCATGCTGCTGGTGGACGAGACGCGACTGGAAGCGTTCAATTCCGTTCCCGGGGTGATGTGCGCCAGCCGGCACAATCACGTGCTGGTCAAGAAAGGCATGCCCTTGGCCGGAACCCGCTCGATTCCATTGTATCTCCCCAGGGAATACTTTCTAAAAGCCATGGCCGTGTTGAACGACATGCCGCTGTTTGAGGTCAGGGCATTGAAAAAAGCACGGGTAGGCGTTCTGGTTACGGGAACGGAAGTGTTTCAGGGCTTGGTGGAAGATAAATTCATCCCCATCATCTCCTCCAAGGTGCAGGCCTTGGGCAGCCGAATCGTGCAGACCACAATCGTGCCCGACGACCGAGAGGCCATCACCAAGGCCGTCCGAGAACTGCTGGAAGGCGGGGTGGATTTGATCATCACCACGGCCGGGCTGTCCGTGGATCCGGACGACGTCACCAGGCTGGGTCTGGAGGACGCCGGGGCCGCGGACCTGCTCTACGGAGCGCCCATTCTGCCCGGGGCCATGACCCTGCTGGCCCGCATCGGGGCCGTGCCGGTCCTGGGGGTTCCGGCCTGCGCCCTGTATTTCAAGACAACAAGCCTGGATCTGCTCCTGCCCAGGCTTCTGGCCGGGGTGCAGATCACCAGGGCGGACCTGGCCAGAATGGGGCTGGGCTCGTTCTGTCTGGAGTGCCTGACCTGTACTTTTCCGAAGTGCCCGTTCGGGAAATAGAACAGGACCAGAACCCTATTATGCATCCGCCTGGGTTGATCTGCCCCTGTGCGCCATGACCATGGCTAGAGCAGCCCGGTGCCCAAGCCGAGAGCAACCAGCAAGAGCATGGTCGAGACGATCACCTGCAAAAAGTGGATGGTCACTTTCTTGACCAGCCGCGCGCCGAGAAACGTGCCGGCAAAAGCGGCCAATGTCGCGGCAACGATAGTGGCCGGATTCCCGAGGACGTCCGCTGATTTGAGCAGGCCGGCGTAGACAGTGATGCGGGACAGATCCACGATCACGGCCAGAAGCACGCCGGTGCCGATGAAGGCTTCCTTGGTCAATCCGCTTTTGATCAGAAATGCGCTGCGCATGGCCCCCTGGTGACCGGACAATCCGCCGAAAAAACCGCTCAGAATGCCCCCCAAAGGCAGGTATTTGCGGCCAAAGGCCAGACACTGGAACCACGGCCAAAGTTCCAGGGCCGCGAATCCGGCCATGAGCACGGCAATGGTCAGCTTCACGGGCTGGACCTCAAACTCGCGGCCGCTCAACGTATAGGTGAACAGCGGGGCAGCCTGGGCCAGGGAAAGCAGCACCCAGGCCCCGAAAAAGCTGGCCGCCAGGGCCGGCAGGCCGAAGCGCAGAAGCACGCCCGAATCCGCGTTGCGGCCGAACATGGTCGCCTTGAAAACATTATTCAGCAGATGCACCACCGCGGTCTGGGCCACGGCCACGGGCACGGGAAAGAACAGGGCAAAAACCGGCATGAGCAGCGTGCCCATGCCGAAGCCGGAAAACAGGGTCAGTGCCGAGGCCGTCAGGGCGGCCAGACAGACGATAAAAATATCCATGGATTTCTCCTGTTTTTGATGTCCATGAATCGGATAAATCAGACGAACGGTTTTCAACGCGCCGCAACAACACTGCTCATTGGAAGACGGATGCCGCCGTCACGACAATCAGCCGTGAACCTTTGCCCATCGCCGAACCAGGCCCTCATGGAGACAGCACGCATACACGTCCCAGACCTGCTCACCGGTGTTCCTCCTTTGAGGCGTCCTGATCCATTGCCTCGCTGATGAACTCCCGCAACCGCTGTTTGGCCATGGCCAGCCCCTCACGTCCCTTGTCCGTGGCCCGATAGTATTTGCGCATGATCCGACCGTCCTTTTCGGTGCGCGAAATCAAGTATCCCTTGCGCTTCATGGCGTGGAGCATGGGGTACAGCGTTCCGGGACTGAGCTTGTACCCGTGCCCGGCCAGTTCATGGATCATCCATTGACCGTAGATTTCCTGCTCCGAGGCGTGGTGCAGAACATGGAGCCTGACCAGTCCGGAGAGCAGCTCATGATGCTCCAGCATTTTTTCATGATTTATGGAATGCATTCATGCCTCCTATTTCGATATCGAAATTCGATATATAATATATTTTTTTATGTTGCAAGAAGCCGAAATACAGGCTGTGGCTGCCTTTTGGGCAATATGGGGAATCGAATGGGAAAAGGCCTCTCAGCCCCGTCCTCCAACACCACCGTACGATTCCGTACCACGGCAGTTCAGGTAACACATTGGCCACTGCAAACTTGTGGTTCCCATGCCCGCGTTCAAAACCGTGCCCGTACAGACCAAAGCGGGAACGATCGTCATTGATAAGGTCACCGTCCTGCGGGAGTTGGGGCTGGGGGATGTGACGCAGTCAAGAGGAAAAAGGCCGTTTCCGGATGAAAACTCTTTATACGCAACGTCGTAACTTTGCGTATGCGGGTGACAGGACGTCACCCCGACGATCGTGGGATCGTCGAGAGGCCAACGGAAAACCGCGCTTTTCCGTTGGCCGAAACGTCGAAAAATACAGGACGGATTTTCGACGTCATGTATAGCGATTCTGACCAAATGTGCGCCTAGGTGCAAAGCGTCGCGGCCTTGCGTCGGTGTCGGTACGGCCCGGCAGGGTATAGTCAAATTCCGGCAGTTGCTTGCGGTCGATGCCGCGGCCAATGCTTCGCTCCACGGCCCGGATCTGATCGTCATCCTCCCTGGTCACCAGGGACAGGGCTTGTCCGGAGCGGCATGCGCGGCCGGTCCGGCCGATGCGATGGGTATAGCTCTCCACGGTGTCCGGCATGTCGAAATTGACGACATGGGAAATCCTCTCGCAGTCAATGCCGCGGGAAGCAATGTCCGTGGCCACCATGATCGTGTACTTTCCGTTGCGAAAACCGGCCATGGCTTCTTGTCGCCGATTCTGCGACATATTGCCCTGCAGGAATGTGGCGGCCCAGCCCTTTGTCTCCAGCTTTCTGGCCAGGGATTTGGCCCGGTGTTTCGTCCGCGTGAAGATGAGCATGGTTTCATGAGCCGTGGTCCGCAGCAGGGCCTCTAAAAGCTCTGTCTTGAGGTGCGCGGGCACGGGATACAAGGCGTGGGAAATGGCGGCGACAGGTTCGCTGGTTCCAGCCTGCACCTCCACGGCATTGTGCAGATACTCCCTGGTCAGGGTCCGGATTTCCTTGGGCATGGTCGCGGAAAAAAGCATGGTCTGCCTGCTGCCGCGCAATCGGCTGACGATACGCCGGATGTCCGGCGCAAATCCCATGTCCAGCATCCGGTCGGCCTCGTCCAGCACCAGGGTGTCCACGTGATCAAGCTTGGCCAGACCCTGGTTCATCAGATCCAGCAGACGTCCGGGACAGGCCACGACAACCGTGGATTGGCGCAATTTCTTCACCTGCGGGTGCTGACTGACGCCGCCGAACACGGCAACACTGCTGATCCCTGTGTCTTGCCCCAGGGTCTCGAAATTCTCGTGAATCTGCAGGGCCAGCTCCCTGGTCGGGGCCAGTACCAGCACCTTGACCGGGCCGTGTTTGGGAGTATTGAGGGTTAAAAGTTTCTGAAGAATCGGCAGCACGAATGCCGCGGTCTTGCCCGTGCCGGTCTGGGCCAAGCCGAGGATATCGCGACCGGCAAGCAGCGGCGGAATGGCTTGGGTTTGGATCGGGGTGGGAACGGTGTACCCGGCGCGTTCAACGCCGGTTTGGATGCGCTGATCCAGCGCAAAGGATGCAAAAGTCACAAAAACTCCTTGAAAAGAACATGAAAATCAGCCGGATGGCGTGATCACATCCAGCTTACCGATAAAACGCGGCAATGGATAATGGTAAAACTCTGGGATGAGGGTCTGTCGGGCCGGTAGAAAAGAAACTTCAGGGGAGGGCGTCGAAAGAGAGACTCAATTCCAATCACGCGAAGCAACACCATGATAGGCTTTTCCAGACCAATGTAAAGGGGAACCGTTCTGATCCGCAGGACAGATTTGTTCTCGCGGCTGGTTCATCCTGATTGGGCCGGCTCGAAACTCCCCTGCCGGCCTCGCACCATCAAGCTGTTGCGGTAAATGCCCAGGACATGAACGTCAGTGATGGCAAGCCCATTACCAAAGCACATGTTTACCCAAGAATCTCCGCCCGCGCCCAGGGTACGTGATGTGCGACCCAACCTGCGACACCTGCGCGTTTTTCGTGGCCGTGATCAAATACATCCGCAAACATCATCCCGAACTGCCCAAAATCCTCCAGCCCCAGGAAGCATTCCGGGTCAACCCTTCAACAATGATGTCAATGCTGCCCAATTCTACGGCCCTGGGTGCCTCCCTTTCATTGACACATTCCGCTCCCAACCTATCTGGACAGGGCCCCTTCAATAGCAGTGAACACATCCGTATCCCCGGACAAGGGTCTCCTCGCAGAGGGACTTTGGTACATGCTTTGGGTGAGGCTCATCCTGTATCCGAAGGATAAGAATGTCTCTTTGTCAGCGGGGATTGTTTCAGAGGGTATGCTGAATGAAAAACTCACTCCTTCGGACGACACCTGTTGGATAGGATAGGAAACAAGATCTTTCGCCAAAACGATTCCATGCTCATCACTTAAATAAGCGGAAAGAGCAAAGTCATGCAGCCATTCCCCCCATCCGGGCCATACCTTGGTGTTGGGAAACGCGACCCCTTTGACCATATATTTGTTGTTTTCCATCGTGACCGAGTATTGAAAATCCCAAAATCGCATGGATATGTTCTCGGTCTGGTTCAGTTGAAAAGGCTTTTGCGGTAGGTGCTTGACGCTCAAATGGGAACAACCAGTGAGCAAGGCCCATAAAACTCCCACAATGACGATGCTTTTTCGCATAGTATCTCCCCATATGAAGAACATTGCCTGGATCTGGCCTTTCGCTGAGGAGTCCACCAGGAAAGCCCCTCTGCTCTAAAACTTGTCGAAGCAAACCCAACGTATCGAGAAAAACAAGCCTAACATGTTGCAACCATTCGATATTCGACGCTAACATATGATGTAACGGGTCGCGATTGTTCCGCAACCCATTGAAATTTATGGTACGCCAGGAGGGATTCGAACCCCCGGCCGACGGCTTAGAAGGCCGTTGCTCTATCCAACTGAGCTACTGGCGCATAAAATAAATTTACTCCAAGCCCTTGATCATGGTCAAGGTTGTCCATTTCCCGATCCGATTCGGACCATCACCAGCACCGCGCCGATGATCAATGCGGCACCCAGCAGGCCAAGCGCCCCCATGCGCTCATCCCACCAGACAAAGGCCACGGATGCGGCAACCACAGGCTCAAATGTGGCCACAACCGACGCCCGGGTGGCCTCCAAACGCCGCAATCCCGCGCAATAGGCCAAAAAAGCCCCATATGTGGTGACCAGCCCCAGAACACCGAGCGCAGCCCAAGCGGTCAGGCCCTTGGGTTGAAAATCAACCCAGGGAAAAAGCGCCAATGCGCCGATGGGTAAAGCATACACCATCAAGGTGGCCGCGGTATACCGTCCGAGAAACTTCTTGCCGAAAAGGTAGTACAGCGCATAGGTAAAGCCCGAAAGCAAACCGAAACCCAAGGCTTTGAGGTTCCACGCCCCTTGACGCAAGGCTGCCAGGCCGTCAGGGCCGAGGCTGACGCCGAACACGCCCACCAGTGTCATGGCCAAGGCCAAAAGTTTCATCCATCCCAGCTGCTCCTTTAAAAAAAGCCACGCCAGCAAGGCCACCCAGGCCGGCGCGGTGTAGAGCAGCACGGCGGCCATGGATGCACCCCCCAGATCCACTGTTTTCTGATATGAACCATAAAAAACGCCCACACAAACCAGTCCAAAAAGGGCAAAAATCGGCATATCCCGGCACTGTACCCGATATTGGCCAATGACCAGGGCATGGAGGGAGAACAACACTCCACCTACAGCGGCCCTCCAGAAGGCTACCTCGAGGGGTGTCAGACCCTGATCAAATGCCAAACGCGCAAACGGCCCGATCATTCCCCACTGGGTTGCAGCAGCCAGGACATAGGCGTATCCTAATGTTGTTTGATTCATGGAAATGCTTTTCCAGGCATGACCACAGCTCCCTGCGATTCTTCATTCTTGCCATGCCCGGCATGCGATTTATTTGAGACGCGTACGCCAGGAATACTCTTGTCCATGAACGCGATTACCACCACTGATTTATGCGCATTGACTGTCATTTGCACACCAATCGCCTCTCCTGCTGCTCCCTGATCCCTCCGGAGCGGGCGTGTGAACTCGCCGTCAGCCGGGGGCTGGACGCCCTGCTGCTCACCGAGCACAATCAGTACTGGGAAATGGAGACGTTGGCGACCTTACAGGCCGGACACCCTGGAATCAAGCTGTATTCAGGGGTGGAGATCGCCATGGCCGAAGGATATCATTTGGTGGCCATCGGACCGCAGCTCTTCCGAGGCATGGTTCCTTTCCTCACCCTGGGGCAACTTAAAGCGTTGGCCCGGGATCATCGTGAGGATCTCTTTCTCTTTGTGGCCCATGCTTTTCGCTATGATCCGACACCCTTGCCGACTCTGCCGAAAATCCTGACTTTCTGCGACGGTTTGGAGATGTCTTCCATCAACATCCTTCGCGGTCATGTGGTAAATAACGGCACGCCTATGTTGCCGGACAACCATGCCCTCTATCAACAGCATCTGCTTCATTACAACCTGACTCCGGTGTTCAACACCGACGGGCACGATGAAGCCGCCGTGGGCTCAATTGCCAATGACCTGGAGGTCTCGACCCTCCCGGCGGACGAAGTAGCCCTGGCCCATCTTTTCAAGACCACCTGTCCGGAGTGTTTCCAGAATCAGGAATTGTTGGCCGACCACCCATTGCTTGGGTCACGCGGTTGACGCATTTTTTTCTTTAAGACGTGCCCGGCAGGTGCCGGAATATAGTAATGCCCTGTTGACGACGAAGATCCCCACGAACGCGCAGAGCCCGCTTTGATGAGCGGGCTCTGTGGGTTTGGCGGCGTGGTTTTGCAAAAAAAAG
>Ga0209614_1001890_pt1 | contig 14711 bp, 12 predicted proteins | sample BlaSprsedimmetaG_FD_185484 | JGI IMG/M metagenome (GOLD analysis project Ga0209614, IMG submission 185484) | Hot spring sediment bacterial and archeal communities from California, USA to study Microbial Dark Matter (Phase II) - Blank Spring... ... | reverse complement strand
TACCCGCAGGGCATAAAGCATAAGCGAACGCAAACGGCAGGTTCCGGGGCCCCATGGGCTGAGGCAGGACGGCCGAAGGTAAAATGATGCCCCGGATTACATCCCAAACAACCACCGGGGTCATTTTAGTCCGCCGAAGACCGCATGGGTCTGAACCGAAGTGGTGAGCGGTGATTTGTGCCCGAAAGGGTACTCTCATGCAGCCTTATCATTTTTTCAAATATGCATAACCCCCAAACCCACACAAAATGGAAGAGAACCTGAATTTTAGACATTGGGATTTTGGATTTGTTTCGGATTTCGTGCTTCAAATTTGCTTTTTCTACCTTCTACAAGTACCGCAATGGCGGATAGTAAGAGGCTGGGTGATTGCCTTTTATTCCTTCTTCCTTATTCTTTATTCAGAGCCTGATGGGCCAAAGCCCTGCCTTCCTGTCTCCTGATACCTGTCACCTTCTTTCCAACTTTACCTAAAGGTATACACAATTCCGCCGCCCAGGTAGAAACCGTTCTTGAACCCCCCTTCCAGGCGGATTTCAAAACGGCGGGACAGGCGTGCGATGATCCCTACCGGCACGTGACCCACGGGAATCACCATGGTTTCTTTATAGGTGTCTTTGACTTCGGTTCCCAGTTCGTCTCTGTGTATGCCTTCGGACCAGATGGAAACGCGGCCCAAACCGATACCGGCGCCGATATAGGGATGAACGGGAAGACTGGGAAAGATGTGCATCAGGATGGTGGCGGTGGCGCTTAACTGGGTGACTTCTCCCCCGCCCTCCTTGCGCACATCCTGTTGTTCCTCCCGCCAATACCCGGTGCCTTCCAGGCGGCTGTATTCCAGGGCGAAAACCCCGCTGAAGGTGGAGCGGGGGCCTTTATCTCCGTAAGACCGCACTTCAAAGGTGAATCCCTGTCCATTTACGGTTGGATGTTCGTAGAGAAAAGCGTCGAGCAACACATCGGGAACACCGAAAGTAGAAAAGCGCAAGCCTACACCGGAGCGGGGCGGGCGGAGGTTCTCTACGGCTCCGGCGGCAATTGTTGCCGGGACCAGCAGGGCGATCATCAGTAGTTTCTTCATGCGAACCTCTATTTCCGGGAAAGGCCGCCGGCGGGGACCGCTGGGAGTTCAGTCCAGGTGGTAATTGGGGGACTCCTCGGTAACGATGACGTCGTGTACGTGGCTTTCCCGCAGGGAAGCCGATGTGATGCGAACGAAACGGGCTTTTTCATGCAGTTCAGCTATGGTACGGCATCCCGTAAGTCCCATTCCCGCCCGGGTTCCCCCGATCAGCAAAGGCACCAGACGCGTCACGCTGCCGCGATGGGGGACCCTACCCTCAATGCCTTCGGGAACCAGCTTGGATTCGGCGTATTCGTCTTCCTGGAAGTAGCGGTCACGGCTGCCCGCTTTCATGGCGCCGATGGAACCCATGCCGCGATAACTCTTGTAAGATCGGCCCTGGTAGATGACGAATTCCCCGGGGCTTTCATCCGTGCCCGCAAGTAATGAACCCAGCATGACGGAATGGGCCCCCGCGGCCAGGGCTTTGGCGATATCTCCGGAATACTTGATGCCGCCGTCGGCAATCAAGGGGATCTCGCCTTTCAACTCCTGCGCCACGTCCATAATGGCGGTGATTTGCGGCATCCCCGCTCCGGTCACCATGCGGGTAGTGCAGATGGAGCCGGGCCCGATGCCCACCTTGACCGCGTCTACGCCCCGGGTACGCAGGTCGCGGGCGGCCGCCGCGGTGGCGACATTGCCGGCGATGAGGTCAATGTCGGGATAATGCTCCCGCAACATCTCCACGATCTGGAGTACGCGTTTAGAGTGTCCGTGGGACGTGTCCACCACGATCACGTCCACGTTCATTTCGCTCAGAGCTGTTGCCCGGTCGAGGGTATCCGCGGATGTGCCCACCGCCGCGCCCACCCGCAAGCGGCCGAAAGCGTCCTTGGCCGCCTGGGGGAACTCTTCAGATTTCATGATGTCTTTCAAGGTGATCAGGCCCTTGAGGCGGCCGTCGTTGTCCACCACGGGGAGCTTCTCGATCTTTTTGATGTGCAACAGCCGTTTGGCTTCCTCCATGGTAATGGACTCGGGCGCGGTGATCAGGTTGCGGGTGGTCATGAATTCGCGGATCTCTTTCTGCTGGTCCGTAACGAAACGCAGGTCGCGGTTGGTGAGGATGCCTTTCAATATTCCCTTTTCACTGATGATGGGAAGTCCGGAGATGCCCTTCTCTTTCACCAATTGCAGGGCTTCGATAATGCGGTTGTGGGGCTTGAGGGTGATGGGGTTGTCGATCATGCCCGATTCGGATCGCTTGACGCGCTTGACCTGCTCTGCCTGGCCGCGGATGCTCATGTTCTTGTGGATCACCGCGATTCCCCCCAGCCGGGCCATGGCGATGGCCATGGGCGCTTCAGATACCGTGTCCATGGCCGCGGCAAGGATGGGGGTGTTGAGGCGGATGTTTCGCGTGAGCAGGGTGGAAGTATCCACTTCCCGGGGAATGACCTCGGAATAGCCGGGTACCAAAAGCACGTCATCAAAGGTCAACCCCTCACGGGAAAAAAACTTTTCGTTGTCAGCCATGAGCATTCACCGTTTTTTTTTGTGTTTTTTGCGGCCCTTGCGTCCGGGCATGCGCGAGCTGGGTCGGGACAGCTTGGTTTCCTTTTTGCGCCGCCACTTTTCCACTTCCTCTTCTTCCACCGGGTGGAACAGAAAGAGAAAGCGGATGACTTCTTCTTCGATGCGGTTCTGCAATTCCTCAAAAAGGCGGAAACTCTCTTTCTTGTATTCGATCAGGGGGTCGCGCTGGGCGTAACCGCGCAGACCGATGCCCTCTTTCAGGTGGTCCATGTTGAGGAGTTGATCCTTCCACTGGGTGTCGATGATCTGCAGCAGGATCATGCGCTCCAGTTCCCGCATCTGTCCGGGTCCGACCAGGGCTTCCTTTTCCGTGTACAAGCGCAACAGTTCGGCTTGCAGGCGTTCATGGACCTCTTCGGGAGAGAACTCGCCGAAATCGGCCGGCATGATGGGAGTGATGTCCAATCCGAACTGGGCCAGCATCTCTTTGTGCAGACCCTCGTAACTCCAGTCATCCTCATCTTTTTTGGGGTCGACATGAAATCCCAGGATGTCGGCCGCGATCTCGCGAGTCAACCGCAGCATCTCATCACGCATGTCCTTGCCGTACATGATGTCACGCCGCATGGCGTAGATCACCTGGCGCTGCTTGTTCATGACATCGTCGTATTCCAGCAGGTGTTTACGGATCGAGAAGTTCTGGCCTTCGATCTGTTTCTGGGCGTTTTCGATGGCCTTGGAAACCAGCTTGTTTTCAATGGGCACACCGTCCCGCATACCCGCACGGACCAGGAGGCCCTTGACCCGTTCGGATCCCAGCACGCGCATGAGGTCGTCTTCCAGTGAGATGTAGAACCGGGATGAACCGGGGTCGCCCTGGCGCCCCGAGCGGCCGCGCAACTGGTTGTCGATGCGCCGGGCTTCATGCCGCTCCGTGCCCAGGATGTGCAGTCCTCCCAGGGAAATGACTTTGGCCTGGTTCTCTTTCACCTGGGCCTGGATCTTTTCTTCCGCGCTTTGCCGTATGGTTTCGGGGGCGGTTTCCGTTGAGAAACCCTTTTTCGCCAGTTCTTCGCGCACCATGTATTCCGGGTTCCCTCCCAGCAGGATATCAGTGCCCCGGCCGGCCATGTTGGTGGCAATGGTTACCGCGCCCGGCCGCCCCGCCTGGGCCACGATATCGGCTTCCTTTTCATGGTGCTTGGCGTTGAGAACCACGTGAGGAACGCGCTCCCGCCGCAATCGGCGCGCCAGCAGTTCCGAGTTCTCGATGGAGATGGTGCCCACCAGTACCGGCTGACCGCGTTCATGAAGTCCACGGATCTCTTCAGCCACGGCGTTCCATTTCTCTTCTCTGCTGCCGTAAATCATGTCGGGGTATTCCCGGCGGATCAAGGGACGGTTGGTGGGCACTTCGATCACGTCCAGGTCGTAAATGGACGCGAACTCCGCGGCCTCGGTCATGGCCGTTCCCGTCATGCCCCCCAGCTTGTCGTACATGCGAAAATAGTTCTGGAACGTGACCTGGGCCAGGGTCTGGTATTCCTGTTCGATGCGCACGTTTTCCTTGGCTTCCAACGCCTGATGAAGACCGTCGGAATAGCGGCGTCCCGGCATCATGCGCCCGGTGAATTCGTCCACGATCATAACCTGGTTGTCTTTGACCAGGTAGTCTTTGTCGCGATGAAACAGCAGGTGGGCTTTCAGGGCCTGATTGATCTGGTGGAGGGTGTCCATGTTGGTCAGATCATAGAGGTTGCTGATTTTGAAGTATTGCTCCGCGGCGGAGATGGCGCTTTCCGTCAACACAACGGTGCGGGTCTTTTCGTCCAGATCAAAGTTTTTCGGATCCTGTACGGCTTTGCGCACGAAGTCGTTGACCGCGTAATAAAACGAGGTGGATTCTTCGGTTGGGCCGGAGATAATCAGCGGGGTGCGGGCTTCGTCAATGAGAATGCTGTCCACTTCGTCCACGATGGCGTAGTGGAACTCCCGTTGCACCAGGCTCTCCCGTTCAAATTTCATGTTGTCGCGCAGGTAATCGAAGCCGAACTCGTTGTTGGTGCCGAAGGTGATGTCGGCGGCGTAGGCTTCCTGGCGCGCGGGCTCGGGCATGTCGTGCTGGATGCAGCCGACCGTCAGGCCCAGGAATCGATAGATTGCCCCCATCCACTCAGCGTCGCGACCGGCCAGGTAATCATTGACCGTGACGATGTGTACCCCTTTGCCCGAGAGGGCGTTCAGGTATCCCGGCAAAGTGGCCACCAAAGTTTTGCCTTCACCGGTTTTCATTTCCGCGATCTTGCCCCGGTGAAGGATGATGCCGCCCATGAGCTGTACGTCGAAGTGGCGCATGTTCAGGACACGGCGTCCGGTTTCCCGCACCACGGCAAACGCCTCCGGCAGGAGGTCTTCCATGGTTTCACCCTGCTGCAACCGGCGGCGGAATATCTCGGTACGGTCCCGGAGCTCAGTATCGGACAGGGCCTGGGTGTTTTCCTCCAGGGAGTTGATATGGTTGACCAGGGGCAGGAGTTTTTTGAGCTCGCGCTCGTTTCGGGTACCGAAAATCTTGCGGATGATGTAATTAAACATGAGGGAAAATTATAGCAGACTATGCAAGTGATGACAATTTGAACGCCGCCACCCCGACTTGAAGAAACCGGCGGGTTCCGGTACAATAACCTCACAATGCAGAGGCGAAAACCGGGCGGCATGTTGCAGGTAGCGGTGATTGCCGGCGTGCTGATCATCGGCGGCATGCTAATTCGCCGGGCCGTTGTTTCTTTCACGATCTCGCCCGAGAACCTTTTGCCTGTTCAGAAAACAACCGCGCCGCGGCCCCCTGCGGTTCCCGGTACCGAGATCCGTCATGTAATGATCCAGCCGGGCGAAACCTTTGTCGCCGCGCTGGGGCGCCTGGGATTTTCACCCGGCAAAGCCCATTCCACGGCAATGGATCTCAGCGATATGCACCCGGTGGAAAAGGTGCACCCGGGGCGTCGGCTCAGTGTCACTTTCGTCAGGGAGCGGCCGCTGCGCCTTGAATATGAAATCAACGACGCCAGCCGTTTGCTGGCCCAATGGCAAAAGAACGGTCGTATCAACGCTTCCGTGCACACCCAACCGTTTGAAACCCGAATCGCCTTTGTGCGTGGGGAAATCACATCATCGCTTTTTGCCGGCATCCTGAAAGCCGGAGAGGAAGCGTCGCTGGCGGACCTGCTGGCCTCACTTTTTGAATACGACGTGGATTTCAACCGTGATATCCGTGTTGGAGACACGTTCCAACTGCTGGTGGAAAAGCGCTTCCTGAGGGGCGAATTTTACGGGTACGGACCAATCCACGCGGCCGTTGTCACCAACAGGGGGCGCGCCGTCCGCGTTGTGCGTTATACGGACGCAAACGAACGCTCCACCTTTTTTCATCCGGACGGCCGTTCCGTACGCAAGATGTTTCTGCGTTGTCCCCTGCCGTTCATGCGTGTCACTTCGGGCTATGGCAACCGCCGCCACCCGGTGTTGGGCTTTTCCGCCCGTCACAATGGTATCGACCTGGGCGCGCCGCGCGGTACCCCGGTCAAGGCCACGGCCACGGGCGTGGTCACTCACGCGGGCAGTCATCGCACCAAGGGTCGCTATGTGCAATTGCGCCACCCGAATAGTTACGCCACCCACTACTATCATTTGTCCGGCATTCGTCGCGGCATACAACGGGGCCGGCGGGTCACCCAGGGCGAGGTGATCGGGTATGTAGGCAACACCGGGCTTTCAACCGGACCGCACCTGCATTACGGTATCCGCCACAACAACCGTTTCATCAACCCCATGCGATTGCGCCCGCCTTCCAAGAACCCTGTCCCGCCTGCTGAAATGGTTTCTTTTCAACGACACTGCAACCAGGTCTTTTTTAGCATGACCGCTTTTTCCTGGTTGCAGGCAAATAAAGTCGATCATTGGATTCCCGCTTCTTTCGAAACAGTCGCCGATGATGCGGCAACTCCCCTTTCGGAAGCCCCTTCCATACCGCTGAGTTTTCCCGAAGACCTGGAGATTCATCCCTAGGGCCTGTATGCCGGCTATTACGTTGATGTCCTGGAACGTCAACGGCATGCGTGCGGTGGCAAAGAAAGGCTTTCTCGAATTTCTTGCCGCCCAACGTCCCCATGTGCTGGGAGTGCAGGAAACCAAACTGCAGGCGGACCAGGTTCCAGATACCGTGAACTCTCCGCCCGGTTACCAGGTGGTGTGGAACCATGCGGAACGTCGGGGTTACAGCGGTACGGCGCTTTTTTATCGCACCGACCCCCCGGAGATCACGATACCGGACACAAATTCCCTGCTGGGGCTTGAAGGCCGGGTGATCCAGGCGGACTTTTCTGCATTCACCTTGCTGAACATCTATTTCCCCAACGGCCAGATGTCGCCGCAACGGCTGGAATTCAAGTTGCGATTTTACGACCAGTGCCTGGATTATTGTGAAAACCTGCGAAATCAGGGGAAATCGCTGGTTATCAGTGGTGATTTCAATACCGCCCACAACGAGATCGACCTTAAGAACCCCGGCCCCAACTCGGATCGCTCCGGTTTTCTTGCGATCGAAAGGGCCTGGCTGGACAAGTTGGTGGCAACCGGGTATCGCGATACGTTCCGCATGCTGTACCCGGAGCGTGTAGAGTACTCGTGGTGGTCCTACCGTTTCCAGGCCCGCATTCGCAACGCCGGGTGGCGCATCGATTACTTTTTTGTCAGTCCCGACCTGGCGGAAAAAGTGGAAGACGCGTGGATATTGACGGACGTGTTCGGCTCGGACCATTGCCCGGTGGCCCTGCGGATTCGCGTATAAAGAACGCCGTTTCGGCATGGTGTTTGACATCAGGACATCCCGATGCTATATCCTTATCAGAGCGCGAGGAGGAAGGGCAATGGGAAAAAACAGAGGCAAATCACGTTTCGTTCGTTTGTGTTCCACGATCATCGCCGTGGGCCTGGTAACCCTGTTTGTTGCCTGTGGGAACGGTGACCGGACTGCGGGTGAGGATGCAGGCAAAGTTGCGGAGGGAGTGGATGCTATCACCCAGGCAGGGAGACTGGTGGTGGGAACTAGTGCGGATTATCCACCGTACGAGTTTCGCCTGGCCGGCGATGAAGAGGGACGCATTGTTGGATTGGACATGGATATCGCTCAGGATATTGCCGATGCCCTGGATGTGCGCCTGGAAATCAGGGATCTGCAGTTCAGCGAGTTGTTTAACCACCTGGAAGCCGGAGACGTGGACATGCTCATTGCCGGTCTCACTCCAACCGAAGCCAGGCGCAAACTGGCGGACTTTTCTGAGATCTATTACCAGGCGTTCCAGACGGTGCTGATCCGCGAGGACGATCAGGAAAAGATCCCCACTGTCAGTGATCTGCGGGGCAAACGCGTGGGTGTTCAGGCCAACTCCATCCAACAGGATTTGGCGCCTACCCTGATTGTGGGCGCGGAGTTCGTGCCGGCCAATTCGATTCATAAAATGTTGGAGATGCTGCAGAACGGCGATGTGGATGCATTGGTGCTGGAAAAGCCCGTGGCCGAGGCATTTCAGGCCAGGCGACCCGGCCTGGCGAGCATCAGAGAGGGAATTGACGCCAACCGCCTGGGGTCCGCCATTGCCGTGCGCAAAGGTAACGCCGCGCTGCTGGAAAGGATCAACGCCATCATCAGCCGCTTGAAACGGCAAAACCGCATCATCAACTACGTGGAAGACGCCAAAGTACTGGCCAATCGATAACAAAGCCTGGAACCGTCCGTTTCGACGGGTTCTCTTGACAGGATGGGGCTTTTTGCGCTATTCTGGCGCCAGGAGAATACCGCCATGAACGAATTCAAGGGTCAATTGGTTTCCCGGGGATTCCGCTACGCCGTAGTGGTATCCCGGTTCAACAACTTTATCAGTGAACGCCTGTTGGAAGGGGCGCGGGATGCCTTGGTGCGCAGCGGCGCCGAGGAAGAAGAGATTGAAGTGTTCCGCGTACCCGGGTCCTTCGAGATTCCCCTGGCGGCAAAGCGTTTGGCCCGGGCCAAACGCCATGATGCGGTGATCTGCCTGGGAGCGGTGATCCGGGGAGAAACCCCCCACTTTGATTACGTGGCTTCCGAGGTCACCAAGGGAGTGGCGCAATTGAACCTGGAGTTTGCCATGCCCTTCGCTTTCGGCATCATTACCGCCGACAACACTGAACAGGCGGTTGAGCGTGCCGGCAACAAAATGGGCAACAAGGGTTTCCAGGCGGCCCAATCCGCCATTGAAATGCTGAACCTGTTCAAAGATGCGGATATTTGATGTTCCGGATAAAGTACAGCCGGGAAGTAGCTCTCAAGCTTCTCTACCTGATTGACGCCAACCATATTGTTGATGCGGACCCCGGTGAATTACTGCAAGAGAATGCCGTTTTTTTTAAGGGTCTCAACGATGTGGAAAGCGGGTACGTGTTTAAAATACTGGAACAGATCCTGGCATCGCGGAATGAGATCGACGAAGCCATCTCCGACCGCCTCATTGGCTGGCGTTTTTCCCGGCTGAACGTAATCGAACGAAACCTGCTGAGGCTGGGCGTGGCCGAGTCTCGCTTCAACGACCAACGGGCCGTGATCATCGACGATATTGTTCGCATGGCAAAAAAGTACGGCGACCTGGATTCCTTCCGCATCGTAAACGCGGTTCTGGACAAGGTGATCCCGTGAGAATCCTGCTTTGCCTGCTGGCAGTCCTTCCCGCCCTGCGGCAGGTGGAATACGCCCATATTGAATTGGACGCTTTTCCCCAAGAGGTGTTGATCCACTACCGCAATGCCAATTTCCTTCAACTCGTGGAGTCGCGCTCAGGTGCGTTGGCGGCCCGGACACGCAGCCTGAATTTTCTGCAATTGGATCTTACCTATCGGCTTGATCTCGAACCTGAAGCGGATTTGGACCCCGGGGTGCGAAGCCTGGCCCTGCAGTTCCTGGAGCCTTCAGTTTCTCTGAAACAGTACTTGATGCGAATCCGGGACTATATGCACTCCAATATTCGTTATAGCCCGGATGCCGCGGACCAGTCACCCGCGGCCGTCCTCGAGCGAAAAAGCGCGGATTGCGTTGGTATGACGCGCCTGGTCAGTGCGTGGCTGGACGCGGTGGGCGTTGCCCATGGCAGCATCAGCGGTTTTTATTTTCAACGCGACAACCAGGGAGAATGGCGGCCCCAACCCCATCGCTGGCTGGAGATCCGCTTGCCGGACGGGTTTTCGTTTTTCTTTGACCCCCAGCACCGCATGTTTTCTCCCCGCTACCTGGTCGTGCGTCCCGGCGTGGATTTCCGCCGGGTGCGGCGCTTCCAGGTGGTGCGCATCAACCTGAAATCCAAGCTGGAGAACGGATAAACACAACCAAGGACGAATCAACATGGAAGAACAATTTACTATTCGCAAAGAGAAGTTAAAAAAGCTGTCCGCCCTGGGCCTGGATCCATGGCCCTACGCATTCGATCGCAGCCATACGTTTGCCCAAGTGACCGAGGTCTATGCTGAGGCGGACAACCAAGCCCTGGAAGCTCTGGACGGTGATTTCCGCCTGGCGGGTCGCGTCGTGGCCCTGCGTCGCATGGGCAAGAGTGTTTTCGCCCACCTCTTTGACGGTGAAATCCGCCTGCAGGTTTACCTGCGGCAAGACAAGTTGTCTGAAACTGATTTTGAAGTGGTGCGGTTGCTGGATATGGGCGACATCGTGGGTGTGAGCGGGAGTCTATTCCGTACCCGCACGGGGGAACTGACCGTGTTGGTTTCGCGACTGGTTCCGCTGGCCAAGGCTTTTCATCCCTTGCCGGAAAAATGGCACGGTTTGCAGGACAAAGAGTTGCGCTATCGCCGCCGTTACCTGGACCTGATTGTGAATGAGGAGAGCCGGCGGATTTTCCGCATGCGCTCGGAAATCCTGCGGGAAATCCGCCTCTTTTTTTATCAGGAAGGATACCTGGAAGTGGAAACGCCGATGATGCACCCGATCCCCGGCGGCGCCTCGGCCCGGCCCTTTGTCACGCACCATAACGCCCTGGACATGGACCTCTATTTGCGTGTGGCCCCTGAACTCTATCTGAAGCGATTGCTGGTCGGGGGTATGGAGAAGGTTTTCGAGATGAACCGCAATTTCCGCAATGAGGGCATCTCCATGCGCCACAACCCCGAGTTCACCATGTTGGAGTTCTACCAACTCTACAAAGATTACGAGGACAACATGCGCCTCACCGAAAAGCTGCTGGCGCGGTTGTGCGAGCGTTTCGTTGACGGAGCCGTTCTTCGCTGGCGGGATCTGGAACTGCCGCTTCAGCCGCCGTTTCCCCGCCGCCGCTACATGGATCTGCTGGCTGAGCGTACCGGCCTTTCCTCCGAAGATGTGTGGGACAAAGAGGCTTTGGCCGGTTTTCTGCGGCGCGAGCTGCCGGACCAGGAACTGCCGCCAACCTGGGAAAAGATGCTGGAATCGGCTTTTGATACCTGGGTGGAGCCCGGGCTGAGCGGCCCCGTGTTCGTGGTGGATTTTCCCCGCGCCATCTCTCCCCTGGCCAAGGTGTCCCGCCGTGATCCCCGCGAAACCGAGCGTTTCGAACTCTACATCGCCTCCATGGAGATCGCCAACGGTTTTTCCGAACTGAACGATCCCTTTGATCAGCGCGAACGTTTCGAGGCGCAGTTAAAGCAGCGTGAACAAGGTGATGACGAGGCCCAATGGCTGGACGAGGAATTCCTGTTGGCCCTGGAGCACGGCATGGCTCCGGCTACGGGGGAAGGCATCGGTATCGACCGATTGGTGATGTTGCTTACCGGTGCCGAATCGATTCGTGAAGTGGTTCTTTTCCCCCAGTTGAGAACACGCTCATGAAGTTCGCCCTGTTCATGGCCCGGCGCTACCTGACCCGGGGAAACCGCAATGCCTTTATCCACATCATCTCTCTGGCTTCCATGGCGGGAATCGCCATCGGCGTGGCCGCCCTCATCATCGCCCTGGCATTGCTGAACGGTTTCCAGAGTGATATCCGCGATCGCATCCTCAGCTCCACGGCCCATATCATGATCAGCCATTCCATGGGCGAAGGCGTAGAGGATTACCGCGAGGTGGTGGACCAGGTCCGGGACCTCACCCCGGAAATCCGTTTTGTCGCCCCGGTGGTATTCGGCACCGTGTTGATCAAGGGCGGGGCCCGAAACGCATCGGGCGCGGTGCTACGCGGCATGAAAACCGTTGATGCCCGCAAGCTCGATTGGTTGCAGCAGATCGAGAGCGGCCGCTTTCCCCTAAAAGACAACGAATTGCTTTTGGGCAGGGAACTGGCCCTCAAGCTGGGACTTTTCCCCGGTGACATCTGCACGGTGGTTACGCCGGAACCCACGTTGACGCCGGGCGGCATGATGCCGCGTCTGCGGCGTTTTCATGTAGTCGGGGTGTTTCGCTCCGGCTTGTACGAAGTAGACAACACCACCTTGCTCACCAACTTGAAAACCGCTCAACAGTTGTTCCGCTTAGACGATCGCATCAGCTACGTGCAGTTGTTTCTGGACGACATATTCGCGGCCGAAAAGGTTAAAGAGCGCCTGCGTCCCCGGCTTCCCGGCCACTTGTCGGTCATTACCTGGAAGGATTTGAACGCTTCGCTTTACTCCGCCCTGGAACTGGAGAAAACGGTGCTGTTCTTTACCCTCACCCTGATTATCGTGGTGGCGGCGCTGAACATCATCGCCGGCCTGATCCTGCTGGTAATTCAGAAAATCCGTGATATCGGCATCCTGCGTGCCTGCGGGGTCACGCCACGCACCATCCAGCGCATTTTCTTTATCCAGGGCGGCATTATCGGCCTGCTGGGCACGGCGGCGGGCACAATGGTGGGGGTGGTGTTTGCCTGGTTGGCCAACCACTTTGAATTGATCCGTGTTCCTGCAGATCTTTACCAGATGAGCCACGTGCATTTCCGAGTCACCGCGCTGGACCTGGCCTCCGTGGTGGGAGTGGCCTTGCTGATCAGCCTGGCCGCCACCCTGATCCCTTCGCGCAAAGCCGCCGCGGTTAACGTGGTTGAAGCGGTGAAAAACGAATGAGCCCGGGCCGGGTCATGTGCGGAGCGGATCAGCTGGAAACAGACGCGCGCGCTGTTCTCAGGAACCGCCGTGTGGCGCTGGTAACCGCTGCCCCCCAGGTAAATGCCCGCAATGAGCCGGTTGTTGAGGTGGTATCCAGGGTCGCGGGCAGGCAGTTGGTGGCGCTGTGGTCTTTGCAGCACGGTTTCTTCTCGGACCGCCAGGACAACATGGTTTTTTCAGAGTCATTCACGCATCCCCGGCTGAAAATCCCGGTGCGCAGCCTGTACGGAAAACAACTGCTCCCGGAAAGTGATTGGTTAGAGGATGTCGATCTCTTGCTGGTGGATGTGTTTGACGTGGGCACCCGGGTTTACACGTTTCTCAATCACCTGGTCATGGTGATGCGTCACCTGTCGGGAAGCGGAATCAGCATCGGTATATTGGACCGGCCCAATCCCCTGGGTGGGCAAGTACTGGAGGGTCCGGTTGCGGACCCCGCCTGGTTCAGCATCGTGGCCCAACTGCCGGTTGCCATGCGTCACGGCCTGACCGCCGCGGAATACCTGACCATGGGCCGCGACCATTACCGCCTTAACCTGGAGCTGGAAGTCGTGAAAGTACGCGGCTGGAAAAGAGGTGACGAATTCAGCGGAACCTGGACCTATCCCTCGCCCAACATGCCCGCTTTTGCCACGGCGCGCCTTTACCCCGGGGCCGTGATGCTGGAGGGCACCAACCTGTCGGAAGGCCGGGGTACCACGCGGCCCTTTGAACTGGCGGGCGCGCCCTGGCTGGATGCATGCGGGCTGGCCCGGGATCTGCGGAAATTGGATATACACGGCATGGATTACCTGCCCCTGGGTTTCCGGCCCGGCTTCGGCAAGTTCGCCGCTGAGTTCTGTAACGGCCTGCTCATGTTGCCGCGGCCGGAATGGGACGGCCGCTCTTTTTGCCTCTATTACGACCTGATCCGCCTGACGCGCAATCGTCACCCCGATCACTTCACGTGGCAGCAGCCGCCCTACGAGTTTGAGTATCGCCGTTTTCCGATGGATATGATCTGCGGCGGATCTCTTGTACGGGAGTGGATCGAGGCGGACCGCCCGTTCCGCGAAGTCGAGCCCGAAATCAAAAACGCCCTGGACGCGTATCGTGAAAGCACCGCTCCGTATCTGCTGTACGAATAAGAAGTTGAAAAGTTGGGATCTATTACGTTTTGTGTGGGTAAATACACATTGGTAATTGGTAAGCGGTTGTGAGTACGAGTACCCGCAGGGCATAAAGCATAAGCGAACGCAAGCGTAGGTTCCGGGGACCCATGGTCTGAGACAGGATGGTCGGCTGAGGGGTACTCCCCGAAGACGAAGGATGGCCTCGGAAACATCCCGAACATCCACCATGGCCATCTTAAGCCGTCGAAGGACACCGAAGTGGTGAGCGGTGATTTATGCCCTCTGGGTACTTGTGCCCGAAAGGGTACCCTTCAAAAGCCCTTCCCTTTTTAAACCAGAGTGACGTGCAAACCCACACAAAATGGAAGAGAACCAAAAGTTGAAAAGTTTGGTTCTATTACGTTTCGTGTGGGTAAATATATATTGGGAATCAGTAAGCAGTTGTGAGGAAGAGTACCCGCAGGGCATAAAGCATAAGCGAACGCAAACGGCAGGTTCCGGGGCCCCATGGGCTGAGGCAGGACGGCCGAAGGTAAAATGATGCCCCGGATTACATCCCAAATAACCACCGGGGTCATTTTAGTCCGCCGAAGACCGCATGGGTCTGAACCGAAGTGGTGAGCGGTGATTTGTGCCCGAAAGGGTACTCTCATGCAGCCTTATCATTTTTTCAAATAAGCACAACCCCCAAACCCACACAAAATGGAAGAGAACCCAACTTTTCAACTTCGTGGTTTGTCAGCCATGGCCAGCATGAGCGCGGCGAACTGGCGGGCATCCTCCAGGTCAGCCGCATCGGGATGGCCGACCGCGCTGCGGGCTTCATTCAACCAACCCCGGTA
>Ga0209614_1001889_pt1 | contig 14720 bp, 11 predicted proteins | sample BlaSprsedimmetaG_FD_185484 | JGI IMG/M metagenome (GOLD analysis project Ga0209614, IMG submission 185484) | Hot spring sediment bacterial and archeal communities from California, USA to study Microbial Dark Matter (Phase II) - Blank Spring... ... | reverse complement strand
CAGTTGAAGCGTTGTCTATCACAAATATTTCGAAGTTTAAACCATCTGAATTCTCATAGACGGAACGGAGGCACTTTTCAAGAAAATATTTTGTATTCCAGTTAACTATTATTATTGAGAGGTCAGGTGTTTTCATTCTTGTTTTCGGTTTCCTCCTGTTCTTTGTTTATAAATTTGGGCAAGGATAGCGCAATTCCTACAAGAATCCACATATATGCAGCCCGATTAAAATATAAAAATTCTCCGCTATGGATACCGGGGAGCAAGAAGGAACCCGAAATTGACATAATTAAAAAACCAATAAAATTTCCAAGAGCAGCTGCAACAAAAGCTTTTTGTAAGGGATTTTTAACTGAAGCAAAGGATTTAGAAAGTCCTTTAAGAGCAGCAATTATTAACCACACAAGAGCAATAAACCCAAATAGCCCAATTTCAGTTAAAATTTCCAGATAATTGTTATGTATGTTTGCCATAGGAGCCCCCCAGAGCTCCCAACCAACGTTGCGGGTGATGGCGTAAGAATAGTAATTGGCGGGGCCTACGCCGAACAAGGGATGTTTTTTAAATACCTCAAATGCGGCTTTGGCCATTGGAATTCGTGCAAAACTCCCTTCGCCTTCAGCTGATTTGTACAAGTTTGTCCAAAAAATGGGATTAAAAAAAGAGAAAATGATTATAATCACGAGCAAAACTACAAATAGTTTTTTGGAACGCATAAAACTGATTGTGAGCGCCGAGACCAATAGGCAGGCAAGCGTGGCAAGGTGGGTGACTTTGGTGATTGCGAATAAAAGTCCCAATGAGAGAATCAGCAAAACATCTCGTTTTATGAGACTTAAATTTTGTTTATGGAACAAAAAACTGGCAAAAACCAAAGAAAATATTGAAACTGCCTGCAGACCGTCGAACGAGAAAGCTCTTGTGCTAAGCGGGAAAAAAGCCGCTAAGATGTGTAGAAAACTAAACCCGAGAAAAATTTTATAGAATCTTTTAATGTTTTCTGTATTATCTGAAATTAGATACGTCAAAAAGATTAAACCCAGGGGAAGCACTTTTAACGCTATGTCTGCCAACTGGATAAATAATGAACGGTGTGTAATGGTTACCGATACATCCCAAAAAATGTAACTTATTGAAGCTGAGATTATCCCGATTATTGCTAGTGTGATAAAAGGGCCAATCAGTGGAACGTCTTTTGGCGACAGGGTTTTATCGGCGAGCAATTTAAATATCCATATCACTATAAGTATCCCCATCAAAAGTTCTAAGGCGTAAATTTCGCCGTATTTTATATTGGCAAGTGAAACGAGCATGGGCGGCGCGAATGCCAAAGCGTAGAGTGTAAAATCGCTTAATTTTGCTAAGGCCATCATAATAAAAATCAAACCTACGAGCCCCATTATTATGAGATTTGGTTTTTGAAACAGCTGAAAACCCAGGGCGATTTCTATAAAAACTAGTATTGGAATAATTATCAGCGGTAGAAGAACGCCATTTCTTTTAACTTTTGCATCCCCATAATTTCTGAGCATGTTTTCTCCATGGTTCTAATCGAGATATTTTGTTTCAATGTCAATTGTAAAAACTTTTCTATAACACTCTCCGAAATTTAAGTATTTTCGAAAGGGCACCGCAAATATGAAAAAGTTGGTTAAAGCTCTCACCATTGGAATTTTGGATATAAAAAGTCGCATATATGTATATCTTACACGTAAGTTTAAAATTGGATAGCAAGATATTTTTAACTTTTTTTCATGCAGATTAGCGGCATTATTGAAACAATTTATCATCTCCTCAAGTGAAGGCAAGCCGTTTTTCACGTGGTCATCGAGAAAAACATAGGACTCCCCATGTATTTTTTCGTATAATTTGTGGAGTTTTTTATCTTGGCTTTCGGCTTTTCTCCCAATTGGCACAACCACTATAATCTTTTTCTTTGCAACTCGCAGCATCTCGGAAATTGATTTTTCTCTTTCTTTTGCGGACACGTGCTCGAGCATATCTACCGATATGACGTAGTCGAACTCTCCATCTTCAAAAGGTAGATTCACATCTTTTATCACCACGGGCTTTATTAGAGGCGACTTCACACTCGAAAAATGGGTGTCCACTCCTGTTATCGGCAGCGGGTAATAAGGGGTGATGCCGAGATCACCCGAGCCGACATCCAATATCTTCGGCGGTTGGGGGTTATTGTCTTTTTTAATTATTCCAACCACGGGCAGATAGCGTGTGGAAATGTCCAGGGAATACTTTTGACAGAAATTTTGATAACTTTTTCTTAAGTGTTTTATAAAAGTTATACTTTTTTGAAGTGGCAATTTTAACTCCATTAACATGTTGCTTTAGATTGATTGTCGCTATCTTGGTTTGCGTAAAGCTCCCAAAGTTTTGCGTAGACCAAGAACCAGTATATTCCCATTAGCGAGCTCAATAAGAGTCCTTGTATGCCGTCTTTGTAACCCAGATGCTTGAAATAGCATTTAAAGAATACATATGGGGGTTGAAGAATTAAGTTGCGTAATTTATATGGTTTTTTTGCTTCCTTTAATTTCTGTGCCTCAAGGTTCGTGTAAGAATTTAATTTTGAAACAAAGTCGCATATTCTTGTATCAATGTTGTGAACCAAAAAACCAGTTAACTGACCGACCTTTCCATCAACCTCAACTTTTTCGTGGACGATGCCCGCCCACTTCCCCCGGCCCCGCATAAAAAAGCGAAGCTGTTTGTCGTTATTCCATCCGCTATATTTTATCCATTTGTTGAAAAGGATGTTTTTTCTTGGAATAAAATAGCCGGTAAATTCATGATTGTTTGAGGTAATGATATTAGTAATTTCTTCCTTCAGTTCAGGAGTCACCCTTTCATCCGCGTCAACAAATAAAATCCAATCTCCTGTGGCTTTTGTTATCCCAAAGTTTCTTTGTGCTGAAAAGTTGTCAAATTTTCGGGCATAAACTTTATCGGTGTAGTTTTTGCAAATCTCTAAAGTGTTATCTGTGCTTAAGGAATCGATGATAATTATTTCGTTTGCCCATTTTAATGTGTCTAAGCAACCCGAGATATCCTCGGCTTCGTTATAAGTTAAGATTAAAGCGGAAAGATGAGCCAAAATACCCTTCCTTTTCAAGGAATTTTAAAAAATGATAACATACAAAACTGGTCAAAGGTAGTTTGCTAAGGTTTTTATGGATTTGAAACCTAAACACGCCGATAATAATTCATAGCAAGCTGATGGACAAAGCGTTTGGGAGGGGAAAAGGTTGAATCTTAATAAAATAATTTCTGAACTTAAAAGAATAACATTTGTTGTTCCCAGACTTCCCGTCCGCGCTCAGATTGAAGTGACCAACCGGTGCAACCTCTCTTGCAAAATGTGCCTGAAGCTCGAAGAAGGCACTTATAAAGATATAGCTTTTGAAAATTTTGAATCAATTATGGAGCAACTCTCCGGCATTCAAATTCTTGACCTAACAAGCTGGGGAGAGCCGCTTTTACACCCAAATTTTGTTGAGATGGTTGCTTACACCTCCAGAAAGGGCATTGAGCCGCATTTTGCAACTAATGGGACCTTGCTCGATGCTAAAATGCAGAAAGAGCTCATCGACGCAGGGATTAAAGGGATTATTTTTTCAATCGATGTTGTCGGCCGTAAATCGGGAGAATTTTTTGGGCATCCTCCTTCTAAAAAGGTTTTGGACAATTTAGAAAGTCTTTTGAAGTTCAGGGAAGGGAAAACGCCTCGCGTAAGTATCAGTACTTGCCTTTATGAAGGATTTGCGGACGATCTTTTTGGGGTAGTTGAGTATGCGGGAATGCATGGGGTAGATGGCGTCAATATTTTGCGTGTTGATATTGGCTCTAGTGGTGAGATTAAAAGATATTCTTGGGAAGAGGAGCAGGAAATATTGAAAGAAGCGGGGGAAATTGGCAAAAAAGCAGGCATCAAAGTTTGGAGCATGTTTGAAGCTTATAGGGGTTACCGGAAATGGGTTTACAGAGATAGATATTTGTGTCCGCAGACCTACGATTCAATTTATATAACCCACGAAGGGGATGTTGTCCCCTGTTGCAAGTTGTCCAAATTAAAAATGGGCAACTTGTTTGAAAATAATTTATCCGAAATTTGGCTCGGAGATAAGTTTTGCAGTTTCAGGAAAAATCAGCTTGATTATTGTGGGAAATGTGACATTTTTAAGTATAGGTATAAAGAATGGAGCGAGCTAGAGAGGAATATTCTATGTTAATTTTCTTTAAATAGCCCTCTAAAATACTCAAAAGAAGTTTTATCAAAAATTAGAATATATCCAGAATAAAATAAGATGCCGATGCCGATATCTGCAAACAACCGAAAAAGCGAAGAAATATTAAAGCTTTGGAGGGTCAGATTTAATGCAAACACACAAATTGCCATTAATAAAGTTCCTAAAATTGAATGTCGCAAAGTGTTTAGCATTGTGGAAAAGTTTTTTCCAATAATCTTGCAAGTAATAGATAAACCGTATATTGTTCCGATTGAGTAAGATATTACAACAGCTAAACCTACTCCGATTAATTTCAATCTGATTATCAGGGGATAAACAAGGGTAGCAAAGATTATAAAGTTTATTAAGCTTGTTTTCTTACTGTATTCAGGTTTCCCGACTCCTCCAAAAATGCTTCCCGTTGTTGAGTTTATCGATTTTAAAATACCCAGGAAGCATAAAATCTGCAGAATCGGAATGGATGATCCCCATTTGGCGCCAAAAATTGTAGGAACGAAATTTGGGGCGATAAGGAAAATTCCTATAGCTACTGGCATTGATAGTGTTCCCACAAGTTTTAAAACTTTCAGGTAAGCTTCGCCTAATCTCTCTTTGTCATCTTGAATTTTTGAGTAGGCAGGGAAGGTAACCCTATGAATTAAGCAACTTATGCTAGTCGCGGGCATTATTGAGATGGTATAGGCCAGTGAATAATAACCAAGAGTAACGACCCCAAGCAATTTGCCAACGAGCGCGTCGTCTAAGTTGGAATGTAAAAAAATTATAAATGAAGCAGCGATTATCTCTTTGCCATAAGAGAGCATTTCTTTTGTGGCAGATTTGTCAAAGCATAATTTAGGGCGCCAATCTACGAAGAACCAGATTAAGATGGCACCGATTAGAGCGGAAACAACCTGGCCCCACACTAAACTCCAAACGCCATATCCTAAAATTGCGAGCGTGATTGCAACAATTGCATATCCTAACTGGGGGAGCGCTTCTGGAACAATCTTTTTTTTAAATTCCAGTTCTTTTTCAAGTAGATTTGAAGGAACGGTTGCAAAAGATGATATGACCAGAGTGAACGCCAGCACTCTTATTATTGCTGTGGCTTGTGAATTTTCGAAAAAGGTCGCGACAAATGGCGCTGAAAAGAAAGCAAGCCCAAAAAGGGTAATCGCAAAGATTGGAATGATTAAAAAAGCAGTATCGGCTGCCTCTTTAATATTTTCTTTTCTATGTATGAGCGCGGCTCCAAGACCGAGGTCTTTGAATATCCCAACGGTGTTAATCGTAAGCAAACCGATTGCGAGCAGGCCAAAATCCTCTGGGGCCAAGAGGCGAGCGAGGATAATTTTTGCGATGAAACCCACAGCTCTCACAAAAATTGTTGATAGTGCAACCCAGAATAGCCCTTTTGCTGCTCTTTTGGCTAAACCCATTATTTTTGCTCCTTAGTTGAGAAAACTTCTGAAGATTTTATCGTATTTCGTAGCCACTTCATTCCACTCAAACTTTTTTGCTCTCTGTCTCGGTTGAAAACCGTTACTATTTTGCAGAATTTTGCTTATGGTTTCTGCATATTCTACACTATTTTCACAATCACACGTTAAGCCCGCCTCTTCGATTAGCCATTCTTGTGTTGGTTTTTTTCTAGCTACAACGGGTTTGTCGCACGCCATTGCTTCTAAAAAAGCGATTCCAAAGGGTTCATCGGAGGGCAAAGTAAATACATCACAGGCATTATAATACTTCGGCAAATCTTTGTGGGGTACGCTCGGCATAAGTTTAAATCTCTTTGGGCCAAGATTTTTTAAGCCGGCTTTTTCTATTTCTTCTTTTAAGATTCCGTCTCCTATCATAAGCAAACTTGCGTTTTTTATGTTTTCCATCGCTTCCAGCAAAAGTTCTGGCCGTTTCATATGGACTATTGCTCCAACAAATAAAATAATCGGGGGTTTCAAGTCTATTTTTGCTTTCCCAGTTTCCGGTGCAAACAATTCAGTATCCACACCGTTTGGGATAACAACGCTGTTTAAGTTGGGCACCTTTTCCTTTATCCACTGTTCTCCAACGGGCGAAGTTGCTATGAAAACATCTGGATACTGATGAGCCATTATCTCCTCAAGGCGGCCGTATCCCGCCGCCGCTTTATGGATAAAGGGGGTACCATAAATTCTTCTTAGAGACCGGCAGACCTTGCCAGCGAAAGGGCCTGCTTGGTTGAAGATTACATCGTATTTATTAAAGATGATTTTAGGCAAGAGAGACGCGGAAAAGGTTAAACACTCGGCGTCAATCGGCGTTCGCAAGTAAAATCGGAGTCGATGACCAAAAGAAGCGTAAGCTCTCGCGTAGATTGAATCTCGGGAAACCGCCGCAACGTGAATAATTTTCGCGTTTTTTGAAATTTGCTCTGATTTTGCCCGTGAGTATATATCGAAAGAGTATTCTTTTCCTAAACGGTTTATCAGCTCGGTAATCGTTCGTTCCACACCTCTTGAAACGACATTATATCCGGGGCAGAGGATTGCTATTTTCACGATTTATTATCCTTTATTATTTCCAATAATGATTGATTAAGCTTATAGCCCAGCGTATTCCAATTATATTTCTCTCCAACAAGGTTCCGCGCGTTTTTTGATATTTTACTTCTTAATTCGTAATTGTTGAGCAAATCGACGGTCTTTTGGGCAAATTCTTTGCGGTCATCGGCAATTAAAATGTTTTCTCCGTCGGTTACAGCTATGCCTTCCGCTCCTATGGTTGTTGAAACTACGGGTGTTCCCAAAGCCATCGATTCAAGTATTTTGAAACGGCTGCCGCCGCCGATTCTTATTGGAGCGATGGATATGGCACTTTCAGCTATGAGGGAATAGATGTCCTTGACATGCCCCGTCAAGATTACGTTGGGGTCGGAAGAAAGATGCTCCACGTTTACTTTCGAGTGGTCTCCGGTAATGATTAATTTCACGTCTGGTTTTTGTTCTTTTACTAAGGGGAAGATTGAATCGTAAAACCAGTTTATGGCATCCAAATTTGCCTCATAGGTTAGAGTTCCGGTGAATATAATTGTGTTTGGTTCCTCCTTCTTTTCTACGTTATAGAGTTTTAAGTCTATGGCGTTTGGCAAAACCATAGTTTTTGCTTTCGGAACATTTTTTAAAAGATGTTCCTTTTCCTTATCTGAAACAACGATGCACAAATCGAATTGCTCGCAAACTTTTCTTTCATAGCCCAGAAATTTTAACCAGAAGAGATAGGCCCGAATTTTTTTAAGGATGGTTGGCCGGTTTTGAGCGATTGTTTTATAGAGCGCCGAGTCCACATTGTGCAAGTCAAGCGCTTTGGGTATGTCTTTTATGTCAAGTACATACTCCGCCACTCCTGTTCCACCTGCTAAGATAATGTTAATGTCTTCATTCACTATGACCTCATCGACGACTTTTTTTGCTTCAGGGGTGAAGCTTGTTGAGAAATATCGAGGGTCTTTTTTAAAAAATCCAAGAAAAACATGACTCATTTTTCGGTTATAGTGAGTGGGTTCGAAGCAAAAAATCGAGGTGCAGTAATTTTTGAGCTCAGAAATGTTATTCTTTTCAAAATTAGAGAAGCAAATCAAGTGAACTTCGTTATCTTTTGAAAGTTCTTTTATTTGATTAAACACTCTTATCTTGTAGCCAAAATTTGGGGGGTATGGGAACCAGAAGGAGAGAAATAATATTTTCAACGCGAATCACCCTGGCTTACTTTTTTTGCCACAATTATAAATTGGAGAGCAAGCATAGTCTTCCAGAGCTTGCTTATTTGATACAAAAGTCTATTCAAGAATTTAAATCGCCAGAAGATTCGCCCGAAGGATTTTTGGAGCACGCTGAATGCCAGAACGCCCGGTGTTACATCAATTCTATCGATTGTGAAACCCGCCTCATTCACAAAAATTTTTAAGCTTTTTAAAGTGAAAAATCTCAAATGGTTTGTGTCTAGGATTCCGCCTTCATCTTGATAGTCGAACCTTCCCAGCAACAGCTTTAAACGGACTGACCAGTTGGCGATATTTGGGACTGAGATAATTAAAGTGCCTGTCTTCGTAAGGTATTTTGATAGGTTTTTAACTGTTTGCAGAGGTTGTTTTAGATGTTCCAGGACATCTGCAAACAGAATCACGTCGAAGTATGCTGGTGGATAGGGCAGAGAGGGTAGGGTTTCAATATCGGCATAAATCACGTTGTTGCAAAACTTTTTTGCTTCTTCGGCTGTCGATGCATCAATCTCGATCCCCACAACCTCGCATCCTTGTCTTGCAAGTTGCTCAGATAGATAGCCGGAGGCACAACCAATCTCCAAAACCTTCTTTTTGCTACCCACCAGGGATAGCAGTTTATCATGGGTGTAATATTTACGTAGGTCAAGTCGATATTTGATTGATTTTGCCTTCAAATCTTTGCCTCCTTATTTTAGGTAATTTTACTAGATTGCGACCTTGGTGCATAGGGGTTGACTGGTTTGAAAGAGTGAATAAGCCAGGTTAAAGGATTAAAAAGGGTGAAGAGATTGATTTAAAGAAGGCGGAAGCTGAGCTCAAAAAGATGTTGACGCGGGAGTGTTCTTGCTCTCCAATCCTAACTCTGGAGCCCGCCAAGAAAACCTCAAAGAAGACTAATTCCTCAAAAATACCACTGGTTATGTATCCCTCAAGCTTTTCAGGGTCTTGAAGCGATTCAATATGCCCCTATCTGAAACCTTGTTTTTATCTTTTCTGTTTCTCCGCGCATTTTGCACTTGAGGTAACTTTTTTGTGGCTTCCTTCAGCGATTGCAGGAATAGCTTGTCTCCTCTAAGGAGAGATAAAGGCAGTTTTATAAAAACAAGGGATAAGGCGTGATAGATTATGAGAGGCAAATCGGTTATGTTTTTCCAGATGAATAGAAATTGATTTCTCATCTTTATTAAGTCAATATTTTCTTTTTTTGACTCATTTGAGATGGTCGCTTGATATTGGTGATAGACTGCGCTCTTTGGTTGGTATAGAACTTTCCACCCTCTTTTCCACGCCCTATAAGAAATATCTACATCTTCCCAGTAGTAGGGGGAGTAAAGCTCATCGAATCCGCCGAGCTCCATAAATTTTTCCTTGTCATAAGCCGCGCAGCATCCCGTCGCGTAGAGTGTGGGGGCCACTTTTTTGCTGTTTGGCTGAATCGTATCCACATAAAACATTCCTCGGCGGAAAAAGCAGGTTTTCAATCCTTCATCGATTCCCCCAAGGGCGGGTACAAGAATTTTGGAGGTTACGGCAAAAACACCTTCATCTGAATCAAGGGCTTGAATCAAAGGTTCAACGAAGTCTTTAGAGACCTTAATATCGTTATTTAGAAGTATGACGATAGCATTTTTGGCCTCTTTAAACCCTCGATTGACCGCTCTTGAAAAACCTTGGTTGTTTTCAAGCTCAATCGTTTTAACGGTTGGAAAATTTTTTTTCAGAAACGAAGCGGTGCCATCCGAGCTTCCGTCATCGATGATAATTATCTCATTATCTCCAACAAGAGCTTCTAAAAGATGGGGTAGATTTTTTTTTAAAAGATGTAACCCATTAAAACTGGGGATTACAATTGTAAAATTAATCCAAGAGGGAGACTGTTTATTTTTGCGGCTCGTCTTTATCGGAATTTTTTTTAGTTTCTTTGGGCCTTTTTTTTGAGGAATAATACCCATCTCCGTATCCGTAGTAATTGCCGTATTTATAGTAGTAATATTTGCGCTTATAGTATCCGTATTTTCGAATGTCCGCATCATTAAATACTACTCCCAGTACTTTTGTGGTAACCTTGCTAAGAGAATCCTTTGCTGCTAAAAGCATATCTTTTGTTGTGATTCCTGCTCTGGTTACCAGTATAACGCCATCGGTGAACGAAGAAAGAACCGCTGCATCGGTTACCAGGTTGATGGGTGGTGTATCGATAAGGATGATATCTGCTCTGCGACGTAAACTCTCAAGCAATTCAAACATCCTGCTTGAAGCGAGCATCTCGGCTGGATTTGGCGGGATGGGGCCGCTTGTAATTATTTTTAATCCTTCTATCCCGCTATCCTGTATGACTTTATCTAGATCGATGGTTCCCGAAAGCACGTTAGTTAAACCCGGCGATTTCTTAATTCCGAAAATTTTATGAAGAGCGGGTTTTCTTAAGTCCCCGCATATCAATATGACCTGTGTTCCTGTTTGGGCGATGGATGCGGCCAGGTTTGCTGCTGTGGTGGTTTTCCCCTCCTGAGGCCCGGCGCTTGTAATTATTATGTTGTGGAGGGACTTGTCATAATTTAAATAACGAATATTGGTTCGCAAGGTTCGGAAGGACTCAGATGGCGCCGATTTCGGATATTCAATTGTTACAAGTCCTCCTTCCTTTCCTGTAAATGTATCCGTTGGAATTTGTCCAAGGATAGGGAGCCCTATGATTCTTTCAAGGTCTTCCCTGTTCTTTATGGTATTGTCGAGATATTCGATGCCAAATGATGCGAGGAAACCAAACATAAGTCCTCCCGCGAGTGCAATTAAAACATTTCGCTGAATGTCCGGCTCAACGGGGGCGCCGGGGAAGGTGGCCTTTTCTATTATATCGATACCGCTTCCTGTAAGTGTTTCGTCTATTCTGAGTTGCTCGTACTTTTCACCGAGGGTTACATAAATACCTGTGGCCATGTTCCACTGTGTTTGAATATCCGAAGAGATTGAACCGCTTTCGTCAGCTATTTTTCTACCGAGGTCTATTATTTCTTCCTTTACTTCCTGCATCTTATTATAGACTGCTCTTCTGGCGGCTCCGATTTCTTGGATGTTGGTTTCTTTTCTAAAGATAACATATTCCTCGGTGAGGACATTGGCTATTTCTTGGGCTCTTTTAGGGTCGGTATCCCTTATTTTTATCTCCATCAAACTTGTCAGCTCAATTTTGGATGTTACGATTTTTCCCTGTATCTCCTCTGGGGTTAAATCTAGACCAAGTTTACTGGCCACACTTTGGGCAAGTCGGCGCTGTTTTATGACACGCATCTGTGTTTCCATTGTGCGTTCGGAATCTCCCCAAAAGCTTGACATGTAGATATCGAAGAGACTGGGGGCCCGGCTTTTCAGATCTATAATTGTTGTTGCTTCATAAACCGGCTTTTGAGAATAGGAGATGAAGAAGGCAACCGCCAAAAATACGATTACAGCTTGGATTATTATCCATTTGCGCTCTCTTATTACGCGAAGATAATCGTGAAGCTCCATTTAACTTCCTTATTTAAAAAGTTATAGAAAATTATTAAGGTGATTATATTTTAAACATAATTTAATCGCAACTTTGTTGAGATAAGATTATTATGAGACTGCTTCACTTCGTTCGCAGTGACGATAAAGATGTCATTGCGAGAGAGCGTAGCGACCGAAGCAATCTCCTGAGATCACCACGCTCACTTCATTCGCTCGTGATGACGATGAAGAAGCGAGGGGTATCACCACGGGCTAAAGCCCTCGTGATGACGATGAAGAAGTGGGGTCATTGCGAGGGATGTTTGTCCCGAAGCAATCTCCTGAGACTGCCACGCTTCGCTCGCAGTGACGATAAAGATGTCATTGCGAGAGAGCGTAGCGACCGAAGCAATCTCTTGAGCTTGCTCAAAGCGACCAGTATATGCACCAATGGTTTTGAATGCTCTTGGGGGTTTTAAATGGACAAAAGGGTTGCTTTGATATAACTTAATTTTATGAAATTAGTTTTAATGAATCTTCCTGTTCCCGCATATAATTCTAGAAACAATCAATTATTCGTGCCTCTCGCGCTGGGTTACTTAAAAGCTATGGCTCATAAAGCGGGATTGTTAAATGACGTTGATATCGAGATACTTGGCAGAGAGTTTGTTGCGGGAAGCGACGAGTTTTTGATTGAGTCCATAGTTTCAAAAAATCCGGATGTTCTGGGCTTGAGTTTATATGCCTGGAATGTGATTCGTAGCTTGTATGTTGCTGAAGAGATAAAGAAGCGATTGCCCAAGGTTAAGATAGTTGTAGGTGGTCCCGAAGTAACTGAGGACAATCCAATTGTCAAAAATTCAAAAGTTGACTTCTTTGTTGTCGGGGAAGGCGAAGCCGCTTTCGTTGAGCTTTTGGGGCATCTTTTAAAAGGTAACCCCTTGCTTGAAGAAATCGAAGGAATTGGTTTTCGGCGTGGGCAAAAAATAATTTTCAACGCGTCCCGAAAACCCATCATTAACTTAAATGACATTCCCTCACCATATCAGCTTGGTTATCTCAACCCCCTGGGTCATCCTTCTTTTGCTATTGAAACGATGAGAGGGTGTCCTTATAAATGTAGCTACTGTTATTATCATAAAAACTTTCCCGGTCTTAGATATTTCTCTCTCGAAAGGGTCGAGGCGGATTTAAAGTTGGCAAAGGAAGCTGGCGCCAAATATGTTTATTTAATGGATCCTTCCCTCAACGTTCATCATAGGTTGGTTGAGCTTTGTAGTTTAATTAAGAAGATAAATTCCGACGGGAGCATGGTATTTCACTCGGAGCTTAGAGCAGAGCTAATTGGTAAAGACACAATAGATATGCTTGATGAATGTAACATAAAAATCTTGGAGGTTGGCCTTCAGAGCGCCAACTTAAAAGCGCTTGAAAACGTCAACAGGAAAACGGACTTAGAGAAGTTTAAGCGGAATGTGATTGCCCTAAAGGAACGAGATTTCAATATCAGGGTTGGCATAATCCTGGGGCTTCCGGGGGATAACAAAGAAACGATACAAGATACGATGGATTTTTTGCTCGAGAATAATATTACCTCAAGAATCGAGATATTTAAGCTATCTCTTTTGCCGGGGACAAAACTACGTGCCGAAGCCGATAAGTTTAATATTCGTTATCAGCTTGAACCACCTTATTATGCTGTCAGTACCGCAGACCTTTCACTTGAGGATTTAAAAAAAATTGCCCACAATTGGGAGAAAACATTTAATAAGCGTGACCGAGGTCTCGACTTAGAATCGCATATACCGTTTATGTCAGCTTACTCCAAGGGGGCGTCACTTACCTCTGGAGAAGAATCAAAGAAAACATTTAGCGGGAAGGATTTTATCTCACAAATAACCGTTAATTTTGAGAAAAATGTGCCAAAAGAGGAGCAAATTAAAGATTTTGTTCAAAATGTCGGCGCGCGCCTGTTAAACAACTTAAACATCTGGTTTAAATCCGAACATATATCCAGCAGGGAATTTGAAGCAATAGAACTTTTCATCAAGTATTTGGTGGGAAGAAATCCCCATCTTGTTTTAAATGTGTTTCTCGAAATCAATAAAAGTTTTGGTTCAAAACTTCTTGAGAGCATAAAAGGGTTGGAGCGTTCTTTTCATTATCTCGATAGTTTAAGTTATTTTTCCGCGCCAGGGTCTAATTTTCGCGCGATTAATCTTTATTTGATTCTACCCGCAACGGGAGATTTTGACGAAGATTGGTTGAAAGGGATAACAAAGAAGGGATTTTTATTTTGGAAGCATATGTTCGTGGGTGTTGAAGATGTGTTGAAAATTTTATTGGAAAAAAAAGGAGGCGTTTTGCTCGATTTCTCCGATGGCGTGGCGGTGCCGTTTGTTATAAGAGCAATGGGGCTAATTAAAGAGAAATTTCCTGAAAAAATTGTTCGCTTTAGAAATTTTGCATTACAGTGTATATGGGAAAGCCAGTTTAGGGAGCAAAAAACTGGTTTGAATCTTAGAATCTGCAATGCTGATTTTTCTGACAAAGGAACTGAATTAAATTTAATAGATGAAAATAAGGTTATGCTGGATGTTGCGGAGTGGTGTTTTGCTTTTGGGGAGCTGTTTTAACATCGAAAAAATGAGTTTAAGAAAGATATTTAAGAAAATATTATATTACAGAAATGTTAGACTGCTTGCTCAGGCGATGTTTTTTTGCATCGCGGCGTCTTTAAAAAAATCCTCTTCTTTGGCCGATATTGGCGAGGTTGGAGCCAAGAATCAATTTATTAACAAGGAAAAAGTGGTTAGGTATGTCAATCTGTGTTTGCGCGTGAAGAATAAACTTGGTTTCAAAAACACCTGTTTTATTAGCTCAATGGCGCTATCTCGGGCCTTAAGAAAAATGGGTTACGACGCGAAAGTAAGCTTCGGGGCAAAAAAAGAATCCGATGTCCTTAAAGGGCATTGCTGGGTGACGGTTGGCAATGAAGTGTTGCCAGAGGATTATGAAACTATATTTAAGTATCCTTTTGAAAACGAAGGTTCTTTGTCGAGGTAGATTGCTTCACTCCCGCCTGCCTGAGCCAGGCACTGGCGGGCAGGTTGTTCGCAATGACAGAAAATGGAGTCATTGCGAGGCTTCAGCCGAAGCAATCTCCTGAGATCACCACGCCCCACATAAAATCTGCTGGGCTCGTGATGACTTTATCGGATCACCACGGGCTAAAGCCC
>Ga0209614_1001887_pt1 | contig 14723 bp, 16 predicted proteins | sample BlaSprsedimmetaG_FD_185484 | JGI IMG/M metagenome (GOLD analysis project Ga0209614, IMG submission 185484) | Hot spring sediment bacterial and archeal communities from California, USA to study Microbial Dark Matter (Phase II) - Blank Spring... ... | reverse complement strand
AGTATAAAAAACCTGCACACACTGCACCAAAATTCAAGATTGGTAAAACCCTCAAAGATGCTGTTGCGGCTGCAAAATAATTACCTTTAGGTTACCTGTATGGGTAACCTTTTATTTTTATCTCTTTCCCCCATCTTCTCTTAGAGGTGCCCATAATTCGTATGCATTATCCAATTTCTTTGCACTGGAGCAATTTTTTACCTGATTGGTCGCATCAATGACTCTGCCTATCCTCCACAGCAACACTGCTTCCATGCAATTGTGGTACAAAAAATCATTTTTTTATTGTCTTTTTCTTTTGATTATCTGTCGCCATGCATTGCCTTTTATGTTGATTCATTTTCACTGTGTATTGCATGTGTACTCTACCCGCGACAACATGGTATAATGCACCCAAAAAAAAGAGAGAAAATGAGAGTTGAGCAGATGATAGGTTTGGGTGTCGCAGGAAACTTTGCCCACCATCTTGAACAAGCAGGCGAGCTTGAGGATTTTAAAGATGTGAAGACAAAAGAACCTCAGGCACCCAAAGGGATTTTTCCCTTTTATCTTCCTTTGAGTGATTCTTTTTTGGGTATCTACTCAGTGGCTTCCGATGCGCTGAAACTGCCGGTGTTTGAGGAGAATGCACAAGTAGAACCTGAGATCGGTGTACAGTTTGAGATTGTTTACGGTGATCATCATGAAGTAGTTGATCTGATTGCAGAAAGATTTACGACCTTTAATGACTGTACGATACGTAAAGAGGGCGCCAAAAAAATATCAGAAAAGAAAAGCTGGGGGCCAAACTCAAAAGGGATTGGAAATAAGTGGATTGATATCGATAAGTTTGAAGAGGGGGGAGTGATGGACAGATATCATCTTTGCTCTTTTGTCAGACGTGATGGTGTACTCCATGCGTATGGTGTGGATGCTCCTCTGCTTGGGTATAGTTATTTTTATACGAAGCTCAAAAATTGGCTGATTGAGAAGATGAATCATCAGGAGGAATTTGGTCCGCTTGAGAATATCTCAGCGCATCTCAGAGCATGCAACTATCCGTCTCATGCTTTGATATCTATTGGTGCGACAGCCTATGCGGAGTTTGGTGAGCATAACTATCTGCAAAGCGGTGACGAGATCTATGTGATCGCATACGATGCAACACAAGAAAAGGGAGATCTGGAATCCTCCGAGACAAAAGTAATCCTCCACCAAAAGGTTTTATAGTTTTTAAAGAACCAGACTGAAAGCCATCACAAAGATCCCTGAGACTACACCTCCAATGATGGTATGGTCATTGTTGTAGCGTCTTGATGTAGGAAGCAGCTCATCAAATGAGATAGAGATCATGATCCCTGCTACGATTCCAAAAGTAATCCCGAGCGTGAAGTCACCCATGCAACTAGTGTGAGAAGGAAGGCGAGCAGGAGACTTTCAAGGGTAAGTGTCTCCACTCTCCCTCCTTTTAGAGTTTATTTCTCAAACTTTCCACAAAATCAGAGATATCATCATGCAGTGCCTGCAGATCCTCTTCGTGTTCCACTTCGTCTGCTAGGATTTCAGAGACAATATCGTAGGTGACAATATCCTTGTCCTTCGTCATTTCCGCAATTTCGGAGTAGACAGTGATGGCACATTGTTCCCCTTTGATAGCATCTTCAAGTATCGCAACGACATCAAAATCATTTGGGGCATCATACCCGCAGTTGGTCTGGACAAACCAGTCTTTCGGGTTCAGCAGGGGAGTACCGCCTAGCTGTGCAATTCTATCCGCAACCATATTGGCATGTCTCAACTCATCCGTGGCATGCTGTGTCAGTTCTGCGATCGCGGCATCTTTCATGATCCCTTTGATCACCTTGGCTTCGATAAAATACTGATAATAGGCCAACCATTCATCCGCATATGCTTTGTTCAGCATAGTGATAATGTCGTTAATCTCGATACCTTTGATAATAGAGTTGCCTCTTTTTGCCATACTTGATCCTTTCAATATAAATAAGAAAAAATTATTTTTATCTATTTTAACACTGTTATGCTTAAAGGAGAAGAGGGTTTTTGTAATTCGCTAACAAAAAATGCGTTAAAATAGTGAAAAGAGTTAGTGAGGTAGAATTTGAAAATAAGAGAATTATGTATGGCATTGGCGTTAGTCATGCTGTATGGATGCCAACAGGGTGATGTATCCAAAGCACGACTGATGGATGATGGAAAGAAAAAGCAGGAGGCTGAACTATCCCAGCAGAAGTACAAAGAGGTGAATGAAACCCTTGAGCTTCAGAAGCTAGTCGGGGCCAATCAGATCGCTTTGGCAAAAATCGAAGCAGAGAAACAGCAGCAGCTGAAAACACTGGAGTTGGAGCAGTTAAAACTGCAAGCGCAGGAGGCAGCTAAAATGCAGGAGAGTAAACTCGCTTATGAAAAAGAGCTTCAGAGCATGAAGCTCGCACAGGAAAAAGCGCTTACTTTGGCGCAGGAGGAACGACTCCTTTCCAACCAGGACAGCCAAAATAGGTTGTATCAGATGGCGATGATCGTAGGGATGGTGCTTATCGTGCTGGTTCTTCTGCTTCTATGGTGGATACACAAAAAGAACAAAGCCCATGAAGATAAGATGCATGAAGAGACTTTGAGGCATGAGGAGTTTATGCAGGCAAGTCAGCAGCATCATGAAAAGATCACAAAGATACTAGAGATCGTAGTAGACGAAAAGACAGACAAGAGTGTGAAAAAAGAACTGGTAAAACTACTCAAAGAACAAAGAGGTGCATCTCTCCTGCTGTTGGAAGATAAAAAAACTGACCCTTAAGTCCAAAAGGGAAAAAGGGGATATCTTTTGACGACTGCCTTGCTGGCCATGGTATTTACCACCATCACTATCTACAACGCACCTGTGGCAAAAATCGGATCGAAACGGTTTTGCGTAGATACAGGTGCAGCGCAAGAGAGGCTATGATCTCATACCGATTTTGGTGCAAACGGCAGAAAAAGCGGAGGAAACAATCTGATGATTCTGAAGCTTGGCCTCTATGTGATGGGGTATGTCGGGCTGTTTTTGAGGTTCATTGATCAAATCGATGCGGTGAAAAATGAACTTATTGGTCCATGCCGCTAAGTGCTTCTGTAGGTGTTGCCACCAAGAGCATGCTCCCAGCAGAGCAATTAATTAAACCAGCTTCTCACTCTATCAAACGCCGATTCAAACGTGCTTTTGTGAGGTCTGCTCTCTACTCCGTAACTCTCCTGAAGCTTTTCGAGCAGTTCGCGCTGTTCATCATTGATCTTTTTAGGCTGGATCATTTTCACCTGTGCGATTAGGCGTCCTCTGCGTTTGCTGTGTACATCAGCAACCCCTTCTCCTTCAAAGATATACTGTTGCCTGTCTTTGGTCCCCTGCTTGAGTTCAAGTTCTGTTTCCCCGTCCAGTGTCGGGATTGTGATCGTCTCCCCTAGGATGGCTTGCGTGAAGAACACCGGAACCTCTATATAAATATCGTTGCCGTTACGGATGAAGTTTTCATCCTCTTCTACGATAAATGTCAGGTAAAGATCTCCGCGTCTGCCATTTTTAGCCAGGTTTCCATGCCCCTGTGCTCTAAGGCGGTTGCCCGAGTCTACACCGGCAGGAATAGTGATGGTGATCGTCTCCTCTTTGGTCTGATACCCTTTACCATTGCAGCTTGAGCACTTTTGGGCAATTTTTTTCCCTTCACCATGACACTTTGGACAGGTCTGCGCAAACTGCATACGTCCTTGCCGCATGACTACCTGACCGTGGCCGCCACAGTAGTCGCAGGTTTCCAATTTCCCGTCCTTTGCTCCGGTTCCATCACATGCATCACAGGGTAACTTGTAGGTAATATCGACCTCTTTTTCACAGCCAAATACCGCCTCATTGAATTTCAGTGGCAGTTCGATCTCAAAGTCAAGTGCATATTTCTGACCAGGATCGCGTCTGGTTTGACCAAAACCGCCAAATCCTCCAAAGCCGCTGCTTCCACCGAACATAGAGTTGAAGATATCCATAATGTCATCCATACTCGCACTGCCAAAACCACCACCCATGCCCTGACCTTCAAGTCCAGCTTTACCATAGCGATCATAGATCGGTCGTTTCTCCTCATCGCTCAGGACCTGATAGGCTTCATTGATCTGCTTAAATCTCTCTTCCGCCTCTTTATCATTGGGATTACGATCGGGGTGATATTGCATCGCAAGCTTACGGTACGATTTTTTTAGTTCGGCACTGCTACACTCTCTGCTCACCTCAAGTATTTCGTAATAATCAAGTTCTGTCATATCGTTTACTCCATAGGGCCATATAGATTTTGGCGAATTCTACCATAAATTGGTTATAATCACAAAAATTAAAATGAAGGTGAATTATGGTAGTGCATATCGTCATGTTCAAATTTCAAGAAGAGCATAAAACAGCCCATATCGAAAAAGCAAAAGAGATGCTGGGGAACTTGATGGGCACAGTACCTACACTGCTTAGTATGGAAGTGGGGCTCAATTTTGCAGAAGAAGAACGTGCGATGGACCTCAGTATCGTTACGACGTTTGCGGATAAAGAGGGATTGCAGGAGTATGCGGCGCATCCTGAACACCTCAAGGTGGTAGCCTTCATCAAAAGTGTGGCGGCATACTCTAAAGTAGTGGATTATGAAAAAAATTAAAAATTAAAAATTAAAAATTCAGGATTGAGGGATTGGGGATTAAAAACTATAAGATAGAAGCGTTTGAAAACCTTGTTGAGGCATTTCAGTCTTTGCCTTCTATCGGTAAAAAAACAGCCATTCGTCTTGCGTATCATGCAGTGATGGAGGATGGATTTGGGGCAATGAAGCTGGCACATGCGCTGGAGACTGGGGTCAATACGATTCAAAAATGCCGTAAGTGTCATAATATGAGTGAAGATGAACTGTGTGCCATCTGCTCTGACCCCTACCGTGATGCCACCAAGCTGTGTATTGTACAGTCAGCAAAAGATGTTTTGACGATTGAGGAGAGCGGGCAGTTTAACGGTGTCTACTATATTGTCTCAGAGATCAGTGATCTAGATGAGGTACATCTTTTTGAGGCGGTGGAAGGAGTCGAGGAGATCATCTTTGCTTTTCCTCCGAGTATTGCAACCGATACGATGATACTCTATATCGAAGAAAAACTTTATGGCAAAGCGATCGAGTTTACCAAAATTGCCCAGGGTGTACCGACAGGGGTAGAGCTTGAAAATATCGATATGTTGTCACTTTCAAGGGCCTTGGAATCAAGAGTAAAGACGTAGTCTATTCGATCACCGTGTGCACGCTTTCGTTGATGTAGTTTTGTATGAATTCGCGTACTTCTGCATAAACAAAGGAGTCTTTGTACCCCTCGATTTTCCCACCTGCTGCATTGGGATGCCCTCCGCCTTTTCCAATCACGGCAGCCATCTTTGAGACATCGAGTTTGTTGTTGCTTCGAAGCGAGAAGTTTCCTCTAAAGTTGACATCCATATAGAAATCATACTCTTCATTTTCCACCATACAGGCATTACCGATGATCGAAGCACTTCCTATGTTGTAGCCTAAGATCCCTCTTGCATTTTTATAGGTGATAGTCAGGCGTTGTTTGTTGGCAGTAAGTAGGTTGGTGACATAGGCAGATACAAGATTGTCTTTTGTATCATTTTTCTCTTTGATAAAAAAACTTTTTTTAATCCGGTGGAGCTGATCATCGAGTGTGATCGGTGCATCGGGTTCATTGATCAGCAGAGCAGCTTTTTGGATCATTGAGAGTTTGAATTGCCTATCTTCAGAGGGGAAGAGAATACGGTTGATCTCTTTAGCGCCGGAGATCATCCCCAGCATGACTTTTCCATATTCAAAAAGTGGATGATCACTGACCCAGATATCGATGGCATTGATCGCCTGCACGAGAGGAGCGTGCATGTTTTCACTGTCAAATCCATAATGCTGCTGAAGCCAGTGGTAGGTGATCAGCGTCGCGCACCTGTGTGTATCAAGCAGATACCATGCAAAACGCTCTGCCGTACTTGCCCCCGTAGCATGATGGTCAAGAAGCTGAAGTTTCGCCCCGATTCGTATCGCCTCTTTTTCGATCCAGTTCCCCTCTTTTGTCGTAAGATTCAGGTCGGTAATAAGGATCACTCGTTCGAACTGATCTCCCTGGAGAAACTTGTCTTGTTCGATCTTTTTGACGATCTCTTCGAGGCGAGCAGTGACCTCTGGGCCGTAGTTGGCATTGAAACAGTCGATTTTTTTAAAACACTGTTCTGTAAGGTATTGGCAGCCGTAACCGTCAAGGTCAATATGTGAGAGGTGGTAGATGTGTTGCTGCTTCATCAGAGGATATCCCCAAGCATTAAACCTTCAAGGAAGTCATCTACTTTGCGCTGAAAGGTTGACAAAAATGGCGAAATTGTACAAGTGCCTATATTTCCATTGGGGCAGGTTGCTGCATACTGTGTACAGTCAAACACTACCGGTGCTTTGCCTTCTGCTGCGATGATGATCTCCCGTACAGAAATTTCATGGACATCTCTCATGAGGATAAACCCACCCTGTGCTCCCTTCTTGGATTCAAGGATCTCTGCCCTAGCCAGGTTTTGCAGGATTTTTGCAAGAAAGCTTTTTGGGATAAACAGTTCATTGGCAAGCAGTTCTGCGCCGATAGGTTTTTCGGACCGCCTGATCGTATCCAGGGAGAGCAGCGCATACTCTGTTGCTCGTGTTAATAACATAAAACTAAACCTCTATAATATTTAGGAGTATATTACTCTATTATATATTAGAAAAACGAATCGTTTTATACCCTTTGATTGATCCGTCTCTCATCTAAGTACAAAATAAGCTTGAGATGCTATTATTGCACTTCCAAAATACTATTTTGAGAAAAATCATATACCAATCAGGAGGTCAATTATGGCTTTGGATCAGGCGAAAAAAGCAGAGATTATTGCAAAATACGCTAGAAGTGAAAACGATACGGGTTCAACAGAAGTGCAGGTTGCCATTCTTACAGAGAGAATCAATAACCTCACTGAACACCTTAAAATAAATAAAAAAGATCACTCTTCAAGACTTGGTCTGCTCAAACTTGTAGGACAGAGAAGAAGACTTATGAGATATCTTAAGAGCACAGATCTTTCCAGATGGACAGCCGTTAAAACTGATCTTGGAATCAGAAACTAATTTTTGCTTTCAAAACCTTAAATCATCCCATTTGGGATGGTTTACTCTGATAATTATCTTTTTAAATTTACTCCTTATCTGCTCTTTATTATCACTTCTATCACTTATTTTTTGGCCCTATTGGTTCACTGCAAAGTTCGAATTTGTCGTTAATTTATCGGATAGGGAGCGCGCTGTTGTATAGTTGAGTCTATTTGACTCATACTATACTTGACAAAATATGACTCAATTTTGTATAATATTCTCAAGCATCAGATCGATGATGTATGAATGAAAAAAAACAGGAGGTTGTCTATGGCTCAAGAAGAAGAGAAAGAGACTCTTGAAGATCAACAGACAGAAGAGATGGTCGAATCTGGAGCTTCGGCTGCGAAAGAGGGTGAAGAGGAATTTATTGACCCTTTGGAAGTTGCCCAGGCTGAGGCCGAAGAGTGGAAAGACAAGTATCTACGTGCACATGCTGATTTTGAGAACTCTAAAAAGCGTTTGGAAAAAGATAAGAACAATGCCGTATCCTATGCAAACGAGTCTTTTGCAAAAGATATCCTTTCGGTAATGGATTCATTTGAAAATGCGCTTGTTGCAATGAACAGCAACAATGAGAATGATTCTGAGGCATATACACAGATGATAGAAGGTGTGAATCTCACTTATGGGCAACTCAAAAAGATCTTGGAAAAGAACGCTATCAAAGAGATAGCTTGTGATGGTGAGTTTGATCCTGAAGTTCATCAGGCGATCATGCAGGTAGAGAGCCAACAGCACGAATCCGGTCAGATCGTACAGGTGATACAAAAAGGCTACACGATCAAAGAGAGAGTGCTTAGACCAGCTATGGTAAGCACCGCTAAGTGAGCTTATAGGCAAACCTACAAATAAATTTTAGCAATTAATACATACAGAAAGGAAGAGAAAATGGGTAAAGTATTAGGAATTGACTTGGGTACAACTAACTCTGCCATGGCAGTATACGAAAATGGCGAAGCAAAAATCATCGCAAACAAAGAGGGCAAAAATACTACACCTTCTATCGTAGCATTTACTGATAAGGGAGAAGTTCTTGTTGGTGAGTCTGCAAAAAGACAGGCGGTGACAAACCCGGAGAAAACGATCTATTCAATCAAAAGAATCATGGGTCTGATGATGAGCGAAGAGAAGGCAAAAGAGGCGCAAACCAAGCTTCCTTATCGTATTGTTGATAGAAACGGTGCGTGTGCGATCGAGGTAGCAGGTAAGACCTATACGCCTCAGGAGATCTCTGCAAAAGTATTGATGAAAATGAAAGAGGATGCCGAAAGCTACCTCGGTGAGACTGTCACTGATGCGGTGATCACCGTACCTGCGTACTTCAACGATGCACAAAGAAAAGCGACAAAAGAGGCGGGTACAATTGCAGGACTTAACGTGCTTCGTATCATCAATGAGCCAACAGCAGCAGCACTTGCTTATGGTTTGGATAAGAAAAATTCCGAGCAGATTGTAGTCTATGACCTCGGTGGTGGTACGTTTGATGTCACAGCGCTTGAAACAGGCGATGGTGTGGTTGAAGTACTCGCAACAGGTGGGGACGCGTTCCTTGGTGGTGACGATTTTGATAACAGGATCATTGATTATGTGGCCGATGAGTTCAAAAATGATACAGGTATCGACATTAAATCCGATGTCATGGCACTTCAAAGGGTAAAAGATGCAGCCGAGACTGCAAAAAAAGAGCTCTCTTCTTCAACTGAGACTGAGATCAACCTGCCATTCATTACTGCGGATGCAACAGGACCCAAACACCTGCTCACAAAGATCACAAGAGCGAAATTTGAATCACTCATCTCTGATCTTGTATCAAGTACCATCAAGACAGTCGAAGGGGTACTAAAAGATGCAGGTCTTGGTAAATCAGATATCAATGAGATCGTCATGGTCGGTGGTTCAACAAGAGTGCCTCTTGTGCAAGAGGAGATGAAGAAGTTCTTCGGCAAAGAGCTGAATAAAACAGTCAATCCTGATGAGGTCGTTGCGATCGGTGCTGCGATCCAGGGTGGGGTACTTGCAGGTGATGTGAAAGATGTGCTGCTTCTTGATGTTACACCGCTTAGCCTTGGTATCGAGACACTCGGCGGGGTAACGACGAAAGTCATCGAAAAAGGTACAACGATCCCAGCGAAGAAATCTCAAGTTTTCTCTACAGCTGAAGATAATCAGCCGGCAGTCAGTATCCACGTACTTCAAGGTGAGCGTGAGTTTGCCAAAGACAACAAGTCTCTTGGTATGTTTGAGCTTAGAGATATCCCGGCAGCACCAAGGGGTGTACCTCAGATCGAAGTCACGTTCGATATCGATGCAAACGGTATCCTGACGGTAACAGCATTGGATAAAGGTACTGGCAAGTCACAGGATATCAAGATCACAGGTTCGTCAGGCCTTAGCGATGAAGAGATCGAAAAAATGATTCAGGATGCCGAAGCGCACAAAGCTGAAGATGAGAAGAGAAAAGCTGTAGTTGAGATGAGAAACCAAGCAGATGCACTCGTGCACCAGACAAAGAAGTCACTCTCTGACCTTGGTGAGAACTTCGATGCATCCGAAAAAGCGAATATCGAAACTGCGATCGCAGAGCTTGAAGCAATCCTTAAAGATGACAATGCGACAAAAGAGCAGATCGAAGAGAAAGTCAAAGCGTTGACCGAAAAGAGCCACAAGCTGACTGAAGCCATGTATGCAAAAGAGCAGGGTGGAGCAGCTGAAGGTGCAAAAAAAGCTAAAGATGACGATGTGATCGATGCTGAAGTAGAGTAACCTTTTCAAAACTTCATCCACTTTCAGGACCTCCACGATCGTGGAGGTTACTTCTTCTTTATCACGGCACTTATCGATGTTTCGTTGCTATGACGATGAGGATGATCTTTGCTAGAAAAATGCATTCATCCAGAGAAAGGCTATTTTTATATCGGCTATTTTGATATAATAACTCAAGATAGTTCTTGAAGGATAGTTTTATGGAGACAAAAAAATGCACAACACTTGAAGAGGCAAGAGATGCGATCGATCAGCTTGATGAAGAGATCGTAAAACTGATTGCCCAGCGCAATCATTATATCAGGCAGATCGCCCACTTTAAAACATCGATCGATGAGATCAAAGCAGAAGAGAGGATCAGTGATGTGATCTCAAGGGTAAGAGCACAAGCGATTGAACTCGATCTTTCACCCAACCTGATCACGGATCTCTATGTGCGCATGATCGATGGCATGGTGGAGAGTGAGATCTCTGAGTTCAGAAATGCCAAAGGGGCATAAAGGCCATGGTTCTTTTTGTTTTTGCCTTTGACGTGAGAATGTAGAGTGTGTGGGATTTTCCCACTCCACTTATCTAACCCCCCCACTCTAAATATACGTGCGATATCAGCGACAGCTGTTCATCAGACCACACCTCAGTAAAGCGAGTCCTGCAACGATTTGAATGACCCTATGAGTTTTGCCCATATTGACATTTCATTTTCGACCTCTTTTGTCTAGAGGAGCTGCAGTGTAGCATTGGTGTGTGGTCTGCTGAAGTCATCTTTTGTTGAGATACTTCAAAACAGCGTCGAACTCCTTCTCATGCCTAAAGCAGCTACTTGAATTGCAGATCATAAATCCATCATTGGTATCATTTTTAAAATAGGTAAATGGGTAGACAATGTCATCGACCCTTATACTGTTTTGTACAAGCTGCTCTTCTGTAGCTTTGATGATCATATCATCTTTGAGGTAGCGCACTACCATTGCACTCATCAGCGGCGAAGAAATAGGCTGTCTCATGAGATCGTAGGAGTGAAGCTCCAGTGTTTTAAAGACAAACTTTTTATAGACAATGTCCACCAGAGAAGAGAGCGAATGCAGCACATTGAGCATCACAGCCATTGCGGAGGGATAAGAGCTGTCGTAGACATCTGCATGTGTTTCGAACTCTCCTCTTGAGCATTTCCACTGACCGTTGTTGTAGTACTGCTCTATCGCATTATGTGCAAGCTTTGTGGCAGAAGCAAGGTAGGTCTCATCCAGTGTAGTGCGATAGGCCTCGATCAACGCATCTGCAAGGTAGGCATAGTCCTCGAGGAAGGCATGTATCCTGGGCGCTTTTCCTATCACTGTAGAGTGAAAGAGCTGAGAGTGTATATACATACTTGCTAGAAGGGCGTCAAGGGATTGTTTGGCTGATTCAAGGTAACACGCTTCGAGGCGTCCAGCCTGAAAAAGGGATTTGATCATCATTGCATTCCATGAAACCAGGACTTTTTTATCGATAAACGGATAGAGGCGCTTCTCTTTCCGGCGTTTTTTCAGGGCAGCGATCGCTTCATCATAGTAGGGGATATCGATATGGGTCGGGTCATCCACCCAGATGATATTCTTCCCTTCGAAATGACCCTCTGGGGTGATATGGAGTGCTTTTGCCAGTGCTTGGTGCACTTTATCAGGTATGCCCGCTTTTGCAAAGGATCTGAGGGCTTCTTCAAAAGAGTAGACGAAGTATTTCCCCTCCTCGCCTTCGATATCTGCATCGCTAGCAGAGTAGAAGAGCGCATCTTCACCCATCTTTTCGAGCATAAAGTCTAGGGTTTCAAAGGCTACAATCTTGTAGAAATCTTCCCCAGTCGTATGGTAGGCTTTGAGATAGAGTTCGCTCAGCAGCGCATTATCATAGGTCATTTTCTCAAAATGCGGTACCAACCATTGATCGTCGGTACTGTAGCGGCAAAACCCTCCATCTATGAGGTCCCTCAGCCCCCCTTTTGCCATAGCATTCAATGAGTGTGTGGCCATCTGCAGTGCTTCCTTGTCTCCCGTGATACGGTGCAGGTCAAGCAGAAGCATTAGTAGTGAGGTCTGAGGAAATTTCGGCGCCTTGTTGAATCCTCCGTCCTTGTGGTCAAAGAGCTGTTTTGCCTGATTGATAAAGCGGATGATAATGCTCTCATTGAGGCGCGTAGCCTGTATCGTCTCTTTTTTGGAGTGTATGTGCTCTAGTATCTCGTCGGCTTTTTTGATAAGGCGTGTTTTATCTGATTGATATGTATCTGCGATCACTTCCAGCAGAGCAACAAAACCCATCATCCCATATCTAGGTTTGCAAGGTATATAGGTTGCAGCGTAAAAAGGTTTAAGCTCCTGGCTGAGGAAGATCGAGGTAGGCCATCCGCCGTGGCGTCCATTCATGAGTTGATAGACCTCTTGAAAGTACTTATCGATATCGGGACGCTCCTCACGATCAACCTTGATCGAGACAAAGTGCCTATTGAGTATTTCGGCTGTGGCTTCATCTTCAAATGACTCTCTCTCCATGACGTGGCACCAGTGACAGGAGCTGTAACCGATGGAGAGAAAAATCGGTTTGTTCTCTTTTTGTGCTTTTTGAAAAGCCTCCTCGCCCCAGGGGTGCCAATCTACGGGATTTTGGGCATGTTGTTGCAGGTAGGGGGAGTATTCGTTGATGAGACGATTTGCCATTATTCAACCTTATGTTTGAGCTATGTTAAATTATTTTGGATAAAATCACTGCACGTGCAGGGTTGCACACCTTACACTCATAGTCTACTATAGAATAGTAAAAAATTGTCTTTCAGAGAGAAAAAATGGTGAATTTGGCAAAAAAGTTACTCTTATTGTGTCTCTTCTTGAGTACATTGATGTTCGGCGGCTTCGAGTCGGTAGTGAAAAAACAGAAATTTTTGTCTCCCCAGGAGGCATTTAAGGTTGAAGCGGTACAGCAGGGTGAATCGATCGTGGTAACGTTGAGTATGGCGGATGAGATACATGTCTATGCGGATACACTGAAGTTTAGAGCCAAAGGGGGGAAGGAGATTGTGCTCAGCCCTGATATGCCCAAAGCCCAAGAATTGGATGGGGATATGGTCTATCATGGAGTCGTGACTGTTACGCTCTCTACAGAGAAGATCACTTCCCAGATCTTGGGGGATTATACTTTCAGTGTGGAGTTTCAGGGGTGTTCGGATGCTGGACTTTGTTATGCTCCCATTGTTAAAAGCTATGAGTTCAAAGGCAAAGAACTTGGGGTGTGGGAGAAGATCGCACAGCTCTTAGAAGAGGGAAATGCAGCCAAGATCGTAGACGTGCTGATCAATGAAAGTTCTCTTTTTGTGCTCTTCTTGTTCTTTATCTTCGGGCTCCTTCTCTCTCTCACCCCGTGCATTTTCCCTATGATCCCTATCCTCTCTTCGATCATTGTTTCCCATCAGGGAGGCAGAGAGAAACCAAGCATGGCAAGGGCTTTCTTTGTCTCTTTTGTCTATGTACTTGCCATGGCAATGACCTATACGATCGTAGGACTTGTTGCGGGACTGGTAGGTGCAGACCTACAGGCAGCGATGCAGAATCCCTGGGTACTGACTACCTTTGCGGGTGTATTTATCGCACTGGCATTGTCGCTTTTTGGTTACTATGAGATCGCACTTCCTTCCTCTCTACAGTCTAAACTGAGTAGAGCCAGTGATAATGCGCAAGGCAAAGGCGTCTTGGGGACAGCTATCATGGGCTCACTCTCTGCCCTCATCGTCGGCCCTTGTACGGCTGCGCCGATCTCTGGTGCCATACTGTTTATTTCACACACAGGGGATGCGCTGCTTGGCGGTGCGGCACTTTTTGTCATGAGTATGGGTATGGGGATGCCACTTTTGCTAGTGGGACTGGGAGCCGGCAAGTTTATGCCTCGCCCTGGCGGATGGATGAGCAGGGTTTCACAGAGCTTTGGCGTGATGATGCTTGCGCTGGCGATCTTTATGCTTTCGCGCATCCTGCCTGGGGGTATCACGATGATACTCTGGTCACTGCTCTTTATGGGAACGGCGATCTATATGGGTGTATTTGAGAGTAAGGAAGGCGAGGGGTCGATGAAGCTCTTTAGGCTGGTGGCGATGGTATTCTTGCTTTATGGAGCCTCCCTTTTTGTTGGAGCTATCAGTGGGGCAAACTCGATGCTGAGACCCTTTGAGAAGTTCACCTCTATAGCAGTTACTTCTGTCTCTACAGAGGCCGTTGCCAAAGAGAAGGCGTCACATCGTGGCTACAGTGTTGCAAGACTCCAGGCTGAAGTCGCAGCTTCAGAGAAACCTGTAGTGGTGGATTTCGGCAAAGACTCATGTACAGCGTGCAAGGAGCTTGAGGAGATCACCTTTCCCAACCCGGCGGTACAGAAGCAGCTGAAACGTTTTACCTTTATCAAGATCGATTTGACGGCTAATACCGATGATGATAAGGCGCTACTCAAGGAGTATGGGTTGTTTGGTACGCCAAACATCATCTTTTTTGACAAGCACAACAACTATCTGCCAGAAAAAAGTTTGACAGGTTTTATCAAGCCTGAGGTTTTCGAAGCACACATCAAAGAGATAGAGTAAGTTTTCGTCTCTTAGACACCATTAAATAGCCGTTTTCATAATTGAACTCTATTATGGCCACCTCTAAACACTCTAGCCACCTTCAGCGATAGAGAGAAGTTCACTTTTCAAGGCGACGCTTTGAAGCCCTAGCCTAAGCTAAAGCAAAAGAGGCA
>Ga0209614_1001886_pt1 | contig 14725 bp, 9 predicted proteins | sample BlaSprsedimmetaG_FD_185484 | JGI IMG/M metagenome (GOLD analysis project Ga0209614, IMG submission 185484) | Hot spring sediment bacterial and archeal communities from California, USA to study Microbial Dark Matter (Phase II) - Blank Spring... ... | reverse complement strand
GATTGGGATCGCCCGGCGGGTCGAAGGACACCGGTTCGTTCGAGGCTTTCTGCCGTAGGAGAGATTCCTTGTAACGGGTCACACGAACACGCTGGTGCGGCTCGATGCCCCAGACACTCACCGCCCGCACATGGCCGGTCCCCAGGTGCAACAGGCCCTGGGCCGAGACGATGACGGTCGCCTCCTCGGCGATGCCCGATTCCTTCAGGCGCTCGATGAACAGGTCGTACTTGCGGATGGGCCTGGGCCCTGAAATCACCACGTCCCCGATGAAGTCCGCGGCGCTGCCCTCGAAGGCCTCAATGAAGCCGATAAACAGGCTGGCCACCACGATCAACAACGCCACCGACAACGCCACCGTGGCCATGCTCAGCAGCACAATCCGCCTCTTGTGCAGGTACCTCAGCCACAGAAAGTATTTCAGCATGTCAAGCCCGCGTCATCATCGAACCGTATTCAGACCGCCTGATTCAATCACCCGCCTTCGGTTTCAACAGGGGAAACAGGACCACATCGCGTATCGTCGGAACCCCCGTGAGCACCATCACGAGCCGGTCGATCCCGATTCCCAGGCCGCCGGCCGGCGGCATTCCGTACTTCAGCGCCGTGACGAAGTCCTCGTCCATGGTCGCCATCGTCTCGTCCTGGCCGCGCAACTGAATCCGGAAGTTCTCCTCCTGGACAGCCGGGTCGTTCAACTCCGTATAGGCGTTGGCCAGTTCCATCCCGGCCACGAACAGCTCGAACCGCTCGGCGTACCGCGGGTCGGTCTTGCTCTTTTTCGTCAGCGGACACAGCGGCGCCGGGTAATCCGTCACGAACGTGGGACTGACCAGTGCATCCTCGACGGTCGCCTCAAAGACCTCGTTGACCACGACCACGTCGTCCATGTCCTTCTCATCGAGGCCCAGCTTCGCGGCTTTGGCTCGGACGGCGGGCAGGTCGTCGATGTCGCAGCCGGCGTATTCCCTGAGCAGGTCCGCATAGCGCGCCCGCCGCCACGGACGCGAGAAGTCGATCTCCCTCTCGTTGAAGGTCAGCTTCGGGCCGCCGCCAAACCGCTCGACCAGCGCCGAAATCAAGTCCTCGGTCAGGTCCATCATCACGCGGTAGTCGCCGTAGGCCTGGTACAGTTCCAGCATCGTGAATTCGGGGTTGTGCCGGCGGCTGAGGCCCTCGTTGCGGAAGTTGCGGTTGATCTCGAAGACCCGCTCCATGCCACCGACGAGCAGCCGTTTGAGGAACAGCTCCGGGGCGATCCGCAGGTACAGATCGAGGTCGAGGCTGTTGTGATGCGTGATAAAGGGCCTGGCGGCGGCGCCTCCGGCGATCGACTGCATCATCGGGGTCTCCACCTCGAGGAATCCCCGCTCGTGCAGGAACGCCCGGATGGCCGCGAGGATGGCGCTGCGGGTCTTGAATCGCTGCATCACCTCCGGGTTGGCCCACAGATCCACGTATCGCTGACGATACCGCTGATCGACGTCGGCCAGGCCGTGGAACTTCTCCGGCGGCGGACACAGGCACTTGCTCAGAACGGTCAGCCCCCCCTGCCCGACCCATATCGTGATTTCACCCGTCTTGGTGCGTCCGAGTTGGCCGTCGGCCCCGATGATGTCGCCGACCTCCAGCAGCTTCGCCTGTGGCCAGCCGTCGGGGCCGTCGCCGAGCAGGTTCCGGCTCAGGCCCACCTGAATGGTCCCCGTCCAGTCCCGCAACGTGATGAAGATCAGCTTGCCGATGTCGCGCAACAGGACGATCCGTCCGGCGCACCTGACCCGCTGATCCGGCTTGTCGTCCTGGAAACGTCCTCGGATGGACTCGGCCGACTCGGTATCGGCATACCGGCCCCCGTAAGGGTCGTGGCCCAGTTCAACTATTTTCTCCAGCTTCTGCCGGCGCTGCTGGATGAGTTTGTTCGTATCTTCAACGTTCGACAATGCCGTGCACCCCGGATAAGGAAAGCCGCCGTTACTTCGCCGCGACCGCGCGGGCCTCGATCAACTTGCTTTGGGCCACCAGCAGTCCGACCGCCAACTGCGGGTCGCTCTTGAGCGTGTCGGCGACGGAGTGTTTCTTGACCTCGCCGTTGCTGTTGTCGTGGTTGGCCTGGACGAGCACGTCGTTGTCTCGTTGAATGTCGATCATCTTGCGGACTTCGTCGCTTCTCAGTTCGATCTTCACGTCGGGCGCGACGCCCCAGTCCGTCCGGCCGAGTTTCTTCATGGCGTCGCGGCTTTCGACCCGTTGGCCGGAAGGCAGGTGGTAATAGGCCATCGTATATTTCAACTGGGCCCGCCCGCCCGGGAAGGGGGTGATGCCCTGCACGCTGCCCTTGCCGTGGGTGCGCTCGCCGACGAGGGTGGCCCTGCGGTACCTCGGGTCGGCCATGGCGCCGGCGACGATCTCGGAGGCGCTGGCGCTGCCGGAGTTGATGAGTACGACCACCGGATAATTGGGATGGGTCCCGGCTCGCTTGGCGGTTCGGTAGTCCGGGACGCGGCCGAATCCGGGCTGTGTCTTGACGATCAGCCCTTCTTCAATGAACTTGTCGGCCACGGCGACCGCGCTGTCGAGCAGCCCACCGCTGTTGAATCGCAGGTCCAGAATCAACGCCCGCATCCCCTCGGTCTCCAGTCCCCTGAGGGCCTTGTCAAAATCCTCGGCCGTCTCGGCCGAGAAGCTCATCAGACGCACGTACCCAATCTTCTCCTTCTCGTCGAGCATGTAGCGCCAATGGCCGTCTTCGGCCCGCTGCCAGCCGCGAATCGTCGGCACGGTGATGCGGTCCCGCGTGATTTCGATGTCCTGGGTGCTGTCGAGGTTCTGCCGCCGCACCGTCAGTCTCACCTTCGTGCCCTTGGGCCCCGTGATCTTCTTGACGGCGCAGGTGAGCGTCATGTCCCTGGTTTCGAGGCCGTCGACGGCCTCGATCACATCGCCGGCGTCCAGGCCGGAGCGGTATGCCGGGGTGTCCGGCAGGAGACTACCCACCGTCAGCAGGCCGTCCCGCCTGGAGATTTCGATGCCGATGCCGGTGAACTCGTTGGTCATCATCTTCTCGAAATCATCCACCTGCCGCGGCCAGACCATCACGGTGTAGGGGTCGAGGGCCTCCAGGGCGGCCTCGGAGAACTGCGCAACCACAATCGTGTCGGGGAGTTTGGCCGTCGCCTCGTTAAGTATCAGGAGTTTCTCGAATATGGCGAGGAACTCATCGCGTCCGAAGCCGCTGGGAGACTCCTTAACCTCGCCTCTGAGCGCCGCCAGCGTGCTCCTCCAGGCCGCCAGGGCCTCGGGGTCGGGCTTGACAAATTTTTTCTTGACGCCATTGGGGTCCGACACGCCGCCGGCATCGTTGACATCCTTGACGCCGTTAGCGTCGCTCATGTAGGACGCAAACTGCTTGGACCGCTCGACAACGTCCGCCAACAGGATACAGCGTTCAATCCCTTTGGCGGCCATCTCGCCGTAGTCGATGATGTTCACGTAGTACAGATTCAGCGCGGCAATGGCCTTGACGAACATAATCGGCTTGATTCCGTCGAACCGCTCGCGGCTGGTCTCGCAGGGGCTGTCCTGAAACGCCGCAACGATCTGCGATTTCTCGATCAACCGCTCGGCGTAATCCTTGTAGGCCTCGTTGTTGGGGTCGATGGCGGCCAGCCAGTAGTAGCAGTTGGAATAGGCCTCGATCCATTTGCCCTCGACCTCGTATTCGGCGGCCTTGTCGATGGCCTTCTGAAAAACCGTCTTGACGAAGTCCATGCCCAGCAACTCCTGTCGCTGGGCGTCCGTGGCATACTCGCCGGCGCGGGTCACGATGGAGAGCACCTCGACGACATCGTTGACGTCGTTGAGATCGGCGATCTCGTTGGGGTCGTTGACGTCGACCACGCCCTGGGCCTTCTTGAGGGCGGTCAGTTGTTCTTCGTAGGCCAGGGCCTGCCCGGCCTTGCGGCGTTCGGCGATCTGCTCATACTCGGCCACCAGCGCGGCGAGCCGCCCAACGGGTTCGGACTCGGAAAGACTCGCGCCTCTGGCTTCTTCGATGGTCTTTTCGGCCTCGTCGAAAAGCCCCCGGCAGATCAGTGTCGAGGCTTCCCTGACGGCGGCCTGTTCGGGAGTGAGGTTCGCGGCCGCTTCGGCGGTCCTGGCCTCCAGAGGGCCGGACACGACCCGGCTTCGCCCGGCCAGCGCACAGGCCGCCGACGCCAAACCTATCGTAATCAGAAGCCCAAAGAAGACAAAACGGATGTATCGGGCCGCACCGTGGCGATCTGTCAATCTCTGCCGGGACAAAAGACGACTCCTTAGCTCAAACTGATTCACGCCGACGCATCGCGCCGGACAATGCGAAAACCCGCCTTCGGGCGGGTCTTCGCTCATTGCGTCTGTTTCTCGGCTGCTACACGCTGATGGTCATCGAACCCCCCGCGGTCAGGAGCACTCGGCGGCCTTGCCCGCGCAGCCCAGAACGTGCAGCTTATGCTTGACCATCTGCTTGATGGCCTCGCGGCCGGGCCCCAGATAATTGCGAGGATCGAACTCGCCGGGCTTCTCGGCGAAGACCTGGCGAATCTTGGCCGTCAGCGCCAGGCGAAGGTCCGTGTCGATGTTCACCTTGCACATCGCCATCTTGGAGGCCTTCGTAACGGCCGCTTCCGGAACACCCATCGCGTTGGGCATGTTGCCGCCGTACTTGTTGATGAGGTCCACGAATTCCTTCAACACGCTGCTGGAGCCGTGCATCACCAGCGGGAAGCCGGGCAGCCGCCGGCCGACCTCTTCAATCACGTCGAAGGCAATCTTCGGCTCCGTCTTGAACTTGTAGGCGCCGTGGCTGGTGCCGCAGGCGATCGCCAGAGAATCGCATCCACTCTTCTCGACGAACTCCTGGACCTGCTCGGGGTCCGCCAGATGGGCATGGACATCGTCCACGCCCACGACATCCTCTTCGATACCGCCCAACTGCCCCAGCTCCGCCTCGACACAGACGTCATGCGGGTGGGCCATTTCTACTACCTGCTTGGTCAGGGCGATGTTCTGCTCAAACGGTAGGTGCGAACCGTCAATCATGATGGATGTGAAGCCGGCCTCGACGAACTGGCGGCAGGTATCGAGGCTGTCGCCGTGGTCCAGGTTGATCGCCACCGGGATGTCCGGGTTCTCCTTGACCACGACGTCGATAATCGCCCGCAGGTAGCTCATTTTCGCGTACTTGCGCGCGCCTTTGGACACCTGAAGGATCAGCGGGGCCTTCTCCTCGGCGACCGCCTCGATGATGCCTTGCGTGATCTCCATGTTGTTCACGTTGAAGGCGCCGACGGCGTAGCCGTTGTCGTAGGCCATCTTGAACATTTTTCGGGTATTAACCAATGCCATAAACTGTTTCTCCTTACTGATAATCATGTGTCCTGATGAGAGTGCCGGATTCTAACCTAAAAGCCCCCCGGATTCAAACCAAAATCCTCGCCCGAAGACCCAAAAACTCCGGCCAAACTGCCACACAAGGCCGTTTTTGCCCTTCGCAGCCACCTCTCAACGGGTGGATACGGGCCGCGGCGGCGCTGCCTTTGGATCCGCTACAGGCCGCCGGGGCTGCTGATCCCGGTATACCGCCGTGAACCCAGCGCCATCTCCGAGACCCCTTCGGGCCACATGCTGAACATGACCGAGGAGCTGTCCATCGACGAATCCACCCCCACCGAGATGCCCATATACATGCGGTGGTACTTGCGGATCAGCGTCAATTCGTTGCGGACACTCTTGCCGTAGTCGAAGTCGTATTGCTGGGAGAACACCACCGTATAGCGCGGGTCCAGGACGTACGTAATGGCCGCGACGAACGCGTTGGAACCCTGCTCGCCCAGAATCAACGTCCTCCGCAGGTAGCGGCTGCCCACGTAGTAGCTCAATTCCGGCCATACCAGCCGCGTCATGCCGATGTTGTACTGCTGGACCACGCCGCTTTGGAGGTCGTAATAGCCGTCCGTGAGGATCGCCGTGGTCTCGCCGACGCGCCAGACGTAGTCGGCGCTGAAGTAGTCCCGCCTCGGCCCGTACATCTCGAAACGATTCTCGACCGGGGCCAGGTCTCCGTGGAAGATCTGCGGGGCCGCCAGGACGCGCAGCGGCACCATCGGCCGATTCCAGATGAAGCGGTCCGGTCCGGCCAGCGAGGCGCTGCTGTCGGAGTGGTCAACGAACACAAGATCGGTGTCCAGCCGCATCCAGTCCACCGTCCGTTTCTCGCCCTCGGGCCCGCGTTTGGTCTGCCATATCTGTGAGGCCCCCACATTGACGGTGTCTCGCTGGCGAACCGCCGTGTCGCTTTCGTGATAGACAACGAGTGCCGAATGGGGCTTGATGATGTGGCGGATCTGATCGACGTCCCAGAGCCGGCTGTAGGCCTGGGTATCGACCTTCCACAGCGGTCTGGGCATGACCCGGATCCCGCCTTCAGCAATCCAGACCCGCTCGTCGCCATAGGCCCGCGAATTGATCCCGTTGACGACGGTCCTCTCGAACCCGGCCCGGCTGTCCATCCCGAAGTTCTGCGCGGCGTAAGGCACGATCTTCACGCCGTTCCAATCCAGGGGCATATCCAATTCGGTCCGGTGGGAGACGAATGTGAAGCTGCTCTCGTCCATGGCGATGAGGTGCTCATTGCCGATCCGCTGCCGCAGACGGCTGACCTGGGTATCGTTATACAGCGTCAGACGGTCGTCCCAGAACGACTGGCCGGTCCAGTGGAACTCGCCCGTTGGTATCTCCTCCAGCGTCTCGTAGAAATCGTTGATCCGCCCCTTGGCCAGGAACGACAGGGCCCAGTTCTCCTCGCTGCGCTTCATGTGTGCCAGGGTCTCCTGCTCCTTGCCTATACCGTACTCTCCACGGTAGAACTGCTCCAGGAAATACTCATCGCTGAGGTAGCTGACCTCGCCGGTGAATTGCCAGTTATACGGCAGGAACTGGCGATGCTGCCAGGAGAATCGCCCGCGAAGCTCCCGCGGCGGTTCGACATTCCTGCGCCCGCGCAGCCGGCTGAGGCGGTCCTTGCCCTGGTCGTTGATCACATAGCCCAGCATATTCCCGAAGTAATTCTCTTTGGTGTACTCCGATTCGATGCCCCCGCCGATTCCCCGTTTGCTGAAATAGTCCAACGACAGCGTGCTATCGGTCCCCGGCTGCTCCTTGAGGCCGAGCAGCCGCTCCAGGTACCACCGGGTCTCCACGGATGTGCCCCAGGTCTTGCTGTGGCCGGCGCTGGCCCCGCGAAGCGGGATCTCGGGCCTGTCCAACCTGCCCTCGACCTCGTTGACGGTCAGCAACGTCAGATCGCCCAGTTTGAACCGGGCGTTCTGCATCTGGGCGTTGTAGAGGCTGGGGGCACCGGGCGGCGCATCTTCGTCGATGCGGGTCATATCCGTGATGGCGACCTTGGTGGCGTGCAACGACACCTGCGGTGCGTAGAACTCGCTGGTCGTGATCACGACGTCGTCGCCGGCGAAGCGGTTTTCGGCAATCTGCCGCAGTCTCACCGCACGGACGTACACCGGCACGCCCCGCTGCTCGTCATAGGTCCGCATGACCGCGTTGGTCGCCAGGGCCTTCTGACGCTGAAAATCGTAGAACATCTCGTCGGCGCGGATGGACCGCTCACCTTCCCGCATCACCACGTTGCTGCGGAGATAAATCCCCTCAACGAGGCCGCTGGCCAGGATATCGGAGGCGCCCTGCGCATCCACGGACAGGTCCTCGGCCTGAGCATAGAAGATGACGGCGCTGTCAGCCTCCATCTCGAGCATGGAGCCGCTGTCGTCCTGTTTCTGCCAGAGGTAGAACCGGCCCATGACCGTGGCGATGTTGGTCCCATCCGAGGCCTCGGTGGATTCGATGCGGGGCGAGAGCGAACCGGCGGCGGCGATGTTGATGGGATAGCGGAACTTGGGCACCCTGGCCCCCGGACTGGGCAGCAGTTCGCGGGCCCCTCCGCTCCTGATCCGGCGCGGCCGTTCCTCCTTAAACCGCTCTCCCAGTACTGCTATGGCCCTTCCGTACAGCCGCAGGCCGCGCGGATCGGCGGTTTCTCGCTGGTCGGCCGACACAAACACCTCCCCCATCACGCTGAACCGAAGCATCAGCGCCATGCCCCCGTCGGGCTCGGCCTCCCGGACGCCGCTGGTCAGCGCCTCGCCACTGCTGGCCGTGCCCACCTCGCCTTCGAGGTACGCCCGGACCAGGTAGAAGATATGCTCGCGGCCGCGGAAGTCCGTCTTGACGGGCTCCATGAGCACGACGGCGCTTTCGGTCTCGAAGTGGTTGGACCCGATCCGCAGGCTGAAGCCCTCACGGAAGACCATGATGTGCTCGGTACCCATCCCCTGGCCACCGTCCGTGGCGATCTGAAAATGCACCAGATTGGTTCCGCGCAGTTGCAGGTCCTGCCCGACAAACCGGGCCGCCTGCTTGTCCTCAATCGCCCGAACCGTCCGCCCCCCCGTCAGGGCCAGCACGCATCCAAGCAGTAAGAACGATCCTTGTCGCATAGAATGGCTCGTGTGTCGAATCCTTCTGCACGAGATGATAGTTCACATTCTGGTCGGTCCGGACATACCCTCAACACCGGCCAATCCGCAGGCGCATACTTTCCCTGCCGACCTTTGCCGAATTATAATCAGCCACTATGTCAAAGCCAGCCAAAAACCATGCAAGCTCCCATTTTGACGAAATAATGCCTGCCCTGCCCCTGATCCCATGCGGGCGCCCTTCGCGAGCGGCTAGACAATCGCCCCGCCATCGCGTAGAATCCATCTGTACTCGCACAAGACCCATGCCTCGACCGGCACTATTGGAAAGGACAAGCCCATGAGAGCCATGTCCACACCGTTCCGCGTCGTCTTGTTATCCGTGGTCCTATGCCGCTGCGTCTCGGCCGATTGGCGCGTATGGACCCTCACGCAGACTCAGCACGTCGTGCGCAGCGCCCCACCCTCGGACGACCTTGCCGTCAAAGTCTGTGCGGCCCGTAACGAATGGGTCAGTTTCCAGGTCCTCGTCCGCGCCAACGAACCCGTCAAGGCCATCGGCCTCATGCCCGGCGAGTTGCGAGGAGCCACCGGCGCGATCCTGCCGGCATCCGCGGTCCATTGCTACCGCCAGCATCAGATTTACATCGAGATCGGCACCTATCGCAATACCCCCTGGACGCCCGACTGGTATCCGGACCCCCTGATTCCATTCGAGTCGCCCTCCACCGGCGGAAGACTCGAATCCGTCCGCTTTGCGGCCGTGCCCTTCGACCTGCCCGCGGACGAAACGCACGGCTTCTGGGTGGACCTGTACGTTCCCACCGAAGCAGCGCCCGGCGATTATCAGGGCTTGCTCCACATCACCCGCCGGGCCGGTAAGACCGTCGAGATCCCCATCACGCTGACCGTGTGGGATTTCGCGCTGCCGGCGACGCCCACGCTGGTCACCGCTTTGGGCTCGCCCGCCGATCGGATGCGAGACTACTATCGTCGCCAAGCCGGCGAGGGCAAGCCGTCCGAACCGGCCGACTGGCGGACTGTTGAAGCCCAGTGCGCACAACTCCTGAGCGACCATCGCATCAACGCCACGCCCCCCTCCGAATGTGTTCGCCCCATCCGACAAGAAGATGGTTCCTTCCGGATTCCCTCCTCACAGGTCCAGGCGCTGCGTGAGTTTGTGGACCGCTACCACGTCAATGCCATTCAAATCCCCCATCCCTCGCGCGTCATCAAGGACCCGGACGCCGAGCGCGACACCCTCCATGCGTGGCTGGCCGCGTTCGACCGCGCCGCTGAACGGCTTGATCGGCCCGGCGTTGTCTTCTACATCTACCTCAAGGATGAGCCCAATACCGAAGAGGACTACCGCTACGTCCAGCAATGGGGCCGGGCCATCCGACAGGCGCAGTCCATCGCAAAGGTCCTCGTTGTCGAGCAGACCTGGACCGAGCCCGGCAAAGGCGGCGCCGACAGCGCCTGGGGCGATCTCTATGGCGCTGTGGATATCTGGTGTCCCCTGTTCTCCCTGCACCGCCAGGATAGCGCCCTCCAGCGCCGGGCCCTTGGCGAGACGGTCTGGACCTACACCGCATTGTGCCAGGGCCCGCCCACCCCCTGGTGGCATATTGACTACCCCCTGCTCAACTACCGTGTTCCGGCCTGGATGGCGTGGCGCGACGGCATGAAGGGCCTGCTCTACTGGGGCGGCATGTCCTACTGGAACCAGACGGATGATCCCTGGATGCGGCCGCCGATTTACATCGGCCGCGGCGCATTGCAGCAAGGACGCAAGGATATCCTCTATAACGGGGAGGGGTCCCTCGTCTATCCCGCCCATGACGTCGGATACGACGGTATCGTCCCCACCATACGCCTTAAGGCCCTGCGAGACGCCATTGAGGACTATGAATACCTCGCCATTCTCGAGCGCCTCGGCAGGTCCGTCGATGCCCGAAGTATCGTCCAGCGGCTCACCGAATCGTGGTTCCAATGGAATAAGGACCCGTCTGCTTACGAGACCGCCAGGGCTGAACTGGCCGCCATCATTACGCGGTGAGAGTCGGTATACAACACAGAGGCATGCAATGGGGAGGGGTCATGCCGTCGGTCTTCGCGTTCGCAGCCAGCGGACGAACTGGGCCAGGCCGGCGGCGATGTCGGTGTGGGGATCGTAACCGAGGTCGCGGCGGGCCTTGCTGACGTCGGCATAGGTCTGAATGACGTCGCCGGGCTGCATGGGCTTGCGGTCGATGACGGCCTTGGCGCCCAGGGCCTTTTCAATCTCCGCGATCAGCACGTCCAGGCGTACAGGACGGGACTCCCCCAGGTTGTATATCTCATAGCCGCCGCGGCGGTCCATCGCGGCGACCACACCGTCGAGGATATCGTCGATATACGTGAAATCCCGCCGCATCGACCCATCCCCGAAGACGGGAATGGGCTTGCCCGCCAGGATGAGGCGGGCGAACTTGTGGATGGCCAGGTCCGGCCGCTGGCGGGGACCGTAGACCGTAAAGAACCGCAGGCAGGTCATGCCTATGCCATAGAGATGGCTGTAGGTATGGCAGATCAACTCGCCGGCCTTCTTCGTGGCCGCATACGGGCTGATCGGGTAATCCACGTTATCGGTCTCGGCGAACGGCACCTTGCGGTTGTTGCCGTAGACGCTGGAGCTTGATGCGAAGACGAATCGCTCTATACCCGCCTTCCGCGCGGCCTCCAGCATGACCACCGTGCCGTTGATATTCACATCCATGTAGCCCACGGGATCGTCGATGGAGGGTCGAACGCCCGCCTTGGCGGCCAGGTGCACAATGACGTCGATATCGCCGCTGGCCAGAATCCCCTCGACGCAGGCCGCGTCGCGAATGTCGGCCTCGACCAGCTCAAACCGCCCACTTGCCAGGGCCGGCTCGATGTTGGCGCGCTTGACGTGCGGGTCGTAGAAGGTGTCGAAATTGTCCAGCCCGACGACCTCATCGCCTCTGGCAATGAGCCGTTCGGTCAGATACGAACCGATGAATCCCGCCGCTCCGGTGACCAGTACTTTCAAGGGCTTCTCCTGTGGAATTGCTGCTGGTCTTCGCTCCGCCGACGAGCACTTGATGGAATGTCCTCAGCGGTCTCCGGGTGCTCGGCGGTGGGTGCTGCCTTTCGGATATCGTCGGCCAGCCGCAGAATGAACCGCCGCATCGACTCGGCCATATCAGGGTGCTTGAGCGCGAACTCGACGTTGGTCTGGACGAAACCCTCCTTGCCGCCGATGTCGCAGCGGCGGCCCCGCAGCTTGAGCCCGTACATCGGGTGCTCGCGGACCATCATTCGCATGGCGTCGGTGACCTGGATTTCGCCGTTCTTGCCCGGCGCGACCCGGCTGAGATACTCGAATATCTCCGGCGTAAACACGTAGCGGCTGGCGATGGCGAGATTCGACGGGGCCTTGTCCGGGTCGGGCTTTTCCACGAAATCCCTGATCCTCAGCAGGCCCTTGTCCGTGGGCTGCGCATCGGCGATGCCGTACCGGCTGACGCGGCCGCGGTCCACCTCCTCCAGCAGGACCACCGAGCCGCCGCAGGCATCGAAGGCCTCCGACAGGCAACGGGTCGCCGGCTTCTCGGCGTCGATAACCGTATCGCCGAGCAATACGGCGAAGGGCTCATCCTTGACATGATGCCGCGCACAGTAGATGGCGTCGCCCAGCCCGCGCATCTGTTTCTGCCAGACGAAATGGATGTCCGCCAGCTCCGAGATCCGCCGGATCGTCTCCAGTTCGGCGGTCTTGCCGGCGGCCTCCAACTGGGCCTCCAGTTGAAAACTGCGGTCAAAATGCTCCTCGATCGCCCGCTTGCCCTTGCCGATGATCATCAGGATATCCGTGATGCCCGCGGCCGCCGCCTCCTCGACGACGTATTGGATGACAGGCGTGTCGACGATAGGAAGCATCTCCTTGGGCTGGCTCTTCGTCGCCGGCAGGAATCGCGTCCCAAAGCCCGCGGCTGGAATGACGGCCTTACGAATCATGGTTCATCCGGATTCATTTCGGTTCGGCGATGCGCGGCTTGATGGTTGTGATGTTCAAGGCCGCCAGTTTCTTCTTCAGGGCGTTGAACATCGCCTCATCGGCGTACGTGCCCACGATCGCGCCGCCGGAACCCGTGAATTTGGCGGCGGCGCCGACACTGCGGGCGGCCTGAACCATCTCGCGGTTGCGTTCGTCAATCGTGTACACCTTGAGACGGCGGTTGAAATTCGCGTCCATCAGGGGGCCCAGCTTGTCGGTCTGTCCGCTCAGCAGCGCCCGCTTGCCCTTGTCCGTCAGGGCCGCCCAGAAGCGCATGGCGTTGACAACCGCCGGTTCACCCCGGTCGAACCGCTGCCGGATGTCGCTGTGCACCTTGCCGGAGACCTTCGAGAGGTCCTCGCGATACGCAATATAGAGTCTGGGCAGCAGCTTCACATCCAGCGGCTCATAGACACCGTAACCCTGTTTCTCAAAGACCTCGCGGTTGAAGTCCATATACACCAGACCCTCATAGACCTGCACGACGCGGTCCTGAAGGCCGGCCGGGATGTGCAGTTCGTCGCGCTCGGCCGCCAGGATCAGATTGGCCTGCGTATATTTCGGGATGCTCACCCCGTAGAACTGCATGATGGCCCGCAGGCCCGCGGTGATAATCGCGCTGGAGCCGGCCAGCCCGACCCCGTGCGGAATGTTCGAGCGGTAGCGAATCGTGAAGTTCCTGTCGTGCAGGGCGATGTCGTTCTGGCGGCAGTAGTCGTGGAACCGTTTGACCGTCGCCTTGAGCAGCCGGATCCCGCCGTAATAGCCGTGCAGCCGGACGTCGTCGACCAGCTCGTCGATGCTCTGGAAGACCGAGCGGTCCTTGATATTCGGCAGGATCTCCAGCTCGGGCGACTCATACAGCTCGACCTCGGCGGCGAAATTCGTGAACGTAAACGAAATCGTCTTGCCGAAGAAACCGTCCGACGGGTTGCCCACCAGGCCCGCTCGCGGATATGCCCTAGTTCGTATGATCATGTATCCGATTCCCAACAGTCTGTGCGAATACAGTAGAAGACAGCCAGAAACCATACCTGTCAAGCGAAATCGGCCGGTGGGGAGCCTCTGTTGACGGGGCTCTCGCCGGCGCCTATAATGGACTTCACCGTCTGAATGACTATCGACACAAGATGCCCATGGGAACACAAGAAGAGCATTATCGGGCCTGCAGGGATCCCGCAGGATACGTGGATGGCGAATCGGCCCTTCGGCAACTCGTCAAGAAGATCGTGGCCGATGTTCACCCCCTGCAGATCGTCCTGTTCGGCTCGGCCGCCAGGCAGCAGCAGGGGCAGTGGAGTGATTTGGACGTTCTCGTCGTTATGCCGGACGGTACGCCCAAGCGCCAGACGGCCCAACGGATCTACTGCCTGCTCAGAGGTCTGCGCGTTCCCGTGGATATTCTGGTGACGACCCAAGGGGATCTCAATCATCAGAAGGACAATCCCGGTTTGATTTACCGGACCATCCTTCGGGAAGGGAGGTCGCTCCATGCTGTCTGAGCCACGGCCGGGCAGCCCGCATGATTGGCTTCGGTATGCCGCAAGCGACCTACAGCTTGCCCGATCTGTGGGGGCATCAGAGGTCTTGCTGGAGAGCCTCTGTGCTTCTGTAGAGGAGGCGGTTATCCTGACGGATTACGCCGTGGCCTCCCGCTATCCGGGGGATGTGGAGCCAGTCACGCCGTTGGAGTACGAGCGAGCACTCCATCTGGCTGAAGTTGTTCTGACGTGGGCGAGGAGGATTGTCGGCCCAACCCCTCAGTCAGGACACGAGTGCAGGTGATGACGCCTTCCCGATGGCGAATTGGCGGTCTCTCCCGGCGGCAGGCTGTCTTTACAGCCGCCCTTTGCGCTGCTCGTACCAGTTGATGGTGGCCCGCAGGCCCTCGTCGAAGGGGGTTTGGGCCTGGAAGCCGAAGTACTCCCTGGCCCGGCTGGTATCCAGGCAGCGTCGGGGCTGGCCGTCCGGCTTGGAGGGGTCCCACTGGATGCGGCCTTTGAAACCGGTCAATACCACGATCTTCTCGGCGAGGTCCTTGATGGCAATCTCAAAACCGGCCCCGATATTGACCGGTTCCGGCCCATTGTAGCGCTCGGTGGCCAGCAGGATGCCCTCGGCGGCGTCCGCG
>Ga0209614_1001883_pt1 | contig 14739 bp, 9 predicted proteins | sample BlaSprsedimmetaG_FD_185484 | JGI IMG/M metagenome (GOLD analysis project Ga0209614, IMG submission 185484) | Hot spring sediment bacterial and archeal communities from California, USA to study Microbial Dark Matter (Phase II) - Blank Spring... ... | reverse complement strand
TATATGAAACGAAGAGATTGACGAAATTGGCCCTTGCTTTTTTTAATAATATACAAAAGCCTCCCCCAGCCCCTCCAAAGGAGGGGAGAGAGAGGAGAAAGAGAAGGGGCATAGGCTTTAGCTTTCCCCCTTCGGGGGAATAGAAGGGGGCTTTTTATAGAGTCTCGTAGCTCAGCTGGTTAGAGCGCTACACTGATAATGTAGAGGTCCCCAGTTCAAGTCTGGGCGGGACTACAGGAGTAGTTCAGAGTTTACAGTTCAAAGTTCAGAGTAAAGCGACTCGGAACTTTAAACCCGAAACCCGGAACTGACCTGGGGGATTAGCTCAGTTGGCTAGAGCGCTAGATTTGCATTCTAGAGGTCAAGGGTTCGACTCCCTTATTCTCCACAGTTCATTAAAAGATTGAAAGAGAAAATAAAGGAGGTCAAACAGGGTTCTGCCGAAGGCATCCCTACGGGGGACTCCCTTATTCTCCACAGCCTCCCCTAACCCCTCCCAAAGAGGGGAAAAAGAAGGGAAAAGAGGATAAAAAGTTGAAAAAGTGGTTGCCACACTAAAACGGGCAAACGTTCAAAAAAAAGATTGACATACTGAAAAGCAGTTTAAAGTTTAAAGTTCAGAGTTTAAAGTTCAAAGTTTTCCCGATGCACTTTTCGGAAAAAGTTGTAAGAATACTTTAAACCAGAAACATTCAACGTTAAACTAAGGTCAAGATAAGGCTGGTGCCGTCAATGGGGTTCGATTCCCTGGTTATCTGCGGAAAGATGCTCTTTCTGTTTCCCCCTTTGGGGGGATTAAGGGGGGCTTTCTTTTAAAGTTCTTTGGCATGATGGGAAAAAGAAAAAGGTAAAGAAAAATTGTATAAAATTACGAATTACTGAGTAACGAGAGAAAGGATTGGAAGAACATATAAGGGTTCTCATGAAAAGAAAGTTACAAAGGGCGTACGGGGGATGCCTTGGCTCTCAGAGGCGAAGAAGGGCGCGACAAGCTGCGAAAATCTGCGGGGATTGGCAAATACGAATCGATCCGCAGGTACCCGAATGGGACAACCCACCGCGAGCAATCGTGGTATTCCGAGTAATCGGAAGGCAAACCCGGGGAACTGAAACATCTAAGTACCCGGAGGAAGAGAAAACAATAGTGATTCCCGGAGTAGTGGCGATCGAAACGGGAAGAGCCCAAACCGTTGTTGTTTCGGCAATAGCGGGGTTGTAGGGCTGCAATAATCTTTAGCAATCAGAAGTGGAATCGTTTTGGAAAGGCGAGCCATAGGGGGTGATAGCCCCGTACACGGAAAGAGCGTTAAAGAGTGCAGTACCCTGAGTAGGGCGGGACACGAGAAATCCTGTCTGAAACTGCCAGGACCATCTGGTAAGGCTAAATACTACTGAGAGACCGATAGTGAACAAGTACCGTGAGGGAAAGGTGAAAAGCACCCCGAACAGGGGGGTGAAAAAGTACCTGAAACCGTGCGCCTACAAGCGGTCGGAGCCCCGATAACTCGGGGTGACGGCGTGCCTTTTGCATAATGAGCCTACGAGTTAGTCGTCACTAGCGAGGCTAAGGACTTAAGGTCCGTACCCGAAGCGAAAGCGAGTCTGAATAGGGCGATAGAGACGCACAAATTGTGCGTCTGTACAGTTAGTGGCGCTAGACGCGAAACCTTGTGATCTACCCATGGCCAGGTTGAAGTTTTGGTAACACAAAATGGAGGACCGAACCAGGAGACGTTGAAAAGTCTTTGGATGAGCTGTGGGTAGGGGTGAAAGGCCAATCAAACTGGGAAATAGCTCGTACTCCCCGAAATGCATTTAGGTGCAGCCTTGTAATAGTTTTGCAGAGGTAGAGCTACTGATTGGATGCGAGGGCTTCGCCGCCTATCAAATCCAGACAAACTCCGAATGCTGTAAAATGATTTACAGGAGTGAGGGCATGGGTGCTAAGGTCCGTGTCCGAGAGGGAAAGAACCCAGACCACCGGCTAAGGTCCCGAAGTGTATGCTAAGTTGAAGAAAACGAGGTCCGGTTGCTTAGACAGCTAGGATGTTGGCTTGGAAGCAGCCATTCATTTAAAGAGTGCGTAACAGCTCACTAGTCGAGCGACTGGGCATGGATAATAATCGGGCATAAGCATACCACCGAAGCTGTGGATTCTCCGCTGATAGCGGAGTCTGGTAGGGGAGCATTCCAGGGGCCTTGAAGATGTGGCGTGAGCCATGTTGGAGCGCCTGGAAAAGCAAATGTAGGCATAAGTAACGATAAAGAGGGTGAGAAACCCTCTCGCCGATAGACTAAGGTTTCCTGATCAACGCTAATCGGATCAGGGTAAGCCGGGGCCTAAGGTGCACCCGAAAGGGGTAACCGATGGATAGCAGGTTAATATTCCTGCGCCCGCTATGCGACAAAAGTGACGGAGTGATGTAGGTGCTGAGTGCTGACGGAATAGCACCCTGAGCTTAGCCTTCGGGCGAAGCGAAGCATTGAACTTGCTTCCAAGAAAAGCGAGCATAGCGGCCCGTACCTCAAACCGACACAGGTAGTCAAGGAGAGAATCCTGAGGCGCTCGAGTGATTCGCGGCTAAGGAACTAGGCAAAATGACCCCGTAACTTAGGGAGAAGGGGATCCCGAGAAATCGGGACGCAGAGAAATGATCCAGGCGACTGTTTATCAAAAACACAGGGCTCTGCTAAACCGAAAGGTGACGTATAGGGCCTGACACCTGCCCGGTGCCGGAAGGTTAAGGGGGGAGCTTATTCTGAGTAATCGGGAGAAGGCTTGAACTGAAGCCCCGGTAAACGGCGGCCGTAACTATAACGGTCCTAAGGTAGCGAAATTCCTTGTCGGGTAAGTTCCGACCTGCACGAATGGTGTAACGATCTGGATACTGTCTCGGCCGCGAGCTCGGTGAAATTGAAGTAACGGTGAAGATGCCGTTTACCCGCAACGGGACGGAAAGACCCCGTGAACCTTTACTGCAACTTCGCATTGGCTCTGGGTAAGTGATGTGTAGGATAGGACGGAGGCTGAGAACCGGGTTCGCCAGGATTCGGGGAGCCATCCTTGAAATACGTCCCTTTGCTTACTTGGCGTCTAACCCCGAAACCTCGGGGGACATTGCGTGGTGGGTAGTTTGACTGGGGTGGTCGCCTCCAAAAGAGTAACGGAGGCTTCTAAAGGTGCGCTCATGGCGATTGGTAACCGCCAGCAGAGCATAATGGTATAAGCGCGCTTGACTGTGAGACCGACGGGTCGATCAGGTAGGAAACTAGAGCATAGTGATCCGGTGGTTCCGTATGGAAGGGCCATCGCTCAAAGGATAAAAGGTACTCCGGGGATAACAGGCTGATCGCTCCCAAGAGCTCATATCGACGGAGCGGTTTGGCACCTCGATGTCGGCTCGTCACATCCTGGGGCTGGAGAAGGTCCCAAGGGTTCGGCTGTTCGCCGATTAAAGTGGCACGCGAGCTGGGTTCAGAACGTCGTGAGACAGTTCGGTCCCTATCTGTTGTGGGCGTTTGAGATTTGAGAGGACCTGATACTAGTACGAGAGGACCGTGTTGGACAGACCTCTGGTGTACCTGTTGTGGCGCCAGCTGCATTGCAGGGTAGCTATGTCTGGATGAGATAAGCGCTGAAAGCATCTAAGCGCGAAGCTCACCTCAAGATGAGATCTCATTTAAGGGCCGTAGGAGACTACTACGTTGATAGGCTGCAGGTGTAAAGGTGGCAACATCAAAGCCGAGCAGTACTAATTGCCCGAAGACTTTCTAAAAGTTCAGGGAACCCTGATAACAATCTGAAAATCCTTTCTTCCCATCGTGCCTAAAGGTATTTATAAGATTAAGGTAGCTATAGCGGCGGGGCACCACCTCTTCCCATTCCGAACAGAGAAGTTAAGCCCGCCAGCGCCGATGGTACTGCGTAAAAGTGGGAGAGTAGGCCGCTGCCGGATTTATCCAAAGCCCGTGTTCTTAAGAGCATGGGCTTTTTTATTGGGGAAAACCGTTAATTTTCATGAAAAGTATTTAAGTTTTATCCGCCGTTTCCCTGCTTTTTTTAGTTTTGTTCAGCTTTTGCACGAAAATATGCTCAAACAAAAATTAATACTGTTTATATTGGTATGGATGACTTTCCTTCATGGAACCGTTTTTGCGCAAACCCTGCCAGACAGGGGAGGAAGAGAAGGTTCGCAAACGCTGCCTAACCCACAGGCCCAGCGTGGAGAGCAATCGACGGCAAAGCAAATTGAACCGTTGATTAAACTGTGGCAACTGAAAGGCTATGGCGCTTTTCAGGATTCAGCAAGGATGGATACGCTGCAGGATTACTATCATCTTTACCATCCTGTATTTAAAAATACACTTACCGCAAGCTATGTTGGTAATTATGCTACTCCCTATTTGGATAATAACTTTTTCAACCGGCAGTCAAATTTAGATTTTCTGTTTCTTGAAACAAGAGAGGCCTACTTGCTTACACCTCAAACCGTAAAATATTTCAATACCCGCACACCCTATACGTTGCTCGATTTTACACAAAGCGAACACCGTACACGCAAAAACGAAACCCGTTTTAATGTTTTGCATTCACAGAATGTAAATCCATATTTAAACTTTACTTTCAGATACGACCAGGCCCGGTCGGCCGGTCAATACAAAAGCCAGGAAACAAAAAATAATTTTGTAACCCTTTATTCCAGCTATAATAAAGACAATTTAAGCATTCATGGGGGATTTATCAGTAACAGTATTTTGAACAACGAAAATGGGGGTCTCAAGCCCAATGCCGACCTGCTGGGAGAACCTGATACAGAATTTTTAGATGTCAATCTTACATCGGTACATTCCGATTTTGCCAACACTTTTGTGTTTGCCACGGGGGAATACCGTTTCGGACGTTTTGTGGAGGTTGAACTTACCGACACCATACCCGGCTACGACGAAAGCGAAGAAGAAGAAAGGCCCATCTCAATGGTTTTTAAGCCATTTGCAGGTATTTTATATTCATTTGAATATCAGACAAACCGGAAAGAGTACAATGACGATGAAGACAATTCCAATTCTTTTTTTCAGCATGACTATTATGGAGATGCTTATACCAAAGACTCAATCCGGTTCGGTAAAGTTTCCAATATTATTCAACTAAAGCATTATGAAAACCCGGAACGAAAAACCAGTTTCGGCAAACGGGCTTTTATCGGGCAGGAGTTTATTAAAACAACCATGCCCGGACCGGCAACTGATGTATTTCGGCCTGCGGTAAAAAAGTACTCCAATGTGTATACCGGCGGCGGAATTTTCAGAAAAACTGGCAGCTTTTGGAGGTGGAATTTCGACGGGCGGATTTTTTTTCTGGGAAGAAATGCCGGACAAACCGAGCTTTCGGGCGTAGTTACTAAACCGCTTGCTTTTTTAGGTGATTCGCTGGCCACTTTAAACCTGAACGGACGAATAGAAAATAAAATGCCGCATTATTTTCAGGAGGAATTTTATTCCAAGCGTATCCGGTGGAAAGAGGATTTAAAAATGGAACAACGGATGACTGTTCAGGGAAGCCTGAAATTTCCATCGAGAAAACTGGAATTGACAGGAAACTATGCCATTATCAACAATTTTATTTATAACGATACTTTGGGAATCCCTTCTCAGTATGGAGGACAGTTGCTGGTGCTTTCAGCCTATGCCGACAAAGATTTCAACTTTCGGAACTTTCATTTCAGAACAAGGTTGTTGTGGCAAAAAGCATCCAACGAATCGGTATTGCACCTGCCCGATTTTTCAGCATTTGTTTCCGGGTATTACAAATTTGTTATTTCAAAGGTGATGTTTACCCAGCTGGGTTTCGATGTGCGTTACAATACCCGTTACTATGCCGATGCTTACCATCCGGCAACCGGGTTTTTCTATTTGCAAAATGAAGAAAAATATGGTAATTTTCCTTATATTGACGCCTATGCCAGTCTCAGACTGAAAAGAACCAGGGTATTTTTCAAAATGATGAATCTGGGGTCAGAGTTTATTCAGCAGGAGTATATGACAATACCTGGTTATCCGATGAACCGCATGACTTTCAGGATGGGTGTTGCATGGGCTTTTTACGATTGATGCTTTTGTTTGAACGACATAATAATTCTGCTTCATTCCTGTTTATTCTCCATTTAGCTGCACTTGTTGTTTTGGCAACGAATTGCAGCAGGTCAAAACAGGTTGAGGAAGAAAAAGTGCACCAACCCTCCGATTTGGAAATAATCAGGGAAACCGGCATTCTAAAGGTTGTTATCGATTACAATTCTACCAACTATTTCGTTTACAGGGGGAAACCCATGGGTTATCAGTACGAACTGGTAATGAAGTTGTGCGACGATATGGACGTGAGGCCGGAAATAACAGTGAGCAATAATATGGCAGAAACCTTTGAAGGTCTGAAAAGCGGACGGTTCGATCTGGTGGCAAAAAACCTAACCGTAACCCGTCCGCGGCAAATGGAAGTGGCTTTTACCCGCCCCTTGAAACAAACCCGGCAGGTGCTTGTGCAGCGGAAACCCTCAGCAGATACTCCCGATTCCCTTTTTTTAAATACAACCCTTGATCTGGCAGGAAAACAAATTCATGTTCAGCAAAATACCACCTATTACCGGAGGCTTTTAAACCTTTCGGAAGAAATTGGGCATCCAATCAGGGTGGTGGAGGATTCGGTGAATGGGGTTGAACAACTGGTGTCGATGGTTGCGCGCGGCGAAATTGACTATACTGTTTGCGATGAAAATGTGGCCCTTCTAAATCAAAATTACTATCCCAACCTCGATGTTTCCCTGAAAATCAGTTTTCCACAGCACATTGCCTGGGCAGTAAGGAAGGAATCTGATGATCTAAAGGAATTCCTTGATCGGTGGATTGTGCAGTTTAAAGAAACCAAAGAATACCGCGAAATTTACCACCTTTATTTTGAAAGCCAAAGAACAACCGGGCGTTTCGGAAGCCCTTTTCACAGCATTGCAGGCGGAAAAATTTCTGAATACGATCCTTTGGTAAAAGAACTGGCCAAAAAACACAACTGGGACTGGCGGCTGATTTCTTCCGTCATGTATCACGAGTCGCGGTTTGATCCTGATGCCGAGTCGTGGAGTGGTGCGTTCGGTTTGATGCAGCTTATGCCCAACACGGCAGAATCATTGGGAGTAGAAGATATTCTGGATCCAAGACAGAATATTGAAGGTGGAATTTTACTGCTCAACTGGCTCGATGAACAACTCAGTGTTACCATTCCAGACTCCACCGAGCGGATACGTTTTGTGCTGGCTTCATATAACATTGGGTTGGGCCATGTAAAAGATGCCCAGCGGTTGGCCAGAAAGTTTGGAAAAGACCAACACAAATGGGAAAACAATGTGGACTTTTTTCTGAAAAATAAATCGGCTGAAAAGTATTTTAAAGACCCGGTGGTGCGCTGGGGATATGCTCGCGGAGAGGAAGCCTTCAACTTTGTTGACCGGGTGATTGGAAATTATGAACACTACGTTAACCTCATTCCTGAATGAATTCGCTTTCCAGGGCATCGTAAAACTCCGCCAGAATCATCGCTGTCGCCCCCCAAATAATTTCGCCTTCAAAATGAAAACAGGGCACTTTCAATCTGCCCGAAACGGTTTCCAGCTCGGTTTCGTCCAGTTTGTTCCGGAACTGGAAAAGCGGGAACAGAAGTGTTTTTTCCACTTCTGTCGGATTGGTTTTAAACGAAGGTTTTTCGGCCAGCCAGCCCACAAAGGGTTGAATGAGAAAACCGCTTACATCTACAAACAATTCGGAAAGCGAACCAAGAATTTCTATTTTTTCGGGAGGAATTCCAATCTCCTCCCAGGTTTCGCGCAGGGCTGTTTCGCGCGCTGTTTCGCCGAGTTCAATCCGCCCGCCGGGAAATGCCACCTGTCCGGCATGGTGTTTCATGGTTGATGGCCGTTTTATCAGGCAAACAAAAAGTTCGTCTTTTTCAATATAAAGTAAAAGCAATACGCTGCTGGGCTTCATCCGTTTTTTGTCATTGGCAGCAGCCTGCAATTTCCGGTTGGGCGGCATCATTTTCTGGTGCGATTTAACGCCATGAAGATTTCCGGCGAGTGCTTTTTTTATCTCTTTTTTTGTAATGGGCATCATCTTTTCAAAAAATTAATCGAACCGGATGGTTTTTTCGGGCGAAATTTTGCTCACCAGGTAACTGGGCAAAACCAGCATGAGTGTGGTGGCAACTATTGTACCTGCATTTAGCAGCAACAGGTGAAGCAACGAAAAGTTAACCGGCACCAAATCTACGTAATAGGTTGTAGGATTTAGCTTAAGCACTTCAAAATAGTTTTGAACGACAATGACCGCAATGCCAATGGCATTTCCCCAAATCATGCCTCGCGAAGTAAGAAAAACCGAAAGGTAGAGGAAAATTCTGCGAATGCTCCAGTTGGGGCTGCCCATGGATTTTAGTATGCCAATCATTTTGCTGCGTTCCAAAATAAGCACCAGTAGTCCCGAAATCATATTAAACCCTGCCACTACAGCCATCAGGACAAGAATAATCCACACATTCATATCGAGAATGGAAAGCCAGTCGAAAATTTGGGGATATTCGCGGGTGATGTTTGTGGTGCGCAAAATGGCGTCGTTTTCTATGCTGTAGTCGAGCACTGTGTTTCTAACCTCCTGCTCAATTTCGTCAATGCGGTTGAAGTCGGAAATCAGCACTTCAAATCCGCTAATTTGGTCGGGTTTCCAGTCGTTGAGCCTTTGCACCTGCTGTAAATCGCCTAAAACGAAAAGGTTGTCAAATTCTTCGAGGCTGGTACGGTATAGCCCGCAAACCGTGAGCTGCAACATGCGCGGGTTGTTTTCTTCTTTGTTTATGAAATAGAGCACCACACGTTCGCCAACTGAAACCTCCAGCAGTTTGGATACCTGCTCCGACAGCAAAATTTCATCCGATCGCACCGAGTCGTTTATGGCTGGCAGTTCTCCTTCCAACAGGTTATTGCCGAAAAAGGTCCAGTTGTAGCCGGAGTCCACCCCTTTAAAAACAATTCCCTGTATATATTCGTCCGTTTTAATCATGCCCGGTTTGGTGGCAAAAACCTGCACATGGTTCACCCCTGCCAGGTTTTTCAGTTCGCAGAGGAAGGGCTGCTTTTTCGAAACCGGTCGGGTTTCATAAGAGTTGTTCGAGTCGAAATTCACTACCTGAAGATGCGACCCGAAACCGATCACTTTATTCCTGATTTCGATTTTAAACCCGGTAACCACAGCCACCGAAATTATCATCACGGCAAGACCAAGGGCAATGCCCACAAGGGCAATGCGAATGATTTTCTGCGAGAGAAATTTTTTGTCACTTTTCTCGAAAAAAAGCCGGCGTGCGATAAATAGTTCAGTATTCATAAAAAATGGCACCCTGTTATTTCAATTCACTTACGGGGTTTTGAATGAATTGCGTATTGCTCCGGTTTATAAACGGTAAAACCAGCAACGAAATTATTCCGAGTACAATAATCATGGCCGTCATAGACCCATGTGCCACAAATGCAAAAATTACCCCGTTGGCTTTTGCAATTCCGTATAGTGCCAGCGCCTCGATGGCCATAAAATGCCAGGCGCCTATTCCTCCTTGTACCGGAGCCACCATTCCAAAGCTGGCAAGCACAAAAGTAGTTAGTCCGGCAATCAACCCCAAATGACTGGTAAAATCGAACGCATAAAAAATAACATACAGCATCAGATAATACAACACCCAAATGGCTACCGAGTGAAAAATAAACCAGCCTTTGTTTTCAACCGACCGGATGGAAATAAACCCTTCTTTCAGGTTCGTTAAAATGGTAAATATCTTTTTGTAGAACAGGGTGTGCTGCAATGTTTTCCTGAAAAAGTAAACAAGAATAAGCAGTGCTGCCAATCCGGCAATCAAAACGGGTGATGTTATCAGGGCCAGCATTTTTGCTTCAATTTCCGGGTTTTCGCCCAAAAAACGCAGCATCTGTCCAAACTGCGAAACAATAACGATAAGCAGGAGCAAGAGCAATGAAACCATATCTACAGCTCTTTCGGCTACAACGGTGCCAATGAGTTTGGTAAACGAAATTTTTTCGTACCGCGACAAAACCCCGCACCGCGATAATTCTCCCATGCGCGGAATGGCCAAATTCATCAGATAACCCACCATAACGGCTAAAAAAGTGTTCATGAACCGGGGTTTGTGGCCAATGGGCTGAATCATAATTCCCCAGCGGAGCGTGCGGCTGATGTGGCTGAGCAACCCGATAAACAGGGAAACCAAAATCCAGAAATAGTTTACATCGTTTTTTAGAACCGATTTTATGCGATCGATGTCCTGATCTTTGTAAACAAGCCAGAAAATGAAGGCGCCAATGGCAAAGAATATGAGGAATTGAACCGTTTTTAATAATATATTTTTCAAAATCAGTTGATTAAAGTAAGATTTTTCATTCATTTGTTGTTCCGCGAAATTTATTAATTTCGGGGTGCAAAAAATAAGGCTGTTTCAGTTTTTCAACAACTGACAAAAATATAAATTTGTTTGGTTTTTTTGTTCAAAAGAAGAGTTAAGAAGGAAGTCGGAAATGAGTGAGTCGGAGAGTAATGAATATGGTCAGGCCCAAAAAGAAGTTAGGTCAGCATTTTTTGAAGGACCGGAATATTGCCCGGAAAATAGTTGACAGCCTGGGTGCCACAGTACCGGATGTACTTGAGGTGGGATCGGGGATGGGCGTGCTTACTCAATTTTTGCTTCAGCGAAACGAACTTAAAGTATTTGTTGTTGAAATAGATAGCGAGTCGGTGGACTACCTCAAAACCCATTTCCCTGAATTGAGCGACAGAATTTATTTCCACGATTTTTTGAAATGGGATGCCAGTCAGTTACCGGAGCTTTTTAGCCTCATCGGAAATTTTCCCTATAATATTTCTTCTCAAATATTTTTTCGGATTTTAACATGGCGAAACCGGGTACCCGAGGTTATCTGCATGATTCAAAAAGAGGTTGCCGAGCGGCTAAGTGCGCCACACGGAAGCAAAACCTACGGAATTTTAAGTGTTTTACTTGGCGCTTTTTACGATATTGAATACTTGTTTACCGTTTCTGAACAGGTTTTTATTCCTCCCCCGAAGGTAAAATCGGCCGTTATCAGGTTGCGTCGGAATGCGGTTGAAAAGCTGCCCTGCAACGAGGAATTGTTTTTCCGGATAGTGAAGGCTGCTTTCAACAAACGACGAAAAATGCTCCGGAATTCCCTGAGTGAGCTGGAATTGGAAATCCCGGAGCAATTCGCCGATAAACGGCCCGAGCAACTTTCCGTTGCCGATTTTATCCGGCTGACAAAAATGGTTGAAACCTGAAAATCATTCAGAATATGGAATTTGAAATTACCAAAGAATATATTGAAAGGCTAAAAGAGCTTATTCATGAAACCAATGCAGAAGAACTAAAAGCCACCATGGAACCGCTTCACCCGGCCGACATTGCCGAGGTGATGGACGACCTGACCATGGACGAAGCCAAATACCTTTACCTGTTGCTGGAGGGCGAAAAAGCCTCCGATGTACTTATCGAAATACCTGAAAACGATCGGAAACGGTTTCTGCGGGTATTGCCGTCCGAACTGATAGCCAGTAAGTTTATCGAGTATATGGACTCGGACGATGCTGCCGATGTGATGGCTGACCTCGATGAAGACCAGAAGCAGGAAGTGCTTCGGGAAATTGAAGATACCGAACAGGCCGGCGATATTGTGGATTTGCTCGAATATGACGAAGATTCTGCCGGAGGTATCATGGCCAAAGAGCTCGTGTCAGTGAATGAAAACTGGACAGTGGCCACTTGTTTAAAAGAAATCAGCAGACAGGCCGAAGAAGTGGACGAGATTTACTACATCTATGTTACCGACGATCAGCAGCGGCTGAAAGGGGTTCTTTCCCTGAAAAAGCTGATTCTGAATTCTACTAACACCAAAATTTCCAATTTGTACGAGCCAGAAGTAAAAAGTGTAAGAACAAATACCCGGCAGGAAGAGGTGGCAGAAATTATGGACAAATACGACCTGGTAGCCATTCCGGTGATAGACGATATTGGCCGGCTGAAAGGACGCATCACTTTCGACGACGTTATCGACTTTGTACGCGAAGAAGCCGAACGCGACTACCAGATGATTGCGGGTATTACCGGCGATGTGGAACCCGACGACAAACCATGGGAGCTCATTCGTGCACGTTTTCCCTGGTTATTGATTGGGTTGATTGGCGGAATTTTAGGCGCGCTGGTTTTGGGAAATTACGAAGCGGAAATAAACCATGTTACCGAACTGGCCTTTTTTATTCCGTTGATTGCCGCAATGGCAGGAAATGTTGGGGTTCAGTCGTCCTCAATAGTTGTGCAAAGTATTGCCAGCGGGGTTAAAGATGTTAGCACAACCGGAAAACGGCTACTCAAAGAGTTGCTGGTAGCATTTGTCACCGCTTCCATTTTTGCTATTCTTATTTTTGGTTACAATTTTTTTGTGGCCGGAAACCTCAATCTGACACTTTCTGTTTCCATTTCTCTGTTTATTGTAATGCTTTATGCATCGTTTTTTGGAACCCTTATTCCGTTGGTATTGAATAAGTTTAAGGTTGATCCGGCATTAGCAACCGGTCCGTTTATTACAACCATGAACGACATTCTCGGCCTGTTTATCTATTTTGCAGTAGGGAAAATGTTTTTCGAATTTTTGTAAAGAATTTAATTTTGAAAATGGAACGAATGATAATAGGGCGAAAAGACAAGGCAGATTTTCCCCGGCTCGGGTTGGAAGGAATTGATGTAAAAATCGACTCGGGGGCCTATACTTCCAGTTTTCACTGCCACAATATTGTACAGTTTTTTGAAGACGGAAAACCACGTGTTAAATTCAGGTTGCTCGATCCGAAGCATCCGCGCTATCACGAAAATGAGTTTGTGTTTGATGTGTTTAAAATCCGTCGGGTAAAAAGTTCCAACGGGCAGGTGGAAGAGCGTATTTCCATTAAAACCGAAATTGCTCTTTTTGAGAAAAATTACCCAATTGAATTAACCCTGACCGAGCGAACCGACATGAGACATCCGGTACTGCTTGGGCGGAAGTTCATTTCCAAAAGATTTTTTATCGACACTTCACGAAAAAATCTTTCCTTTGCGGGCCGTTATTTAAAAGCTAAAATAAATCAGGAATCGAAATTAAAATGAAGATTGTAATACTATCACGAAACCCGAATTTGTATTCAACCCGCAGATTGGTGGAAGCCGGCTTGCAGCGAAAGCACGAGATGCTGGTGGTTGACCACACCAAATGCGACCTGATCATTGAAAAACGTAAACCGGTTATTATATACAAAGGCAAAAACCTGGAACATATTGACGCAGTTATTCCGCGAATAGGCGCTTCGGTTACTTTTTACGGTACTGCTGTGGTGCGGCAGTTTGAAATGATGAAGGTTTTTACAGCCATCGAATCACAAGCGCTGTTACGTTCGCGTGAAAAACTGCGCAGCCTGCAGATTCTTGCCCGGGCCGGCCTGGGGTTGCCAAAAACTGTTTTTACCAACTATTCCCGAAATGTGAAGGAAATTGTTCAGGCGGCAGGCGGTGCGCCGGTGGTGGTAAAACTGCTGGAAGGAACACAGGGTTTGGGGGTGGTTTTGGCCGAAACCGACAATGCTGCCGAATCGGTCATCGATGCTTTTAACGGATTAAAGGTGAGGGTAATTGTGCAGGAATTTATTGCCGAAGCCAAAGGCGCCGACATCCGCGCTTTTGTGGTTGATGGCGTTGTGGTAGGGGCCATGAAACGGCAGGCCAAAAAGGGTGAATTCCGCTCGAACCTGCACCGCGGCGGAACTGCCGAGGTTATTGAACTGAACGAAGAAGAAGAAAATGCAGCGCTGAAAGCTGCGCGTGTTATGGGGCTGGGCATTTGCGGGGTGGATATGCTTCAGTCGAAAAACGGGCCTCTTATTCTGGAAGTGAATTCTTCTCCCGGACTGGAGGGAATTGAAAAAGCTACAGGGAAAAATATTGCCAAAAGCATTATTCGTTATGTTGAACGCCATGTTTAACCCATGAGAAAGAAAAAGTACAAAACCATTACCATTCTGGGAGAAGAGATTCTTCCGGGTAAAAAAAAATACCTGAACCTCGACATTGCCCGCCTGCACACCTATACCAAACTGGAAGTGCCGGTGGTTGTGGAACGGGCCAAAACCGATGGGCCGGTTTTACTGCTTACGGCCAGTATTCATGGCGATGAAATGAACGGTGTGGAAATTGTACGTCAGCTTTTAGCTAAAAAATACACCCGGCCCGATGCCGGCATGGTTATTTCCATTCCTACAGTGAATATTTTCGGATTTATTAACCAAACCCGCGAATTCCCCGACGGAAAGGACCTGAACCGCGCATTTCCCGGCTCGCAAAAAGGATCGCTGGCAAGCATTTTTGCGCACCACCTGATGAACGAAATTCTGCCGCATGTAGATTACTGCATCGACTTTCACACCGGCGGGGCGCGCAGGTTCAACTCGTCGCAAATCCGCATTTCGAAAGATAACGAAGAGTTGCTGCAACTGGCCAAAGTGTTTAACCCGCGGTTTATTGTTTATGCCACGCAACGCGATAAATCGTTTCGGGAAGCTGCCACAAAAAGCGGAAAAAAAGTGATGCTTTTCGAGGGA
>Ga0209614_1001879_pt1 | contig 14741 bp, 21 predicted proteins | sample BlaSprsedimmetaG_FD_185484 | JGI IMG/M metagenome (GOLD analysis project Ga0209614, IMG submission 185484) | Hot spring sediment bacterial and archeal communities from California, USA to study Microbial Dark Matter (Phase II) - Blank Spring... ... | reverse complement strand
ACGGAATATGTCGGCTCCAGTGTGTCCGCTATTAATTCCCTTGTATTTGGCATAGCATTCTTCACGTACCCATACCACATCGGCTCAGACCCGCCTGCAATTCTCACTACACCACGGAAGTAGAAGAATCTGAGTGTAGTATCTCCAATAGTCACACCGCTCGGCAGAGCAAGGGTCTCCGGGGTCTGGCCTTCATATCCATTATTCCAGTTCAGTCTCTTCAGACAGCCCGAGCCCCATCCATCCTGATAAAGAACGAATCGATCGCCACTTTCATCCTCGGTAATTTCAATAGCCGCTCGGATCCCGGAAGAACCGCCAGCCCCACCGGTGATAATGGTTCTGCCCTTATCATCTCCGAGAATCCGTCCACCGGAAAGACTGATCTTTTTGCTGACCTGAGTGAACCCGGCAATCTCAAAAATTTTCTTATAGCCCTTCACGGTCTCCCAGAGACCTTCCTTTGTCATTCTCAGGTTCTGAACCAACTGATGGCGCATCTTTCCCAATTTATTCGGGACAACATCGGAAAGCATTCCGCCCGGTTCTATGTCGATTCGATTGATCATCTTCGCATCACCCAAAGCCCATCAACCCTGTCGGGGTCGATTCTCTGTGGAGGAATACCCGGCCCGCCCATGATCGCAGGACTATTGCTTCTCTGGTTTTTATTGTGCCTTCCAAGTTCAGACCTCAACCTGATTGCACTGTTCATATCTCTTTGAATCATGGGGTACTCAGGTACAAGTTCGAAGCAGGTCTCATAAAGAAGAAGCGCCCAAAAGTCTCTATCCCATTCGGGGGTGTTTGTCTGCGTCGCCTCAAAGTCATCGTCCTCTTTTTCGACAAGTTCCAACCCGAAAGAGTAGTACGAAATATCGATAACGGATTCTGAGTTTACATTCCCGAAGTGGAACGCTCCGGCGAGTTTTGTGTAAACTCTCAGGTTCTTCATCCTGTATGCGGCCCACTGTTCCTTGGGAATATAAACATACGGACCCATAGTTGATCCCGACGGAAGGACGTGAATTTCCTTGATAAAATCCGATGGGATATCAAAACTTTTTACCTCATCGCTGAAAGTATTTTCGGGGATGGTGAAGGATTTCTCAAGGCAGAGATATTCCCTGTTCAGGCTCTGATAGACCCTGTTCATCGCCCTGACCACGGCGCCAGGATTGAATTTGTCTCCAATCCGATCCGTTACGTCGAAAATTATGTTTTTGACTATGTTCATCTTCCCCCCATTTTCAAGGCAATTTCGAACTTCTGCGACAACGACTCGGCTATCCCCGGAGCTTCGATCAGACCGGCCTTTGCGAGTTCTATTCTTGCCGCGTCCACGATCAGAGAATGGTACTCATTCGGGATGTAGGGATAGAGCGCATATCGGTACGTCGTTCCTGATTTGAACAGGTCTTCCGCGACGTCATCGAAAGTACATTCTTTTGTCGAGCCGTCGTAATCCGTGATCGTGAGAACGTCATAAAGCCGCCATCTGCCATCGTTGTGATAGATAGCGAGATCGTGGTCGTTGTAAATGTCGTCCCTATTTGATGCAAAAGTGTCGAGAATCAATTTGTCGGTATCGGATCCCCCGATTTTGGAAGTCCCGAATACGAGTTCCGCGAGCCTTCTCTGGTACTCGATCAGGACCCACACCCCATCTCCCTCTGTCTCTGCCACGGGGAAATCTGGATAGATGAGAAGTTTTTTTCCTTCGTGAATATAGTACGGAGCCCTTTCGGTGATTGGATATTTTGGGTCATTGCCGATCCGGCTCTTCATGGAAGGGTCTACCGGGGTACATGGTCTGTATTCCGCGGACCCGTTTTCCGTTTCTCTCCGAATTTCGAGGATGGTCTTCAGATCATGGGGAACCCAAAGCGTATCCCCATCGCTGAGCTTTTTTCTGATCTCAATGGTGAGGTCGCTTTGGAACAAAGGATAAAGCGTACTCCCGACAAAGCCGTATCCCATGTTGATATAATTCATCAGTTCCGGAATATTAAGCTGAAGTTTTCCGAATTGACTGATAATATCCCATGTGTTCATATCGCCACCTTCGGCATAAGTTTATTCAGTTCTCTTTCGTAGAGACCGAGCCAATAATTGGACAATTCAATTTTCCTTCCCTCTACTGCTGCAGACATTGCCGATGCGTCGTAGAGAATGAGGCTTTTCCATTTTTCATCGAGAATGCAATCCTGTGTATCTGTAATTTCCGGAGGAAGAAAAACGTACCTGAGACGAATACCATTGACCACATTTTCATGCGGAATTGGAAAAATTGTGAACCCTCTTTCTGCATCGATCTGAACTAACGGATATTCTTCTGTCGCCTGAGAAAAAAGCGAATAGATGTTCTCCGCCTCTGTGGAACTCTTCAGGTCTGCTGGAATATATTCATCCTCGATGGCCCATCTCACCCATAATTTCACAAACCTCAAGAAATCAACCGGCCACTGGTACGACTGCGTTCCACTTACAATGCTTGCCTGGGAAGTCCTGATGACCTCGCTCAGGTGAATACTCGGAAGTTTGTTGATGAGATTCAGAACCGCAAGGTTCAGATTTCTCACAACATTGAACCGCGCAAGGTCTGTTTCGTTGTAATCAATCTTGATGTTCAGCGCTACGCCCTCGGTAAGTTCCTGATAGGTGATCATAATTCACCCCTTCTTTTTCCTGGGCTTCCTAGGCTTTCTGGGTTTTTTTACGACAGGAATCGTGTCATTGGCCTGCTCATGGCTCGGAACCTCGATATGGGGTTTGTTTTCGACCTCTTCGACAGCCGGATTGACTTCCAGAACCCTTTTTCCTTCTTCGTCGTCAACCTCAACAACCAACCCCGGAAAAAGTTGTACCACCCTGACGTCGCTCCCTTTATCGGTGTATCCCACCCACACCCCATTGGTGAGCGAAGAGAATTTGTCCTTCAGCTTGATCTTCATAAAACCTCCTTAAATATGCTCCCCCCCACCCGAAGACGGGGAGGAGCTGCCTTAGGGGGATTACGACTGGGCACCTACCACCGTCCAGGTTGTCGCTCCGGTTTTGATGTAGAGCTTCCCGTTTGTGATGTCGTTCCAGAGCGAACCGATCCCGTAAGTGTCGGTCGTACTCGGCGTTTCCTCAGAAACGATGAAAACGATATCAACGGCTATTTCTCCCTGGCCGGAGTAGATGGGAAGGACAAAAAGCGTGCCGCTTCCCGTGCCGTGTTCTTTTTCCACTCGCCGATTGCCAATGACAAGCGGTTTGACTGTGTAAGCCATGATGCCTCCTTAATAGTCAGCGCCTTTCGGCCCAACCGTGACTTGCGTGGTGGTGTTTTTCGTTGTTCCGTCAGCCGCGCCGAACACATAGACAGCGAGGAGACAGAGCGAAAGAATGAGAATTTTCTTCATGTCTTCCTTCTTATAGATTCGGTTTGGTTGCGTAATAAGCGACGATGGCGGAAGTGTCGTTGAACGTAAACTGACCCGTATTTCCATCGTCACGGTTACGGTAATCGGGGCGTGCATACCCCAAGCCGATGTTGTAGCCCACCTCTTCGATCTCGCCGTGATCCCTGACTTCGCCGGTGTACTTCATATCCCATCCGGTCGCCTTCATGAGGGCGTTGTCACCCAGAACGATGGCGCCCCATTTAGTGAAGGTGGAGACGTCGTTGAAGTCATCGAGATCGTTGAATTGATGCCGCGTGGAAACTGGGCCGTAAACGGGAAGTCCGTCTGCCGTGTCGAGCGGATAGATGGAGTTTCCACCGTCGAAGATGGCCCAGCCTTCGTAGAAGAGTTCCATACCCGTGAGCATGGGATTCTCTTTCGCGACATTCTGGACGAACAGATTGTTGTGAAGCGCTTTCACGTCCGAGTCATTCCTGAGCGCGGCCATTCCGTACTTGTCGAGAATGAGCACCCGGAAGGGCTGGCCTAGCTTGGTATAGAGGTAAGGAATTCTGCGCATCTGATCGTCGGTATTCAGCGCTTTCAGGAAACCTCCGCTGATGTTGTTTCCAGGGCCAAGCGCATCGATCGCGGTTGCGATAGCCTGCTCCCGGGTGGAGGTTCCCGCATACCCCGTGTCGATCTTGCCCTGTCCCACGACGTAGAAATTGGGATGGGAAGTCACGGCGATGTTGGCGTCGTTGGCGGAGATTTCGGCGTCAAGCATCACTGAATAGTTAAGTCCCATGTACATCGCATATGGGATTTCCAGGAAGTTGAGTTGCCGGGCGTATTGCCTTGCCAGCGCCTGCCGCGCCGAACCGGGGATGCCGTACTTCTGCAGGATGTGTTCATTCAGGGATCCTTCCTTCACTTCCTCGGCCGCACGAATGGTGTTGATGTAAACGTGCGCGAAGTTGATCTTCCTCTTCTCGCCGGTTCCGGAAAGAATCTGAGATCCATGTTTGGAGATTTCCTTCAGATCGCGAAACATCGGGATTTCGAGCTTGTGCCCGGGTTGCCTTCCGAGTTCCCTGTGAACCACGATCGGGGAGTTGGTGACGCCTTCGGCCTTTACGGAGCCCGAAGGTGTGACCGCCTTTTTGTCTTTGGTCGTGAATTTCTCCCAGCGACCCCACAAGAGGTGGTCGAGGGCGCGGAATTGCGTGTTCACACCCTGCGCTTTGACCACGGGGTAGTTGGCGGAAAAATCGACCGTCCATACTTTATTCGGCATGGTTTATCCTTCCTGCTCCTCAACCCATTTCATGTACTTCTGGAGTTCGAGATCGCTCATCTTCTCAACGTCTTCCGGTGTGACTTTGGAATAATCGACAATCTTCGCATCGTCCCGATCCCCTTGCACACGATCGAGTTTGGAGCCTGATTTTTGTGCCCTGTTGACGTTTTGTGTGAATGTTTCAGCGGCCTTCTTCCTTTCCTCGACGTTGAGTTTATCGCGGTTCACGTAGTGATGTGCAGCCATGATAGCCTCATAGTCGGGCGTGATACCCTTTTTTGTGTATCTCTCGTCGATGAATTCGGCCACTTTCCGGTATTCCTCGGACTTGAACGCCGCATCGAGTTCCGGCGTAAGCTGATCCGGCATTTCGTCGATTTCAATGCCCGCGATGTGCGCGGCAAACCGGGTGTAGTTGAAAAGCGCTTCCTCGTATTGTTCATTAGCCGAGAGGCTTTGAATATACTCCTCTTTTTCCTTGATCTGATCGGGGATATTTTTGAGTCTTTCCTGTCTGAGTATGTACTCAGAGTATCCCTCCCGATCGTCGGCATAGAGCATGTCGAGCTGATCATCGGTAAGAGGTTTGTTCGCCTCGGCCATTGCCTTGAGTTTTTCGATTTCAGACTTTGCGAGCGCTTCTTCTTTTTCCCTGAGAAGCCTTTTCTGTTCCCGAAGGGCTTTGTCTTTCTCTTTGTACTTCTTCCTGAGTTGAACGAACGGAGATGATTCTTCTTTTTCTTCCGTCTCTTCTTTCTCGGGCTCTTTTTTCTCCGTACCTTCTTCGGATTCTTCCTTTTCAGGTTCTCCTTCAGGTTCTCCTTCAGGTTCTCCTTCGGGTTCTGCTTTTTTCTCGGGTTCTTCGGTTACTTCCGGTTCGACTTCGTCTTCATTGCTTTTGAGGGCCTCATTGAGTTCCTCTTCTCCGATTCCATCGGGAATATCCATTGTCTTACCTTTCTCCGGTTAGGCACCGGGGGCCTTTTGAGGATTGTGCGGCATTCTTCCGTCCATTAGACCGGAAGCTGCGTCTGTTATTTGATTGATGGTATCAAGGGCTTGCTGCTGTTCTCCCTGAGCGCCCATCTGCTGTAAAACCATGTTAATTTTCTCAGCCCAGGTCTTCATGTCTCCGAGATCGGAGTTCATGAGCAGGTCCTCCCAATCGACTGCGAAGGCAGCCTGCGGGCCGAGAAGCGGCATGAGGACATTCTGGAGGAACAACATCTTTTCCTGATGCCGGATAGATCTTGCCAATGGGTTCATGGCAGTGTTATCGATTATGACTTCATATTCTCCAACCTGAATATTATTCAGTATTTCATTGCCCATCTGGATGTTTATCATGATCTGTCTTTCGTTGCCCGATTTATCCTGAATGAGAAAGAGCCTTTCTGAGTTCAGTTGCGACTGGCAGATTCTGATGAGCTTATTATTCAGTCTGGTCTTTACCATATTCAGAAAATGGCTTGGAACCGCGAATCTGATATTTCCCTGTGCGACCTTCTGGGCGTACAGTGAAGCCGGTGCACCTGCTTCTTTCTGTCTTCCCACTAGTTCATCCGTGGTTGAGACAAGCTGAACGAAGTATTTCGCCTCTTGAATCATCTGCAAAGGCTCCGCGGGTATTCTCGGAGGATCTATATTTTCTCTGGTCTTCTGGCCTACGTATTGTTCTTTTTTCTTCCAAATAAGCCCCGGTCTGTTTCCCGCGGATTCGATGTCGTCTGAATTCTCATAAGCTGCGGGTACGTATTCCACTCCCACATTTGCGGATTTGTTCATCATCTCCAAAAATCTATTGCTCATATCATTCAGAAAGTCCTGCGGATGAGCGATGATTTTCATCATACCAAAGTTATCGATCGTCCTGGAAGCAAATGGATATGGGGAATATGGAATAATATCGTAAGTACCATCCTGAACGTCGGCTTCTTTCTGATCAAGAAAGAAATTCAACCCCGGAATAATGGTCGTAATTTTCTTGATTTTTTCCCGTCTTTCGATAATCTTCTTTCCTGAAATCCTGGCCCCTCTGATGATAAGATCCCTTCTTTTCGGGTCTTTTACGTCGAGTACATGAGCTTCCTGGGTCACAGGGTCTAAAACGACTTCAGCCACTTCAAAGGGCATTTCATGGAATTCCGCGACCAAATACTTCCCATTCAAAATATTATGGAAGTACGGATTGGTATGATTCTCTCCCATCCAATCGGTCGTCCACGTAAAGGAAGATTCTTCGACATCTCTTAAGACCTCTTTCAGTTTACTCTTTTTGTCCGGCCATAATTCGATAATATCGTCCGTAGTCATATACCTGAATCTGATGATATATTTTGCGTCATCCAGAAAGTAATCTCTTGATCTTGAATCATAAAGAATCAGAAATTCGTCTTCGTTTTTATAAACAGGACTGCCATCGATCTGAATTTCATTTGAGAATCTCGGATAGATAAATCCCGTATCGATCCATCCCGCGAGCACAGTCTTTCCGAGTTCCATCCTGTAATTATTCAAAGTATGGTAGTGATCGAGAATATCTTCAAGAATATGCGCTGTTTGGGGGTCACCCCCCGCTTTTCTGACTACTCTTTGTTTCTGGTCGGTCAGAAAGTGTTCACCCAGGACGTGGTTGAACTTTTCAAATACCGCGTTAAATACGTGTGTGGGTCTCTGTTGAAATTCGTAATATTCGATCTGTTCTTTGGTATACTGTTCAGACCCGATATATTTATATCCCATCTTCTGCCGCTCCCATTTCTCGGAGAAGTTGGGCCATTCGTTCGCTATGACTTTGGATATTCTCTCTACGAGCTTCAATTCTTCCTGTTTTGTCATACGAACCTCGCACTCCTTGGCCTTGAAAGAACCGGAGATTTTTTGAATACTTTCTTCAGAAATCCATGATCGTCATATCCGAAGTCAGAGTATTCACGCATTCCCCTGGGTGGATGAGATTCGAAGGTATGGACGAGCATATACCTCAACGCATCATAAGCATGGTCTTCACCGTCAGTATCGACGTCTTCAGGCTTTTTTTCATCATGAATCAATGAGGGGAGCGTTCTTATCAGATTCGAGCATGTGTTGCAGATAAAAAGTTTTGGCTTTTTCTTTACGTCATTCTCTTCGCCTTCCCAGTCTAAATATTGCCTCACGACGTTGGCGCCATGGATTCTGTCGTTATTGGCCTTCATGATGGGAACGCCGTTTTCATGATAGATGTTGGCGATGCTTTTCATCATGTGCGCCGCACCCGCCTGAGTTTTCGCCCACATGGATGGGTCTGCAAGATACCTTGAAATCCTCTCTTCTTTTCTCGCCTCCGATATCCATTGCGCCTGATCTTTGGCTGTGAGCCCATCCCTATAAAGCTCCCTGTAAATGTAGACATTTGAATCGTAGTCCACCACTCCAAACAGACAGCAAAATGGATTGGCTGTGCCATAGTCTATCCCTGCGAATCTCTCCCATGTGGGAGGAATGAAGCTCAGAGGATTGATAACATGAATATGATTTCTGAATCTTGAGAAAAACTGACCGGCAAAAATATCCCAATCCCCATCTCTCCATGCTTTTGCGAGATCGCCTGTTAAAGTCTCAAGATAAGTCTTATATTCGGGATTAATAAACGGATTGTCTTTGTAGGTAGAAAAAAATCTTCGGGTGTTCTTCTGCGGATTGGATATAAATCGTTCCTTGATGTATACATGCCCTATTCCACCGGGGTTTGTAGATAGATACATTCTAGGCACCCACCCGGGTCTGGAAGACCTCAAAGAACCCTTCAGTCTCTGGTGGTTGTCTCCCTTGATCTGGGTAGCTTCCTCAATAACTATGCAATCATACTCGATACCGATGTATTTCTCGATGTCTCTGTCGTCGTCAAAACCACCGATGGTAATTCTCGATTTATTGGGAAATCTCACCTTCTCAGTATTGTGAACGTGCTTGACATTCTTTAAAACCCTCCCCACCAGATCGTCAAAACTCTCGGAAGCAGCTTTCTGCGTTTTCCTCAAAAATAACGTCTTCAAACCGGGATATTTCTGCGAATCATCCAACCCCACCTGAGCGATAATCGCATGAGACTTCGCGCTCCCCCGGGTGCCGTCAAGCAAAATCTCATCCACCCCGATACGATTGTCAAGCTGCCGCGCCGTGGCGTGAAACGACAAAAACGGCTTAATGGACACATACCCAGCCCGACAGAATCGCGTCAACTGCTCGCGACTTATCCCAGCCGCATGTGCGTCCATCACATACTCGTCAATCGGATTTCTTTTGGGCTCCATTAGACTCCTTCTGATCCTTCCCATAAACCTTCGAAATAGATTTCTCGAAAATCTCTATCGCAATCGCACCACCCTCCGGACCCGTAATCTCCTGACGATCGCTCCAACCCATGTTCTTCAATGAAAAAATAGCGCCCGTCGAAAACGCAGTGTGAAGTTTCTCCTCATATACCTGCTCAGCCCTCGAACTGCCGTACTTCACAACCTCATCCCATTCCTCACCCTTCTTCGACATGTCATAAAACCGCGCCTTAAAAGGAAATCCCAAATAATGAATCATCCCGGTAAGAGTATGAACCTTGATCGTCGCAATATACTTGTTCGGACCCTTACCCGCTTCAACCTCCAACTCCTTGCCGCCTATCTCAAAATACTCGTCTATCTTCGCCTTCATACCCTCCGGCGTGTCAAACGGTAATTTGAAAAAAGGACACATATTATCTCCAAAAAAAATTTCCGGGGAATATATATAAAGCCGATTTCATATAGCAAACTCTATACCATAAGAATATTACTATAAAGTACAAAGGGAACATAAGAAAAAAAAAAATTAAAGTCAAGGATAATATCGATTATATGGGACCCTATCCCAAATCCCGGGTATGGGTGGGGGGGCCTCCGGAGGCTCCGTCGCATCCGTCTCTCTCGCATCCCACTTTGGCGGACGGCTGACATCCAGGCCGGTTGACGGCCTCCGCCTGTCTCTCTGGCGGCCTAGTGGGTATGTCTCTGGATGCCTGCTTATAGCGTCTCTGGCGCATTGTGCTGGTTGGGGGTATCGATGTATGCCTTGATAGGTTGCGGCGATCCTGGATGCTCTCAGGTGGCAAATACGGGCAACAAAAAAGGCCGCACGTGGCGGCCTTGATGGCGGTTATACGATCAAGTCCGCCGTCTCCGGAGCGGGCGCATCGCGCTCCATCTCGCGCCGACACCAGAGGAACTCGACATACCTGGTTACTCGGGACCTGGCAATATCGTATGCTTGGTCCCAAGAATCACCATAAATGTCATCATCCAGTATGCGCGATGTGCCTTGCTCGCGTCCCCATTGATATGATACATGCCCGCTTAGCCCCTTAGCGGGGCACACAGTGGCCTGAATGGCCGGATCAATGTGGCCGTCCTTGTCCGCCGTTAGCGCAACGGACAAGCGGGCCACTACTCGGCCCATACAATCCGTCCCAATCGGCTCTATCGTGTACGAGCCGATCACTTCTTTTTCCCGTCGGATCGGCTCCGGCGGGCCATCGCTGTTGCCCTGCATACGCTCGGGACAAGCCTCGTCCCGGTTGTCCGCCCCCTGCTCTTGCTCTCCACATAGCTTATCCATGACATCCTCCCTACCTATAGGATAGAATCTGGGGCATTTTCCTTGACGAACTTAGCAATGCCCCTGTTGATACTGGTCGAGGGGGTCGAGTTATACCCCGACCAGTAATTCATCCGGTCGCAACGTACACCGGCCCTATCAAATGCGGCCGCCCAATGTCCCCAACCACTGCCGGATTGGGTCTTACAGGTACGGCCATTGCGGCAATAGCCGCGACAGTCGGCGTGGCTATTTGTTGCTTTTCTGGCCGCGTCAATTGCATCACGATTGGCCAGGATCCAAGATGCCCTTAGACTGATTTTTGTGGTTTTCATGGTTTTCTCCTTGATTTTTGGTTGCCTGCAATAGAGAGCAACAAAAACCATGCCAGAAATTCCGAGGCTAAACCCCGGAAAAAAACCGCCGAAAATTGTCCCAAGTTGAGAAAGTGTATCAGGTTGATACATTTTTTTTAAGAGTACCATATTATGTTTAATTGTGAACTTACTCAAATTTTATTACATCCACTTTGCTTCCAATTTCCTACATTTCCCGTATTTTGCTGTCCGCTGTGATACACTTTTTGCGGTTTTTGGGTGGTTGGATTGGCCTCAAAAAACGTGGCACGGGGATTGCTTGTGTGTGTTGTAGGCAATCACAAAAAATGAGGGGATAAATCATGAAACACTACACAATTGAAGAAATCAAAAGGTATTTGCCCGGAATCTCGGTTAAATATCATGGACAAATCATTCCGGGGCGGATTGTAGGGCGTCAGCTGGATTATGCTATTGTTTGCGCAAAAAAAGCGTGGATCACCTGAAGCGCCGTATTCCTGGCATGCTGTTTGTCGGGCTATTAATAACGATCTCCCATTGAGTATTGACTAAACCAAAATAGAAAGGAGTAACGCCATGAAAAAAAAGGTGATTTACGAGGACGAAAAAAGGGTTATCGAATGGCAGCCTAGATTTGTAACCATCAAATCTAGGGGGTCAACGCAAACGATCCCGATGAATCAATTAATCTGTGTAACTCCGCAAACATCTATGTGCACGAAGCTTCGAGCAGAAGGTCTTGATCCAGCCAAATATAAGACGCTTATGCGCATCAGAAAAAGCGAGATATCTGTTCCCGCTGAAGTTGCTGAGATTGTTTACCGGGAGGCAAGGAAACTTGAGGCGGCCTATAAGGAAGAATGTGATAGGATCGCCAATCTGCCGGAGTATCGGGAGCGACGGGAGATCGATGCGCTATATGCCGAGGCTGATCGGATTGAGCGCTCGGACAGCGAAAATAATGTTATACTCCCGATGCAATTACGATCGAGAGCAAAACAGCGGTTGGCGGCCTGGCGGGAAAAGTACCCCGAAGCGGCGCAAGCCGAAAAAGCAACTAGCTTGATGCGGCGGGCCGCTGAATTAAGATATAAGGCCGTGGGAGCGTTATTATATGATGCCGATGGGCTGCTTAATCGTGCGGAGCAAGATAGACGGCACGATAAAATGATCGCAAAGGCCGAGGAAATGGAAGCGCAAGCAAGGGCAATAACAGGTGGTACGAAATGACCACAACGATGATCAGGCAAACAAATACTATCAATAAAGGGGTTGACGCCATGAAAACCTATCAAATAACCGTTACGCGTCATTTTTACGGGCCAGTAGAAAACCATAGCAGATACATGGATGACGATAACCAACCTTGGGTCGGATCCCACGCAGAAGCGCGGGCAAAAATTGATGAGCTTAATAACAGGGTCTATTACCTGTCGCACAATGAGTACACCCGCCCCGATTATCGTATTACTGATTATCTAATATAGGAAGGGGCAATCTCATGATTCCACGAACACTTTTAAAGAAATACCGGGCGGAGATTGCTCCGCTGATCGGATCCCGTCTTGATTTCTACGAACCGGGCGGATCCCTACGTACCGGAACGCTGCAAGGCGTGTCTTTACATCGACAAAATATTGTGTATCTGGTCCGCTGTTTTGATGCCCTACATAGGGTTGATTTTTCGCTTGTTCGGCGTGTCAAATCGTGTTCTTAATTAAAAAGGTGGTGTATTATGGATCGGAAAGAATCAATAAAATATCTCAAGCAGTTTGCAGGAAAGAAGTTTTTTGCTTTGTGTACTCGGGGCGGTGGAATGTATAGGGATATATATAAAGCGGCTGTCTACCGCATTACTGATAATGGGACTACTCGATATGATTGTTGTTGAATGATATGCATTGCCAATAAATCACAATGGGACACTTTCCATAAAGATACCAAACACACTGGATACATTCACGGGCGTCCGGCACCTGAAGATATAGCAGAAGCGATAAAATCGGGCAAAATCAACTTGTTTTAAATGAAAGGGGTGTGCCATGTACTCAAAAATGGATGTTGATTTTCATTCTGACGGATACCGTCCGGGGAATCCCGCTGTAAACGTCAAGGTTCATCATTTGCTGTGTTCCACCGATGATATTATGGAACGATTCAACTGCTCAGAAGAAAGCGCCGAAAAAGCCCTTGAATATGCGTTTGAATCCGCCTGTGATGATTTTTGGAATAGCCTTCAAGAATTAACAGATTATATTCTACAGATGGGGAAAGTTTATCAAGAAGGCCGTTCGGGCGGGTGGGCCGTCGTTCATGATCTTCCGGACTTCAAGTCATGGGACGCTGTCATGCTGTCAAAATGGAGAAAGTTTGTAAATGCCGTCCTTGATTCTGTAAAATATCTCACATCTAAAAAACATTTACTTGAAGTAATTGATGTCAATAACTGGCATTTAGAAGGAAGTGAAAAGTACAATTTTATCGCCACAAAGAGCGGAGAATCCGTCTGTATTGCCAATGAGAAAATGATGAGAAAATGAAAGGAATGTGTTATGTTTTCTCAGTGCCAAGAAATTACCGTAAACGGCATTTGATGCCATGAAACCGGGTGTCCTGTATCTTGGGGGGATTATTCCTCAGATTGCAAGTGGTGCGGGGTTGAGTTTATCCCGGAGTTTAAAGGACAGGTTTTTTGTTGTGATGAGTGCGCCGGGGATTATTACAACTAACAGAAAAGAGGCTCCATATGATTTACGAAAATCTTTCCGTTCCTGCCGTTCGTACACCCGAAAGCGTGGCGGCTGTTGTCCGATCTATCTTATCGGCTGAAAATGAGGTCGACCGAGATAAAGAACATTTTTTTGTTTTCGGCTGCTCCGCGTCCCTAGGGATTAAATACGTTGAATTGGTTTCTCTGGGGACCTTAACTGCGTCAATTGTTCATCCCCGTGAGATTTTCCGGTTGGCTGTAATGAAGGGGATTGCATCCTTGATTCTTGCACATAACCACCCGAGCGGAACATTGAAACCGACTATTGAGGATTGTAACGTTACAAACCGATTAAAACAGGCTGGGGACATACTCGGAATTCAAGTACTAGACCATGTAATAGTATCCGAATCGGGGTTTTATTCATTTGATAAACATAACCTTTTAAAATGAGGAAATTCAAAATGCGTTATCGCGACTTTAAACATGAACTTCAAAATTTGAAATTTCTAAAGCGATTCATGGGAATGCCTATTTAGTAAGAAACGCCCTGGCTTGGTTCGTCCTGGAAGAAGTTTGCAGGATGTCTGAAGATTGACGGCCTCCGGGCTGTCTTTTCTCTTAACCTGAAAGGGGTGTGAAGTGGCAAAAATGACACTGGCGCGGCATAAATGGCTATCCCATTGCACTATCCAGGAAATAATGGATAGCGAAACCGGGGAGAGATATTTTGTTGCAACAGCACACGGGTGGCGGGGGTTTTATATCCCATACACATTAACGACTAATAATTTAATTGAAGAGGTGAAAATGATTAGAAAACAAATAGAAAACGACAATAAAGAAATCTTTGAAAACCCGAAATACTTTAAAGAGAATGTTGTTAAAACATCGAAAGGGGCGTGAAATGAAAAAGACAATTACCGAAGTGGAAGACCTCAAAGCGTCTTGGTCTAAGGATCCGATTTGGGACATTGAGGAAACCGAAGGTTTCGAGGAATACCGGGAAGATCTCCTCAAATTTCGCCGGGATTTTGAAGCGTGCGAAAAGGCAAAACACATCGCAAAACAAGGTAAAATCTATTCGATGAGCTTGCATGATATGCTGTATTTTAAAAGATTTCACGTGATCCGCGTCCCTGGGGGCTGGATATACGAATTCCCCGGGGGGGATGGAATTTGGGATACTCAGAGTGAAAGTTATATATATCCCTCAAGTCATGGGGTATTCGTTCCATTTGACAGTGAACACCAAAGCCGAAAGGAAATCCTATGGACTTAATCGTCTACATACTCGGCGCCGCCTGTTGGATCGTGATCTTTTACGCTGTCTTTATCAGCGGGCGCTCCAATGGAAAATAAAATCGAATTACTCTTCTTCGTCGCCATGACAC
>Ga0209614_1001875_pt1 | contig 14768 bp, 11 predicted proteins | sample BlaSprsedimmetaG_FD_185484 | JGI IMG/M metagenome (GOLD analysis project Ga0209614, IMG submission 185484) | Hot spring sediment bacterial and archeal communities from California, USA to study Microbial Dark Matter (Phase II) - Blank Spring... ... | reverse complement strand
GGCGCAGCCCGCCCCCAAACCCCCACCTTTCCCCTTTTTGCTGAATAAATTCTTTGTGATTTGGTCAGCTCAGTGTATACTGAAGTCAAGGCTATTTTCAGAGAGAGGTTTACCATGGACTATCCAAATCTTGAAGTGCTTGTTAAAGCTTTGCTTGCGCAGGGACACAAAGTCGAAGCGGTCAAAAAGGTGCGCCAGGTCACCGGTTGGGGCTTGAAGGCGTCCAAAGATTACGTGGACGTGCTGGCATCCGGCGCGGATTTCCCCCCGGAGGCTGTGAGCGCGGACATATCCGTGGTGGATTACACGGTCTTTTCTGACGCGGAACTGCTCGCGGCCCTGGAATATGCCGGGGAAGCGCCGCACCCCGACCTGATTCGCGCGTGCCTGGCCCACCAGGAGGCCCTCACGCCGGGGCTGTTGGCGTTGCTGGAAGCCGGGACAGATTTAGAATGGCCGGACTCTGATCCGCGCTGGTATGCGGAGGTCCACGCCGGGCTGCTGCTCTGTGCCTTCCGCGAACCGGCGGCACTGCCCGTCTTCGCCCGCCGGTTGCGCGAAGAAGATAGCGACGAACTGGTCGAGTGGTTCGAGGATGCGCTCCCTTACTACTACGGCCCTTTGGCGATCCCTATGCTCGTCGAACTGCTGAATATCCAGGACGCGTATGTTTATCCTTCTATTGTAGCTTGTCAAATGCTCGTGTACATCGTCCTGCACCATCCTGAAGTACAGACGCACGTCATCGCTGCTCTGCGGCAGCATCTACCCCAGGTGGATGCGGATGGCAATCTGCTGTTGGCCGAGGCGCAACGGAACAAGTCCTCTATCTTGTGGACCCAGATCGTCAGCGCCTTTATGGATCTCCAGTATGACGGAGACGATGCGCGGGTCAAAGCCTTGTTCGATGCCGGTGTGCTGGACACGGTGATTCTCGGCGATTGGAAAGCCTACCGGGCGGCCTTTGCCCCCGACGCGCCGCCGCTGTGGGATGCCGGGCACGTTTACGACATCGAAGAAGATTACGAAGAACGCTATGAAGAAGCCCAAGGGCTGATCCTGCGCGTGCCAACCGGGCCATTGCCCCTGCCGCCAATTTTCCCGCCGGCAAGCGACGAAATCACCTTTGTCCGCACTGTGCCCAAAGTGGGGCGCAACGATCCCTGTCCATGCGGCAGCGGCAGAAAATACAAGCATTGTTGTGAAAAAAAAGCGTGATTGTGTGGTACACTAAACCTGTAGAATAGGCTGGAGGTTGCCATGAGCAGTGTGACCATTGAATACTCGCCCGATGTGTTGTGGGCTTTGCAACAGGAACCGGAGGAATTTGAATCCGAAGCGCGCCTGTTGCTAGCGGTCAAACTCTACGAGTTAGGGAAACTTAGCACCGGCCTGGCGGCTAAACTCGCGGGCGTGCCGCGCATTACCTTTATGTTCCTGCTCAACCGTTACCGCCTTTCCCCTTTTGGTCAAGCGCCTGCAGAACTCACCGAGGATTTAGCGTATGCCCGTCAAGCCAGTAATCACGAATAACACGCCTCTGGTCGCGCTCTGGGTTTCAGGTTATCTGGACTTGCTCCGCCAGTTGTTCGATGAGGTGTGGGTGCCGCAGGCGGTCTGCGCCGAGTTCCTGGCGGCAGAACCGGCCTTACGCCAGGCGGCATTGGAGGCCTCACCGTGGATACGGTGCATGTCCTTGCGGAACACGCAGCAAGTAGCCGTTTACATTGGGCTGGATCGGGGAGAGGCTGAAGTCCTGGCTTTGGCTAAAGAACACCCGCCGCGTCTGGTCATTATGGATGAACTGCGGGGTCGGCGCTATGCCCGGCGTTTGAGACTGCCGCTGACCGGCACGTTGGGCGTTTTGTTGCTGGCAAAGGAGCGCGGTTTGATTTCCGCCATTGAGCCGTTGGTGGAGGATTTATTGGCTGCGGGTTTGTATTTATCGCCAGAAGTCGTTGTGCAGGCATTGACCCTGGCCGGTGAACGTTGATTTTACGTCAAATGCTTGAACGAGTTTTGATGAATTCTACTGTACGATAAAGCGAGGTATTCCAATGACACAACAACTGCCTGATGCGCCCGTCCTGACCCAGGATGGCATCACGTTCCGCGACCTGAATAAGAACGGTCGCCTGGATATTTACGAAGACCCGCGCCAGCCCATCGAGGCGCGCGTGGAGGACCTGCTCCGGCAGATGACGCTGGAAGAGAAGGTCGGGCTGATGTTCCACAACGTCATCCCGGTGGGCATGGACGGCGAGCTGTTCCACGGCGCGAACTGGCTTGGCGAGTATTCGACCACCCACAACGTGCTCGACCTGAAGATGAACCACTACAACGTGCACGCGCTGCCCGAGCCGCGTTTGGCCGCGACTTGGTACAACAAGCTGCAAAAGCTGGCCGAGTCCACCCGCCTCGGCATCCCGGTCACGATCTCATCGGATCCACGCCACGGCTACCACCAGCTTGCCGGCGCGTCTGAGGTGACGGACGCCTTTTCGCGCTGGCCTGAACCCATCGGCCTGGCGGCGACCAACGATCCGGCTTTGGTGCAGGAATTCGGCGACATCGCCCGGCAGGAGTACCGCGCGGTGGGCATCTCGGTGGCGCTGCACCCGATGGCCGATCTGGCCACCGAGCCGCGCTGGCCGCGCATCGAAGGCACGTTCGGCGAGGACGCGGCACTCTCGTCGCGCATGGTCGAAGCCTACGTGCGCGGGTTCCAGGGCGCAGCCATAGGGCCGCACTCGGTGATCTGTATGACCAAGCACTTCCCCGGCGGCGGCCCGCAGAAGGACGGGCGTGACCCGCACTTCTCTTACGGCAAAGAGCAGGTGTATCCCGGCAACAACTTCGACTACCACCTGATCCCCTTCAAGGCGGCCTTCCGCGCCGGTACGGGCCAGATCATGCCCTACTACGGCCAACCGCTCGGCGTGCCGGGGATCGAAGAAGTTGGCTTTGGCTACAACAAGGCCGTGATCACCGGGCTGCTGCGCGAAAAGTACGGCTTCGATGGCGTGGTCTGCACCGATTGGGGCCTGATCACCGAACTCGTCCACGAGGGCCGGGTGGTGATGGAAGCGCGCGCGTGGGGCGTGGAGCACCTTGCGCCGCTCGAACGGGCGCAGAAAATCCTGGATGCCGGGGTGGACCAGTTCGGCGGCGAAGAATGTCCCGATGTCATCATCGAGTTGGTGCGCAGCGGGCGGATCAGCGAGGCGCGCATCGACCAATCCGCCCGCCGGCTGTTACGCGACAAGTTCCGCCTGGGCTTGTTCGACGATCCCTACCTCGATCCCGAAGCCTCGGCGCGGATCGTGGGCAACGCGGACTTCAAGGCGGCGGGCGAGCGCGCCCAACGCAAGTCGCTGGTGCTGTTAAAACGGGGGCAACTGCCGCTATCCGGCCGCCCGAAAGTCTACGTCGAAGGCTACCGGCCCGAATCCCTGGCTTCCTACGCCGACGTGGTGACGGCGCCTGAGGAGGCCGACTTCGCCCTGCTGCGCCTGGTCACGCCCTACCAGACCATCGGCGAGGGCTTTTCCTCCTGGTTCCACCACGATGATCTGGACTTCAAAAGTCCTGAGAAAGAACGCCTGCTGGCATTGATGACGAAAGTTCCCACGATTGTGGCGCTCCACCTCGACCGCCCGGCCGTGATCCCGGAGATCGCCGCGGCCTGCGCCGGGTTGATCGGCAGTTTTGGAGCGGCAGACGCTGCCGTGCTGGACGTGATCTTTGGCCGCTGGAACCCCACCGGAAAGCTGCCCTTCGAGCTACCACGCTCGATGGAAGCGGTGCGGGCGCAAAGGACCGACGTGCCCTACGACAGTGACGATCCATTGTTCCCGTTTGGGTTCGGGTTGCGCTATGCGTAGTGGTTGTCCGCTGTTCGTCCGGCGATAATGAAAGTTAAGAAAATAATCCGGTAATCGTATGCGCCGTGGAACCCGGCTGAAGCCGGCGCACACACGTGCACACCGACTTCAGTCGGGAAAATCACGCTGTACACATTACCGAACTAATTTTTGAAATCTCATAATCGCCGGCTACAGGATCACGCCCCGTAATGAAGATTAAGAAAATAATCCGGTAATGGTTGGCCGCCGTTCGCCCGGCGATCAATCGCCAGGCAACAGGCTCACGCCCCGTAAACGGGGCTTCCGGAAGCCTACTTCAGCGGGCGCGACTCCGTAGCGTGGGCGTTGACGCCCGCGCGTGGGCGGTGAACCCGATTACCGAATTAAAATGTTAATCTTCATTAGCCCTGGGCCTGATTGCTGCCGAATTAAATTTTTAATTCTCATTCAGCTTGCGCCACAGTCTTTTTGGGAGGGACTATGCTCCAATCTCAAGCTGTTTTTTGTCCTGCATCTGCCTATCCTTCGTGCCACGCAGCCACGCTGGTAGAACTCTCTGACGGGCATTTGTTGGCGGCCTGGTTCGCCGGGACGCGCGAAGGGCATCCCGACGTAGCGATCTGGCTGGCGTACTTTGACGGTGCCGCTTGGAGCGAACCGCTAAAAGTCATTGACGAACCTGCGGTTCCCTTGTGGAATCCGGTGCTCTTCCGCGACCAGGCGGATACGCTGTGGCTCTTCTACAAGGCCGGGCCGAACGTGCCGGCCTGGACGGGAATGTATACCAAGTCCGTGGACGGCGGGCGAACGTGGTCTGCACCGGTGGCGCTCCCGGCGGGGCTTCTGGGACCGGCGAAGAACAAACCGCTCATCCTGAGCAATGGCGACGTGCTGTGCGGCACTTCCAGCGAAACGTGGCGCTCCTGGGCTTGCTGGGTCGAGATCAGCGGTGATGGCGGTGCAACCTGGTCGAAACACGGACCGGTCGCCGCGCCGGGTTATCCGAGCGGGGAGCGCGCGGGCGTCGCAGAACCGGTCAGCGCCACCTGGGATGCCCGGTCGCACGCACGCGTCGTGCCACAGCAGCACTTTGGCGTCATCCAGCCGGTTGTGTGGGAGTACGCGCCGGGACGCTTGGAGATGCTGATGCGCGCGACGCAACGGGTGGGTTTTGTGTGTTCCGCGCACTCGGACGATTACGGTCGCACGTGGTCGGCGGCGGCGCGCACGGGGATTCCGTGCCCCAATAGTGGCCTCGACGCGGTGCGGCTGGCGGATGGGCGGATCGTCCTGGCCTGCAATCCGACCTCGGAGGGACGCACGCCGCTGTCGCTTTTGATGTCGGAGGACAACGGCGATACCTGGCCGTGGCGTCTGGATTTGGAGGCCGAACCGGGCGAGTATTCCTATCCCTCAATCATTCAAGCATCCGATGGCAAGATACACGTTGTGTATACGTACCGGCGGAACCATATTCAGCACGTGGCGCTGGCTCCAGATAGGCTAGAGCATTGAGATTTCAGGATATAAAGGGGAAACTATGAGTTCGTATAATCGCACCACGCGAGAGTGTTTGGTCCGTCAATTGCGCCCGGAGTTACACCAGGCCATTCGAGATTATTTTCAAGAGCAGCAGTTAGGCGATCCCGAAGCCGAAGCCCTCATCTGTTGTGAAACCATCTCCAGGAAGAAGCCCGCTGGCCGGTTGGCCTCCTTTTTGGATGGCGCGGGAGACGTAACGGTCTATACAGGGATGTTGCTTACCCCGCAGCGACTCATCTGGGTGCGCAGTGCGAGCGGCTCAGATGTGGTGTTGACCGTCGCTGACTTGAAAGATATTCGCGTCAGGGCTTATACTTCCCCGCTTACGCGCGATACCGGTTTGGAAGTCTTTGGCTTCATCGGGAATTCCAGGGGCCGGGTTCGGGGTTACATTGGGATGGGGCCGGAAGCGGCCGCGCAGAAGTTTTGCGAAGCCGTCGTACAGGCGGTTGAGACGGTAAATCCACCGGTCAAAAGAGGGCTACCCAGGTGGCTGAGGTTTGGCCGGTGAGGCTACCGTCGACAGGTTTTTGATTCACATTTGCATGACAAAAACGGAGCGCGGGCGTCTCGCCCGTGTCATACTCGCGGGCGAGACGCCCGCGCTACATCTACGAAGGAGTGGTACAAACAGCATGATCACATCATTGTTTTCTCCACAGTATCGACGGAAAATGCTCTGGGCATGGGCACTGTGCCTGCTGGTGTTGGTCAGCGCGGTAGTGCTGGCCTCGCTGGTACAGCAGGACTTCGGACGGGTGGCGGTGCGCAACGTCACCTACGACAATTACAACGGCATTCGTATTCGCGCCAAGCTGTTCCAACCCCGCGCGGTGACGGAGCAGTCGCCTGGTCCGGGCGTGGTCTACATCCACGGCTACCAGAACAACCGCGAGACCGCCGATCCCTACGCCATCGAGCTGGCACGGCGCGGCATCGTCGTGCTCAACATCGACGCCATCGGGCGCGGCAACTCCGGTGAACCCAACGCGCCAGACGCGCCCGATTTCGATCCCACGTATGGCGGGGTCGCTTCGCTGGCCTATCTCAAGGCGCTGCCTTTTGTGGACGCGGCGCGCGTGGGGATGATGGGCCACAGCCTGGGTGCGGAGATGGCGTACACCATCGCTCTCAACGACCCCACGGTGCAGGCACTCTCCATCTCCGGCTTTGCCTACGGGGAAGAGGCGACGCCCACGCGCCCCAAGAATATGCTGATGATTTTCGCCCGGTGGGATGAATATCGCGCGCGGATGACCGGCACAAACCACTTCGCGGGCGAGTGGATGTCCACGGCGCAAACACAGCGTGTCATGCCCGTGGCCGATCCACAGATGGGTGTCACCTACGGTAACTTCGCCGACGGCAGCGCGCGGCGCGTCACTATGCCGCACACGATCCACGTTCTAACGTCGTTCCATCCCGGCGCGATTGCCGAAGCGGCGGTGTGGATGCAGCAGGCGCTCCAACCTGCGCCGGACCTGTGGCGCGACCCCGCCCGCCAGATTTGGCAATTCAAAGAGACGGCGACCTTGATCGCCATGCTCGCCGGGTTGGCGTCGTTGCTGCCGCTGACCTGGCTCCTGCTGCGCACGCACTTCTTCAGCCCCTTGCAATCCACGGCAACCGGGCGCTATCACTGCACCGGGCGGCCTTTCCGGCGCGCCGTGCTCGCCAACGGCCTGCTGAAGTGGCTCTACATCCCGCTGATTATGGCGCTGTTTGCCATTCACATCTACGTTGTCCCCATCGACGGGCTGTTCCCGATGATGATGGTGAACGGCCTGGTGTGGTGGTTCCTGGTAATCAATCTGATCGGGTTGTGGCTCTTCTGGCGTTGGCGGCGGAAACAGGATGTCCCGCTGGATGACCTGGGCGTTTCCGACCAGCCAGCTCGTCTGCATTTGACCTGGTCGTATCTGGGCAAAACGGCGCTCCTGGGGATGCTACTCTTTGGTGTGCTCTACGTCCTCCAGGCCGGCCTGGAAGCGCTCTTTAACGTCGATTGGCGCTGCATCTTCCCCTATCTGAGCGACTTAACACCCTATCGCGTGGGGATGCTGGCGCTGTACTTCCCCTTCCTGCTGCTGGGCTTTTTGGGGACGGGAGCCTTTTTGCACGGCATGGTGCGCCGCCCCCCAAAGGCGACGTGGTGGCGCACTTTTGTCGATTGGACAGTGGCGAACGTGCTCATCCAGATCGTTCCGCTGGCGCTGTTCGTCGTGCTGCAATACGTCCCGTTGCTGCTGTTCGACGTCGTCCCGCTCGTCGGTCCCGGCGGCGTGATGGCGACCTTCGTGATGACGATGTTCCAACTGCTGCTCGTGTTGGCGCTGACGGCGGTCGTTTCGACGTGGTGTTACCTGCTCACCGGCAAAATCTACCTCGGCGCGCTCGTCAACGCTTTGTGGGTGGCGTGGCTGTTGGCCTCTTCGCAGGTCATCGCCCCGATTCCGGTGTGAGGTGATGCGTAGAAACATTGATGGACTTACCTATCACAGCAGCGTGGGCGCTATTTTGGGCCAAAATCACCTACCTCTTTATCGCGGCAACGCCGGTTATCTGGCTGCTCTTTGCCCTGCGCTACAGTGGGCGTTCTGCCGCGTGTACACCTCGGTGCATCCTGCTCTACAGCGTGATACCGGCCATCACGGCGCTGTTGGCGCTGACCAGCGATCTGCTGTCGGCATGTTCCGCTATCGCCTGTTCGACCTCATCCCTATCGTTCGTGATATTGTGTTTGTGCAGATGCCAGACGCAGTGTTGACCGTCGATTCCAGGCCAGCCTGCTGCCGGCCCAAGCCCCTGATTTCGCCGGCTACGAATTCGCGGCGACGGCCATCCCCACACGTTATGTCGGCGGGGAGCGGAGATGTTCATTCCGTGCTTTCGCGTGCATTGACTGCTTTGTAGACCCCGGTATACTCTGAGAAGTTTGACTGTGGATAGTGAAAGGATCGCAAAGTGAACGCGTCTCAGACTTCTCAGAGTATGCATCACCACAAAACGGTCGCCGCGGCACAGGGCGCGATTCCTGTAGCGCTGGTCACGGTGAGTGACAGCCGCACCGAAGCGACCGATACCAATAAGCACTACCTCGAAGCCGTGCTGGAAGCAGCAGGACATCGCCTGGTCGCTTACCGGCTGATCAAAGATGAGCCGGATCAAGTCGCGGTGGTGTTAGATGAGCTTGCCGGCAGCGAGGCGCGCGTGATCCTTTTCAATGGTGGCACCGGCATCTCGCGCCGGGATACGACCGTCGACGTTTTGTCCGCCAAACTGGAAAAACACCTGGTCGGGTTCGGCGAGCTTTTCCGCATGCTGAGTTACGCGCAGGTTGGCTCCGCCGCGATGTTCTCGCGGGCGCTCGCGGGGACGTACCGGGGAAAAGTCGTCATCTCCACACCCGGTTCACCGGCGGCGGTCAAGTTAGCCTGGGAGAAACTCATCGCGCCGGAACTACAACATCTGGCGTGGGAAGTTGCGCGTTGAAGGAGAAGCGAACGATGAAGCACGAACACGAACTGTATCCGATGTTGAGCGTCGAAGAGGCGCTGGAGAAGGTGCTGGCGATGTTCCACCCGCGGGAGGCGGAGCGTGTGCCGGTTTTGGAGACGTTGGGCCGCGTGCTGGCCGAGGACGTCATCGCCACAGGCGACATCCCGCCCCACGCCAACACCGCGATGGACGGCTACGCGGTGCAGGCCGCCGACCTCGCGGGGGCGGGGCCGGAGTCGCCCAAACGGCTGCGCGTCATCGAGAACCTGGCTGCCGGGTACGTCGCGTCCGAACGGGTCACATCCGGCACGGCGATCCGCATTATGACCGGCGCGCCGCTGCCGGAGGGCGCGGACGCCGTCATCCCCTTCGAGGAGACTCACCAGGAGGGCGCGTGGGTCGATTGCTTTATCGCTGTGCCGGTTGGGGCGAACGTCCGATTGGCGGGGGAAGACGTACGCGCGGGCGAACGCACACTGGCGTGCGGGACGCGCATCCGCCCGCAGGAAGTGGGCATGCTCGCGGCTCTGGGCTACGGCGAGATCGCTGTGATCCGCCGCCCACGCGTCGCCATCCTGGCAACCGGCGACGAGTTGGTGGACGTCGACGCGCCGCTGTCTCCCGGCAAAATCCGCAATGCCAACAGCTACTCGAATGCCGCGCAGGTGCTCCAGTACGGCGGCGTCCCGCTGATGTTGGGTATCGCGCAGGACACGGTGGACGATCTCACCGCCAAAATCCGCGCGGGCCTGGCGCAGGGCGCGGACTTGCTGATGACGTCGGGCGGCGTCTCGGTGGGCGACTTCGACGTGGTGAAGAAAGTGCTGGCTGCCGAGGGCGAAATCTCCTTCTGGCGCGTGCGGATGAAGCCGGGCAAACCGCTGGCCTTTGGCTACATCACGGCGGAGGTAGACGGCGCGCCGCGCACGGTCCCGATGTTGGGGATGCCGGGCAATCCGGTCTCGGCGATGATTTCGTTCGAGCTATTCGCCCGTCCGGCGATCTTGACGATGCTCGGCGTGCAGGAGTTGCGCAAGCCCACGTTTGAGGCGATCCTCGATCAGACGATCCCACGCAAGGACGGGCGGCGGCACTATGTGCGCGTGCGCCTCGAACGCCGCGCGGACGGTCTCTATGCTGTTCTTACCGGCGAACAGGGATCGGGCATCCTCAACTCGATGGTGCAATCCAACGGACTGGCGATCATCCCGGAGGACTGGGATCACGCTCCGGCGGGCGCGCGCGTCCAGGTGATACCCTTTGAGGCCGGAGCCTTGTTGGCGGATGTCGGTTGAAGCGTAACGCTATGGCTTAAAGCGTAGTTCCGGGCGGCGGCGCGGTTTCCGGGACGTTCGTGGCTGAGGATTGCAGTTCTTCCGCCACGAACTGCTCCATCCGCAGTTCCCGCTCGCGCTGGTACGTTGCGTAATCCGGCACGATCCGCGCGTAGTCCTGGTACATCAGCGGCGACGAGAACATGAAGTCCGCGGTAGCCCGGTTGGTTGCGGCGGGGATGTTCCATAACACCGCCAGCCGTAGTAACGCTTTCACGTCTGGATCGTGCGGCTGCGCTTCCAACGGGTCCCAGAAAAAGACGAGAAAGTCGATCTCCCCTTCGGCGATCTTCGCGCCGATCTGCAAGTCGCCGCCAAGCGGGCCGCTCTGCATGCGGTGGATTTCGATCCCCAACTCGCGCTGCAACAGCCAGCCCGTCGTGCCCGTCGCGTAGATATCGTGCCGGACCAGCGCGGCGCGATTGAAGCGCACCCACGCCATCAGATCATCCTTGCGACTGTCGTGCGCCACCAGGGCGATGTGTTTTTTGCTGCCCATCGGCAGTGTTGTCGATTCCATGGTTATCCTCCTTTCGTGGTCGCGTTATGCGCGACCGGATGCAGTATACCGGAGTCCTTGCAGTCGTCAATGAGGGATATGTTGCACATTTCGCCGCAGCACATAGAATAGAAGTAGAAGCCACTGCGCTTGGACTATTGCCAGGTAAGCGCTCGCCTGGTGACCCTGATCCGCACGAATTTGTGGAGGTTTCGGCTATGAGTGATCAACAAATCGAGTGTGTCGAATGTGGGCGTAGCTTCATCTGGTCTGCTGGCGAACAGCGTTTCTACTGAGACGCGCCAGCGCGTTTTTTTAGGGTTTCCGGTAACGTTGTCGGCAACGTTACCGAGAAATTAGTTTACAAATAGGATATTTTATGCTAAAATTAGTGAGAGAAATTCCTCGAAACATCACAGACAAGGAGGTGCCTATTGAGCATTGGGTGATACATTATCTAAACCTGATACCTTGATAGACCGTAACAAATTCTATTCAGCCTAAAAAAGGAGATGAAACCATGCAACAGAGTTCTTCGAAACGGAATTGGCGTGCGCGCCTCTCGTTGTTTGTTGTGTTGGCCTATCTGGTCGGCCTGCTCTCCCCGGCGATGATTCCCGCCGCCCCTGTGCTCGCGCAGCCCCTCGCGCCGCAGGCGGATGTGGTGATTGCCGAATATGACTTCGAGGATGGGACGACACAGGGATGGTATGGCCGTGGCGCTGCGGTAGTGGCTTCGGTGACGACGATGGCCCATGAAGGATCACGCAGTCTCGGCGTGACCGGGCGCCAGGATGGCTGGCAGGGGCCGGGTCTGGACCTGCTAGGCCTGTTGGTGGTTGGCGGCACCTATCGTGTCAGCGGCTGTATTCGTTTGGCGGCAGGTACGCCGGTTGCCCGGACGAACTTTGCGGTGGAGTACAAGCCTGTAGGTGGGACAACCTCGTATAACTGGCTAGGTGTCGAAAACAACACGACGGATAGCGCTTGGGCGTGCGTAAGTGGTTCTTTCGAATACACGGCAGAAGCTGAAACTCTCACCCTGTACGTTGAAAGCGCCGATACCACCGCCGACTTTTTCATTGATGATGTCGCTATCGTGATGACCGAGCCGCCCCTTATCGCAACCTACGATTTCGAGGATGGCGAGCAGGGCTGGTATGGCCGCGGCAGCGCGTCAGTGGCTTCGGTAACGACCGTGGCTCATGGCGGGACGCACAGCCTTGAAGTGACCGGGCGCGCGGACGGCTGGCAGGGGCCGGGTTTGGAAGTGCTGGACTTGTTGGAGGTCGGCGCCACTTATGAAATCAGCGGGTGTATCCGCTTGGCGGAAGGGCTAGGCCCCTTCCGGACGAACTTTGCGCTGCAGTACACCATTGGCGACTCATCCTCGTGGCCCTGGTTGGGTAGCGACAACAACACCACGGCCGATGCGTGGTCGTGTATGACCGGCTCCTTCAAGTATACGACTGAAGCCGATGCGCTGACTCTATACGCAGAATGTAGTGATGCTAACGCGAGCTTTTACATCGACGACGTCACGATCATTATGACCGAACCGCCGACCACCGCGCCGCCTCCCCCAATTCAGGACATCCAGTCGGTCTACGCATTCCACGAGGATGATTTCCTGGTTGGGGCGGCGCTCGAGCCGACGCAGCTTGCCAGCGATCGTCACGTCGAATTGTTCACCAAACACTTCAACAGCCTCACGGCCGAAAACGCGATGAAGCCCGGTTCGATCCAGCCCGAGGAAGGCGTCTTCAACTGGAGCGGTGCGGATGCGCTGGCCGACTTCGCGCGGGCCAACGACGTCGCGATCCACGGCCACACACTCGTCTGGCACCAGCAGGCCGCCGAGTGGATGTTCGAGAACGCTGCCGGCGAACCACTGACGCCGACGCTGGAGAACAAACAACTGGTGCTGGATCGCCTGGAAGACCATATCGTCGCGGTCGTCAACCGCTACGAGGACGTGGTCAACGTCTGGGACGTGGTCAACGAGGTCATCGATGCATCTCAGGATGACTGCCTGCGCCGCAGCCGCTGGTATGAGTTGACCGGCTCCGACTATATCTCGACCGCGTTCACCATCGCGGCCCGCGAAGCGCCCACCGCCACGTTGATTCTCAACGACTATGGCGAAACCAATCCGGCCAAGCGCGCGTGTATGTACAATCTAGTGAAAGACTTGCAGGATGATGGCGTGCCAGTTCACGGCATCGGTATGCAGATGCACATCAACATCCAAAATCCGCCGCTAAGTGCTATCGACCAGACCATCGCGATGTTCGCCGAATTGGGCGAAGTCCACATCACCGAGCTGGATATGAGCATCTACACCAACGATGTGGATTCTTACGATGAAGTGCCGGAGGAAGTCCTGATCAAGCAGGGCTACCGGTATAAGGATATCTTCGAGATTTTCCGCAGCCACGCGGCCGACATAGGTTCCGTGACGTTCTGGGGATTGGCAGATGATCACACTTGGCTAACCGGCCATCCGATCGACCGCATCAACCTGCCGCTGCTCTTCGACGAGGAGTTGCAGGCCAAGTGGGCCTACTGGGGTGTCATCGATCCCAGCCAGTTGCCGGTGCTCATCAAGGAACAACTCGTTTCCGAGGCCACGCCGGTCGTGGATGGGATGACCGAAACGCTGTGGGAGATGCTGCCCTGGATCGAAATCGGCTCTACCGGTGAGGTAACAGCCAGCTTCCAAACCCGCTGGGATGATGAGGACAACCTCTACGTGATCGTGAAGGTTGAGGATCCCACGGAGGATCCCGGTGACAAAGTGGAAGTCTTCGTCGATCAGAACAACGGCAAGACCGAGACCTACGAGGGCGACGACCGCTACTACACCTTCCCCAGCGAAACCTTCCTGGGGATGAACTTCGTCATCATCACCGACACCCAAGGCTACGTCCTGGAAGCGAAGCTTCCGCTGACGGCAACGCTCGCTCCCGGTACGCGCCTCGGCTTCGACGTGCGCGTTACCGATGGCAGCGACGGCTCGGTGCTCTCGTGGAATGATCCGACGCACAGCCAGCTCACGAATCCCTCCCAATTCGGCACGTTGGTGTTGATCGACGAAATCAAGTTGACGACGGCCATCGAAGGGACGCCGGTCATCGACGGCTACGCCGACGCGCTGTGGAACGACGCCACGGAGATCGAGACCGACGTCTGGGTGGAGGGCACCAGCGGCGCAACCGCGAAAGTCAAGACGATGTGGGACGCGGATCACCTCTATGTCTACGCAGTTGTCTCCGATACACTCTTGAGCAAGGAAAGCGCCAATCCCTGGGAACAAGACTCCGTCGAGGTCTTCGTCGATCAGAACAATGCCAAGACCACCAGCTATGAAGCGGACGACGGGCAATATCGCGTCAACTTCGACAACGAGCAAAGCTTTGGTGGGGCGGCTTCGGCAGACACGCTGACCAGCGCGACGCGCGTCATCGCCGGCACGCCTGCGACGCTCCTCATCGATGGCGCGTACATTGTCGAGGTAGCGATTACTTTGACCGAGGTGATGCCGCAGCCCGGCGTCTTCATCGGCTTTGACTTCCAGGTCAACAACGATGAAGATGGCAACGGCACGCGAGATAGCGTGGCGATCTGGAACGATCCCACCGGCCAATCTTACCAGAACACGTCCCGGATCGGCGTGTTGCAGTTTGTTGAGCGGCCTGCCCGCATGATTTACTTACCCTTGGTGATGAAAGGTTACACGCCGTAGGTAGTCAGTGTGCGGCTGAGTGTTCGCTCTGCCCGTTGACATCCTATTAACTTTTGCGCTCCCTCTTTCCCGTGCGCTTGGGGAAGAGGGAGCGCATTACCTTTGAAACCCTTGCGAAGATTGCGAATAGGAGCCTTTCTATGGACTTATCGATTAAAGAGGTGATCACGCCACGCGAACTGCGCGCGTTTATCCGCTATCCCAACAAACTGTACCGGGACAGCCCTTACTGGGTTCCCACGCTTTTTATGGATGATTACCAGACGTTCCGTCGTGATAAGAAC
>Ga0209614_1001874_pt1 | contig 14771 bp, 14 predicted proteins | sample BlaSprsedimmetaG_FD_185484 | JGI IMG/M metagenome (GOLD analysis project Ga0209614, IMG submission 185484) | Hot spring sediment bacterial and archeal communities from California, USA to study Microbial Dark Matter (Phase II) - Blank Spring... ... | reverse complement strand
TCAGACCCTTTTCAATGGCTTTCTTCGCCAGCTTGTCTCTTTTAAGTCCCCTGCCGTCATCGGTAATCTCAATAACTATGTTGCCACCTTTGTGATATGCTCTCAACCCAATAAGGCCTTTTTCCGACTTTCCTGATTTAATTCGTTCATCGGGAGTTTCGATACCGTGATCTACCGAATTTCTGATCATATGAACCAGGGGATTGTAGATCTCTTCGACCATGTTTCGATCGATTTCTGTTTCCTCTCCGGAGAGATTGATGGTCACATTCTTTCCCACATTTTTCGTAAGATCCCTGACGAGACGTGCCATACGCTGAAATGTCTGTTTAATCGGAATCATCCGCAAGCTTGTTGATGTTCTCTGAAGTTCCGATGTAATGCTGGCCAGCTGCGAAATATCACTGACAAGCTTGCGGTCGGAACTCTTAAGAATGGTCTGATTCTGCTTGATCATCGCCTGCGTGATGACCAGTTCTCCGATCATGTCGATAAGGTCGTCCAGTTTCTTCACATCAACCCGGATCGTGTTGGTTGCCGTTGTCTGCTGAACCTGCTTCCTCAATGCCTTCGAAACCTGCTTCGGCGTTACCTTGCCGTCTTCTATCAGCTTTTCTCCGATCCTCTTCGTCGTCGATTTTGCGGGATCATGCAGTGTCTCCTCAAGGAGATCCTCAGAGATGGCGCCGTCCTGAATAAGAATGGCTCCCAATTTTTTTATTTCTCCATCGTCATCGACGGACCTGTCAATGTTTTGAATCCGACTCTGCAATTCTGCAGTATCGGGCCGCAACGGATGACTCCGGGTTCCCTCCAGAACTTCCTTCAGACTCTCGATCATATCCTTCAGGACATCGGCGCCATCAAGAATAATGTCGATGAGTGCTGAATTGACGGGCAATTCTCCGCTTCGTACCCTGTCAAGAAGCGTCTCAAGATTATGGGCGAGTTCGCGTATTTCCTTCAAATCGAGAAAACTTGCCACACCCTTTATAGAATGAAACGGTCTAAAAACAGCATTGATATAGTCTTTATCTTCGGGGCTCTGTTCGAGATTCAATACATTGACTTCAATTTCACTGATATACTCCAGACCTTCGGTTATAAAATCTTTCAAAAGCGATTCATCCTGCACCTCAAATCGATCATCTTCCTGCTCCTCCTCAGGTATCACATCCGTGACGGGAATTTGATAGGCTTCCGAACTGATCGCTTCTGCGACACCGGTTAAGGCTGTGAGAGATTCCATGAACGAATCCACATCACCGTCATAGTATTCATTTTTCTCAAAGCAGGAAGTGATCTCCTGCATGACGGTGATGCCCTTTTCGAATGATCGGCATCCCTCTTCCTGACTGACACTGTTCAAAACCATTTTCTCGAGGAGGATGGATAAACCGTGGGCTATCCTCGATAACGGTCCCACTCCATGCGCATCCCCTTCGGCAATCAGACTTTCCAACTGATTGAGAAATATGCCGGTAGTAGGCACATCAATATGCAGGTCATCCAGACAGAGAAAATTTGATGCGATATCATTTATTATGCTGGTAATCTTTTCATATTTCATATGTTACACCATCCTAATAATTTCATCTGCAATCTGTTCAAGCGGCACCTCTTTATCTACTGCCTGTAACTTTACCGCTTCTTTGGGCATGCCGTACACGACACATGATTTTTCATCCTGGGCTATGGTTTTTGCCCCGGCATTTTTCATCTCCAGCATCCCTTCCGCACCATCGGATCCCATCCCGGTGAGTATGACCCCTATAGAATTCGTCCCGGCATACTTTGCCGTCGATTTAAACAGGACGTCGACAGCCGGGCGTTGATGATGGATCATTGGTCCGTCTTTCACCTGCACATAGTATCGTGCCCCGCTCCGTCTCAGGATCATGTGATAGTTTCCCGGTGCTATCAATGCCGTTCCAGGCGTTATTGAATCATTATCCTGTGCTTCCTTTACTTTAATCTGGCAGAGATCATTGAGCCTGTTTGCAAAGGCTGTCGTAAAGTTGGCGGGCATATGCTGCACAACAACAATTCCCGGCGCGTTCACCGGCATTCTGGTCAGGACTTTCTTCAGCGCTTCCGTTCCACCCGTGGAAGCGCCGATAGCAACAATTTTGTGCGTTGTCTGACCAAGCGCCCTGATCGGTTCAGGCTTGGAATCATTCTGTCGATTCTCATTGTCAACTCTCTTGATTCGCGCTCGCGATGCCGTCCTGATTTTTTCGGCAAGCTGAGAACTCATATTCTCTACGCTATAGGACCCTCCCGGCTTGGCAATAACATCAACGGCACCGATCTCAAGCGCCTCAAGCGTCAACTTCCCTCCCTTCGGCGTAAGAGCGCTCACGATTATAACGGGCATCGGATGATGTCTCATGAGTTTTTTTAAAAACGTCAATCCATCCATCCGGGGCATTTCAACATCGAGCGTTATTACGTCGGGCTTTAACTGTACAATCTTGTCGCGTCCCACATAAGGGTCCGGAGCCGTGCCTACGATCTCAATATCACGAAACTTGGATAGCTCCTGTGAAAAGATCTTTCGAACGATGGCTGAATCGTCAATGACCAATACTTTTATTTTTTCCATCGGCGTGATCCTCCGTACACCAGGGGCTAATCAACATATATCCGTAAAGCCGCGCTCATTGCTCCATCATCGGATTTGAAATGAGAGTGACTCGTTGTGTTCGAATCCGTCGTAATCCCGAGAGGGGATCGATGGTACAGTGGTATTGCCAATTCAAATGTCTCTTCATGGTTATTCAACTTTCCGAGTAAGTTCCCACAGATCATATTCACCGCTTCCTTTGAACAGTCTTCAATGTCTTTCTCAGTAATTTCGCCTTCTTCGATACCAAGCATGTTCACAACCATTGCTCGGGCTACCCGATGCGAAACGAAAAGCCGTATTTCGCCCCTGACAGTACCACTGAAAGTAATAGAAGCTTCGTAATCGTAATGATTGTTCCCATCACTCGAATGCTCGAGAAATATGAAAAACATCTTTTCGAAGACTTCAAAAATCGAAATCTCCATCATCCGCTTCATTGTTTCCATACTCTCCATGATTATTTACTCCTATGACATCATAAAGAATTTTCCTGATTTCCTCCGGTAGAAACGGTTTCTTAATGAACCCTTTCGCTCCGAGACTGTACGCTTCCATCATTCGACCTTCCCTGCTCTCAGTGCTCACAATGATAACGGGAATGTCTTTCAGAAGATCGTCATCCTTCAGCGCGTTGAGCAACTGGAAGCCGTTCATTTCCGGCATATTGATATCCGAAATAATGACATCCACCCAGCTTTTTCCAAGAATATCCAGGGCTTCTCTTCCATTTTCGGCTTCCATACATTGATCCATCTTGAATCCGGACAACGAAATGATTTTCTTAATTACCGACCTCATTGAATTTGAATCATCAACAATCAGTACATTGAATGACATGTCATCCTCTCAATTTACCTGTCGTTCATAAATAATTCGTCATCGATGTCAAAAAACGACATCACGTTTTCCGGTGCTGAACGGAATATATTGTCATGTCTTTTTTTTACCATCGACCAGATTAATTAACTCCCTCGCATTAGTTAAGTCCTCGAACAGGCTGACGATATTTTCTTCGAATTCTCGATGTCCGATAGCAAACTTGCTCATGATCAGTCCCAGTCCCCGATACGACAATTCATCCATTCCACCGGTTATTCCCATCATCATGCATGCCTGATCCGCCAGATAGAGTATCCACGCATTCGTGCTGTCTTCCTCTTTCATAAGATCGGGCCGATGGTGATAGGTAATGGAATCGATGATCTCCTTGGGAAAGTTCCAGTTGGACGCAACCCTTCCCCCAATTTCCGCATGATTGATGCCGATTATCTCCTCTTCGGCTTCCAGGAACGAATAACGGTGATTTGCAACAAGATTCATTATTTCCTGCATGGAATCAAAAACAAATTCCCCAAGAATAATCTTACCCATATCATGCACAAGGCCTGCCGTGAAAAGCATGGGATCTTCACGGCTGTAAACCCGGTCGGCCAGAATTTTCGACATGAGGGCGACGGCAACGGAATGTTCCCAGAGCATTTTCGCCGTCAGGCGATATCCTTCCACATCTCTGTAGAATCTTGTCACGCCGGCAGCAGTCACAATCCGCGTTATATTTGACTGTCCCAGATATACAACGGCATCGCGAACGTTTGAGACTTTCCGTTGAACACCGAAATACGCAGAGTTACACATTTTCAATATGTTGGCGGTGATTGCCTGGTCGTATTCAATTACGGTTACGAGGTCGGCCATTGAATAATCGGGATTCTTCATAATATCCCACACTTTCCTGACCGTCGCCGGGAAGGCGGGAATTTTGTCAATTTTTTTCAAAATCTTGTCGACATTCATCATGACACTTCAAACTCACGTTTTATAGTTCTTTCAATAATCCACCGGCATTTCTGACGATAACCCTGCCGTCCGTCATATGTAATTCAACGGTTCGGTTAAAATTTTGGCCGGTGTCTTCTGATGTTATCAGTACGTTGTTTTTCCAAAATATTTTTCTCACAGCAGTTATATTTTTCTGGCCGATCCGGAAGAAGTTCGCATCATCAAGAATGCTTGCACCCCCAGCAACCTTCACAATCATACGTTTCTTCTCCGCCCCCATCTGGTAACAGGATTTAAAGAGAAGGGGGATACCCGTATCCGCAAACATAGCCGGATTGTCCATTGCCTTTTTCTTATCAATCGATGACTCGGCAAGCATGAAATGAAGCATGCCGCCAACCTTTGCTCGTGGATCATACACCACAACGGCGATACACGATCCGAGGGCATACGTGACAATCATATCCTGGACATTTTTGCTTATCTTAAAATCCGATACTCCGACAACAATCTGACTCATACGGCTATTTTCTGTACACACTCGGCTCTATATATTTGAATTTATGCACCAGCCCTGTCAGGCTTTCAGAATGACCTATAAAGAGCCACCCGGTATCTCTGAGACAACTATAGAACCTCTCCACCAGGGTGGCCTGCGTCTGCTTATCGAAATAGATCATCACATTTCTACAGAAGACAATGTCGAACATATCCTCAAAAGAAGGTTGCTCCATGAGATTGAATCTGACAAAATCGATGACGTCTCTCAGTTCCTGCTTCGCACGGTAATACCCCCTCCACTTTCCCTGGCCGATCTGGAAATATTTCCGCAATAACTCACGAGGAATTTTTTTCACTCGTTCCCCGCCATATATACCCGTAATGGCGGTTCGGAGAACCCGGGTGGATATATCTGTTGCCGTTATTTTCAAATCAACTGGATGGCCGTTCATTATCTCTTTCACACTCATCGCAAGAGAATAGGGTTCTTCTCCCGTCGAACATCCCGCACACCAGATCCTGAGCTTTGTTCTTCCACTCCTTTGGGCGGAAGATGGAATCATTCCAGGAATGACTTCCTGCAACTTACGAAAGTGTTTTTCCTCCCTGAAAAAGCTGGTGAGGTTGGTGGAAAGGGAATCGATCATATTAATGAGTTCATCGGTTCCCTCCTGTGTTGTAACAAACTTGAAATAGTCGGAAAAAGATGCGAAGTTACCACTCCGCAGCCGTTTGCTCAGGCGAGCTTTAACCAGCTCCTTTTTGCCGTCGTGCAGGTTAATTCCGCACATATCATAGACGAAGCGGCTGATTTTCTGAAAATCAACGTCTCTCAATTCACCAGTGTTCATAACGTATCGTCATACTCCCGGTTATTATTTCATTTCCGATCTGAAACAACTCGCATATTGAATCGCATGACCTACATTTCGTGTTCCCATGATCATCCCTAGAAGTCCTGAAAATTCCCTTCATCGAGTGGAATAATGTCCTCAGGTTTCACTACTTTTCCCGATTTTGTGGAACTGGTCGACTTTGCAGGGACGGAAAGAGCGGTACTCGTCATGTATCTTTGCCGCTTCTTTTCTGATCCGATCTTTTTAAATCCCTGTGAGTGATCCATGGTTCCATTCGTTCCGCCGACAAGATCCGACAATTCCTTGACAATCGATCGCAATCCTTCCGCCTGGGCATTCATTTCTTCGGAGGCAGCGGCGCTTTCCTCTGCATTTGCCGCATTCTGCTGCGTCACCCGTTCCATTTCAGATATGGCATTATTAATCTGTTCAATACCCTGTGCCTGTTCCTGCGAAGCCGCTGCAATCTCACTGACCAGTTCATTTGTCTTGCCGGCTACTTCAGCATTCTTTTTGAAGGCATCATTTGTCTCACCGCACAACCGAGCCCCTTCTTTTACCGATTTAACGGTGTTGCCGATAAGGTCATTCGTGTTTTTCGCTGCTTCAGCAGAACGCTGGGCAAGATTTCTGACCTCTTCAGCAACTACCGCAAAACCCGCACCCGCTTCTCCAGCCCGGGCCGCTTCAACGGCGGCATTCAGCGCCAGAAGATTCGTTTGAAAGGCTATCTCATCGATTGTCTTGATAATTTTTTGTGTTTCACTGGAATTTTTATCGATATCCTTAATAGCAACGGTCATTTGATCGAGTTTAGTGTTCACTTCATTGACGATTTCTCTGGCTTCCCGTACCAGGCTGTCCGCCTGTTGGGCGTTGTCGGCATTCTGCCTCGTCATCGATGCAAGCTCCTCCAATGAAGATGATGTCTCTTCGATTGACGATGCCTGTTCACCGGCCCCTTCAGCCAACTGCTGGCTAGATGACGAGACCTGAGTAGACGCAGAGCCGATTTGATCCGAACTTTCAATAAGTGCTGCAACTGCCTTGTTGATTGCTGTGGAAATGCTCCGGGCGAAAAAGTAATAGACGATAATAGCAGCCACGAAGAACATGATACCGATGGACAGTATGATATTTCGAAGATGTCGGGCGGGCGCAAGTAGTTCCGACTCCGCCACACTTAAGGCCACACTCCACCCGGACAGCGTAACCGGTGCGTAACCACACGTTTTTTTCTCGTTTTCAAAAACATAATTTCCCACACCGCTCTGTCCCGATGTCATTTTGCTCAATACATCTCCCATTGAGGCAACATCAGCGATACTTTTCGTCAGGACCAGTTCCTTGTTGGGGTGAGCGACAAAATAACCTGCTTTATCAACAATAAACGCATATCCGGTTTGTCCGATTCTTTCATTCTTGATCAGATTGTCCAGGAATCCAATATCGATTGTGTTAGAAACCACTCCGACGATCTTTCCCGTGTTTGAATAGATCGGTGCGGCAACGGGCATAAACAGCATATTCGTTACTTTATTGACACCGGCATACTTGATATTTTTATGACCCGCAGCGGCATCCTTAAAATACTGCCTGTCGGCAATCGACACACCGGTGTACGCATCAGGTTTTGAAGCGGCAAAAATCTTGCCGTCCAAACCAACGGCTATAACAACCTGGCTATTCTCTCCCAGGCCTTTTGTTTTACTGAATGTGATGAATTTGCGATTCAGAGCGTCTATCTCATCTTTTGAATTGTCGAGGCCCTTTTCAGCAACCGCCGAAGCCGCCTCAACGGTTTCACTGCTCACCGTCAGATCCGTCACAAGCTTCATCTCACCTTCAAACACCTTATCGATCATCTGGGCAAGACCTTTCGATCGCGCCATCATCTGTTCATATTCAATCGATGTAATTTCCTTCACCGATTTGCTGACGGCAACAAAGCCGACAATCGCCAACGGAAGGACAACAATCAGTGTCCCGATCATAATGAGTTTGGTTCCTAATTTCATCTTCCTCATAGCATCACTCCCGATTCTTTATTCTCCCATAATATTAAGCAATGAAACGTCACTTGAAGTGAGGACCTTATCGATATCTAGCAATATTTTGACCTGTCCCTTTACCTTTGCCATACCCAGAATATATTCCGTGTACAGTTTGACGCCGAACGATGGTGTCTCCTCGATCTCTTCTTCCTTGATGTTCAGGACCTCAGACACGGAATCAACTACGATACCCGTCACCATATTATTGATATCGACAACGATAATGCAGGTTCGTTCATTGTAATCCTGTGTGTTCATGCCGAACTTCATCCTCAGGTCGATGACCGGAATCACCTTCCCCCTGAGATTGATGACTCCTTTGACAAACGCCGGTGTCTGCGGTATCGACGTTATATTCATAATGCCGATAATTTCTTTAACCTTGAGAATCTCGACACCGTATTCTTCACCGGCCAGTTCGAAGGTAAGATATTTCCCCTCCATATTTTTGACCGGGCCGATCTTCTCGGTTGTTTGGACCATCTCGGTCTGCATAGGTACCTCCTTACATTCCATACCTGGGCTGATTGGGGATGTCACTTGGTGCGTTAACCAGAGACAGGCTAGAATATCTCTTGATTTACTGCATGTTTGTCATCCGGACCAACCAACATCTTCTTCTTTTCACCGTGACCGGACACAACAGTGTCGGCTCCTCTCTTAAAAAACAGACGGGCTAAATTTCGGGAAGGAGCTTCTGCTTCCCGGCTCAGCACACTTGTGCCGTTGCCTGGAAGTAGTCTTCCGCTTGATTTCCCGTTATTCCCTCCCACCATCCTTTGCAGTTCCCTGACGACATCTTTCAATCCCTCGGCCTGCGCGTTCATTTCTTCAGATGCGCTGGCGGATTCTTCAGCGTTGGCAGCTGTCTGCTGGGTTACCTTCTCCATCTGCTGAACACCCACATTCAACTGTTCAATGCCGGCGGACTGTTCATTGCTGGCAACGTTGATTTCATGAAGGAATGCCGTAACCTTTTTGCCGTCTTCCGCCATTTTATAAAATTCCTCCATGGTCAGCTTGACCGTCTCGGCCCCCTCTTGAATGTGCTCCAGGGTGGAACCGATCAAATCAGACGTATCTTTCGCCGCTTCAGCCGATCTCAGAGCAAGGTTTCTTACCTCCTCCGCAACAACGGCAAAACCGGCGCCCGCCTCGCCGGCACGGGCGGCTTCAACCGCGGCATTGAGAGCCAGAAGGTTAATCTGAAACGCGATTTCATCGATTGTCTTCACGATTTTCGCCGTTCTCTCACCATCGCCGGTGATCAGCTTCATGGATTCATTCGTTGCCATAAGCGATTTGTTGCTCCTGGACATACTGTCCGCCGTTGTTTTGCCAACCGCAAAGGCTTCCTGGGCATGATCGGCATTCTGCTTTGACATGGATGCAACTTCCTCCATGGACGCAGCCATCTCTTCCAGAGATGATGCCTGCTCGCTTGACCCCCCCGCAAGCTGTTGCGATGCCGACGAAATCTGATTTGAGGCCGAAGCAACCTGCTCCGCCGTTTCGCTTAAATGATCAATGGCCCGATGCAGTGCTTTCGCTATAGACCTGGAAATAAAGATCGCCAGGATAACACCGGCCACGACGCCGAAAATGAGCAGCGCCGTCATAATGGTAATCATGAAATCTTTCGCCTGAATCATTTTTGCCTCGGCCTTCTCCTGAATCGCCTTGGCTATTGACATTGCCTCTTCACCACTTTTGCCCATGCCTTCACTGATCTTTTTATTCTTCTGCCACAAAGAAAAAAGTGTGCCGAATGATGTGTTATATGCGGCGAGTTGGGACTCTACCGTCTTATAGGCGACAAGCAACTCTTCGTCCTTCATGACATTGATGGCAGTCAATAATTCGCCCCTGATTTTATCGCAGTTCTTGAACTGCTCCTGAAACGTCTTGTCGAACGAATCGTCATTGTTGCCCATGAAAGCTGTGTCACCCAATCGCAGATTCATAAACTCCATGGCAAGGAGCGTGGCAAGGTTGGCAACTTCCGTATAAATAGGATTAAATTCCTCGCCCGTTACGAAGGCCATACTCTGCTTTACTTCCACGAACCCCCGGATCTTTTTCTGCAGTTCCGTGAGAATAACCTTTGACTGGCTCGCCATCCGATCTCTTTCAGCCTCGCTCAAGCGGTTGTTGTCGACAACCTCATTGAAATAATCACTGTATTTCATCAGGAAACCGCTGATCCGGCCCATTTCGGAAGACAGCGCGGCATCTCCTTCGCCGCCTGAATCCTGTGTCAGCATATTTTGTGCGCCGGAAATATTGGCCTTCACATCTTCAACCGATCGACTGCTTTTATTGACGTTGTATTGCTTTTCCTGGTCCCTTGCCTGCAGAATGTACTTGACGATTTGCGTGGCCTTGCCTGACAAATCCATTTTATCGGAAATGACGTTCGCGATAACCACACCGACACCCACAACACAGACAAAGAGAAGCAAAACAATGAAATAGCCGCTTCCTATCTTCTTACCGAGTGTCATATTCTTAAAATTCATTCCCTTCCTCCTATCCCCCTGATGACCGAGCATCCTCATATCGAGAGAGTCGGGGGTCCGCCTCTCGACGTTCCCCCGTTTATAGTAGAGCCGTATTATTCATACATGCCGGCAGTCACGAAAACATTCTCATCCCCCATAAGACAGCCCTTTGCGTAAACAATCTTGTTCTTGAATTTTGTTTTGTCGTCCGGGGCAGGCCAGCGATATTTCACCCATGTGGCACCATTATAATATGTCTTTCCATTCTTTGTTGCGGTGCTGCCCTTCACACCCTCCATAAGTTTGGCCATGAATTTAAATCCCGTGTCATCCTGGATTCCCATTATGGACTTACCGATCAGATGGGGCTGCCAGCCGTGCGCAATAATCGTGCAGGTCATGTCGCCCACATAAACATAATTATTGTCGCCGAACCGGATTGACTGAATTTTGTCCAGACCAGCCTTGCCTTCCTTCTCCAGCATTGCCGCTGTCTTGTTGACTACCGTAACAATTTCATCCTTTTCGGCCTGAGTGACGGCAACGGCAAACGATGTGAAACATGCAATTAAAACAATTGACAACACGATACTGATACTTTTCTTCATTTTCCTCTCCCTCCTCTTGGGGTTTTTATGGTCCATTTAATGTAATGTTCTACGGATCAATGAATACAGTGTATTGAAATCAAACGGCTTTACCAGATAGTCAACCACGCACAGATCTCTGATCCTTGCCTCAATTTCGTCCCGTGGATATCCGGACATGAAGACTATCTTCACATCATCGTAGATCGAACGTATCTTTTTTGCCAGGTCAACTCCATCCATGCCGGACATCCTCACGTCCAGCAACAGCAGGTCCGGCCTTCCCTCACCCCCAATCTGCAGTGCTGCCTCCAAACTATCTGAAAATGTAAGAAGATTACAGAAATCCTTCAGGTCCGACCTTTCGAACAGGCCTTCAATCAATGTCAGCAGTTCTTCATTGTCATCAATCGCAATAACCAACCGCTTCCCGCTCTTCGTCTCCGATAAATACTGAGCTGATTCCATAAGCTCGACATCCCCCGAACTCTCACACATATCTTGAATGTCCGTCAGTGACAGGCCGAACTCATTCAACAGTCTTCTCACCTCTGAAATGGGAATCTTCATATGCTTCCCGATCTCATAAGCTTTTATCTTCCTGTCCTTCGCCCATCGATAGATTGTGACCCTGTTCACTTTAAACAATCGTGCGACTTCAGACGTTGAATAGAAAAGTTTGGACACGCTCATACCTTTCGTTCCGCAATAACTGTTATGATTGTACTCAATGCAACGATTTAACCTTATGTAACGTACGGCACTTCAATCGGATGAAATCTCGGATAACTTTAGATTTTTTTAATTATTCCGTACTTATTTCTTTCCATGGGATCATGGAGGATGACACGAGGCGGAGCAACTTGTGACAACACATTGACGGCCGACATAATGTTACACTGTTCCTGATTGCAATGCAGAATCCATGGAACGTACAGATCTGCCGAATCAATTACAACGGAAACCGGCCCGAGAATAGCAGGGTCGTGAGTCGGGCCGGGGATGGGGGAAATGACTTTAAGAACTCAGCATCTCATCAGCCGGCAAAGCAGGTGTCATAGCAGGGAGTTCAACATTTGTGGCGTGGCCCCTAAAGACAATCTGGCATTCGATTGATATGTTTGCATCGGGCCTCGAGCCATTTGCCCTCTGCCCTTAGCTATCGTGCCATGTATGTCGCAGCGGCGAAGGATGAGGGAATGCTGCGGAGTGGTCGTTCTTCAATATATGAAAAAGCCCCGACGGATCATACCGCCGGGGCATGCTCTGCGAATCCATGGACCATCCGGAAAGGATTGATGTGAGTGAAAACCGTATCGCATTTGCAGTCAGACAACCGGATGAACATGAGAAAATAATTCTGACGCAGGCGCTCCTCACCCGGAGCGTGGCCCGTATTCGACGAAATAAGGGAAATACATGTAAACCTGTGTCGTCAGTCACCGGATCATGGAGATCGGGTAAAGCTGCACTTTCCCACATCAGCTTGCCTGTATCTCCCGGTATCGGATAATCACCACCCGAATCGTCAAGGTCTAACCGTTTTTGACTCGCGATGAGAACAGGCGTGGATTCTTCTCGATAAATTTCTGAATCCACTCCTCGATAAAGGAACGTTTCCCCTGCTTCATGTACCACCAGCCGAAAGTGCTGATGGCCAGGGCCCCGAGTGCGTCAACAATCAGATCCCACATGGTGTCCGTCAATCCCGACGGATCTCCAAGCATGGGTTTCTGCATGTTCGTTCCAAAAATCCGGTCCATGCCGAACTCAAAAATCTCCCACAGCGCGCCAACCGCCACAGCAAACACGAAGGCAAAGAGCGCCACGAACCGCGGGTGCATATGGAGATCGATCCGCTCGTGTTCATTGAGCACGTAAACCAGGAGGAAGCCGACAATGCCCAGCAGCAGCCCGGAACTCGTGTGCAAGGCTATGTCCCACCACCAGAATCGCTCGTAAAAGTTCCTGATTTCCCCGAGGAAGATTGCCGCAAACATGAAGACAATGGCAAGCACCTGAAACTCGCTGGGAATGTACAACTGGAGACGTTTGCTCAGGACGATCGGAGAAAGGACGATTGCCATGATGATGACGACCGTGAAAGCTGAAAGCCAGAGGCCTTCATAAACAGCCAGCGCTACTTCAACGGTCATGATGACCGGGAGAACAATCACCACCCAGCGGCGGATTCGGACAATCCTGCCTTCAGTTGTTTTTTTTTCGTTCTTCATCATCTCATCAAAGGGGTATTTTCCGACCCAGGGTCACCACGCTGTCGGTGGTGATATAGATTTTAACCATCGTTTCCTTGAGACACCGGGCGGCGCGACCTCCCGGCCTCGTTGCACATGAGTCGTGATGCACTGTAACATCTGGCAAGCGAAGGGTCAAGACACCGCGATTTTTCGGTTATCGCGGCAGAGACCTCCGACATCGGTCAAACCGGTGCCTTTCTTGAATTCCGGAACAGTTACGGAATCGGTGCAATACGCCAGATTTCACCGGCATCGATGGCGACGTAAAGGGCGCCATCCGGGCCCTGGACGAGGGCACGCATGCGCTGAGCCGGTATGCCGGCAAGGGTGGTGACTCCCATCGACATACCCGAAGAGTCCATATTGAGAATATCTATACGGGCACCTCTCAGGAAGCCTACCGCCAGGCGTCCGTCCCATGCCCGCCAGTGCACTCCCCTCAGGAATACACAGGGGCTCATGCCCTCTGATACGCCGTTATTATTCCAGGACGGCCGCAGTGCCGCCGGATACTTGGCGAGATCCGTCATCGGTGTGGGCGTGCCGTCACGCTTGTTCGAGGTGTATCCGCAGTAGTTGCTTGCACAGCTGACGCCTGCGTCCGGCTTCGGGTCCCATCCCCCGTTTCCGCCCGCAACGAGAGGTGTGATTTCATCACTGTGTCCCGGGCCGTGTTCACAGGCAAACGGCTGTCCGGAACCGTGAGAAAAGGCGATACCCTGGACATTCCGGTGCCCATAGGTAAAGATGCGCGGGTCGCCGCCGGGTGGTGTGTTATTCCCTGGAGCGGCGGCGCCGTCTCGATCGATCCGCAGCACTTTCCCGCCCAGGCGGGTAAGATCCTGCGGCAATGGCCCATTGTGGTTGTCGCCGGTCGTGACGTACAGGAATCCGTCGGAAGTACCGAATCGAATCCGCCCCCCGCTGTGGGCACCCGCCCTGCCCCAGATATTGGCAGAGGCTTTATACGAGATGTCGGTAACGATGTCCCTGCGCTCTGTGACGGTGATATAGCCTGCGTCGACTGAGAGCCGTACCACGCGATTAGTTTTTGTATTGTTGAGATTTGAGGCCATGTAGACATAGATGAAGCGGTTTTCGGCAAAACTCGGATCGACTGCCACGCCGAGCATGCCGCTCTGTCCCTGGCAAAAGAGATCGTCCGCCACCACAGCGGAGCCGCTCGTGCCGAACAAGCGATGGACGGACCCGTCGGAACGGCGCACCGCAAGTCCCCGGCACTTTTCAGTGAAGAGCATCGAACCGTCAGGCGTGAACGCCAGATCCCAGGGGTTGCGTAACCCCGACATCAGGACCGTGCGGGTCAGCCCCGGCTCGTCATCCGCCACGGCCACCTGTGTTGCAATCGCGGAGGCGCCGCGGCCGGCACTGCAATGGACCGTACCCGACGTAAGATGGACTGCACAAAGGACGATCAATAAAAGGGTGATTACTCTCTTCATAGCTTCCGCTCCTCTTCTTTTTATGCCATGTCGCATAGTTTCCGCATATCTACTGGAGGGTGGAAATGACCCATCGACATGGTCTTAATGCCCGAATATTTTCTCACGTTTTCGGAATGTCATCCTTTACAAGAACCATCAT
>Ga0209614_1001870_pt1 | contig 14794 bp, 10 predicted proteins | sample BlaSprsedimmetaG_FD_185484 | JGI IMG/M metagenome (GOLD analysis project Ga0209614, IMG submission 185484) | Hot spring sediment bacterial and archeal communities from California, USA to study Microbial Dark Matter (Phase II) - Blank Spring... ... | reverse complement strand
ATTCACAATAGCGTATTAATATTATTTTTTTTATTTTACTATATTAATTATCAATAGCTTAATGAAAAATTATTTTGACCAAACATACACACATTTTCTTAATTCTTTTCTGCCATGCGTTCCCATTTGCTGACTGCTGTTGCCTTTCCCCCTTTCGAGAACCCAAATTACATCGATTGCTAATCCTGATTCACGGGCAAATTCAGAAAGAATCAAATCAACTGGAATTTCATCACCATTGTATCTTACATTATCATTCACCATGATTATTTTTCCGCCCTTTTTTAAAGTTCTGGCAAGTTCCCGGATGACAAAATTCATTTCAAAGAAATAATTGGCGACCATATCAGGAATGTTTTTGTTGTTCAAAACATTTTTGTGCAAACGCAGGTTTTCGAGAACCTCCTGAAGTGCAAGCTGATTTATGTAGGAATGAAAAGTGTTTGTAAAAGTTTCGGATTTATGAATTTCAGCATAAAATTTTTTTAGTTGATTGTATTTGCTTTTATTTTCAACTGTTGCCGAAAGCAGTGTTTGCCGAAGTTTTTTTATTTCATTGTCATTGATACCGTTAAATGCAAGCTCAAGCGCATAGGTTCTTGTGTAGTCATAGCGGTTGCAATAGGGTGGAGAAGTAATTACCAAGTCAATACTTTCATCCGCAATTTCCTGCATTTTGGTTAAACAACTTCCCTGAATTAAATGAAAAGTGGTATTTGTTTCTTTTTGTTTTACCTGTGAAATATCTTGTTGAATATCTTTTAGTTTTTGAATCAAACGCGGTTTAAAATCGAAAATTTCGCCTTTGGAAAATTTTGATTTTAATTTCCGGTCCGACCGGTAATCCCAACGCAGGTACTGACCATCTTTTCTGGTAAATGAAACATCTTCGAGAATGGAACTTACTGAAAATTTCAGTAATTCTTTCATTTCCAAATTATTGCATTGTTCTTCAATGAATTTTTGAACGTTTGCAATAGCCAGTTCCGTTTCTTCAGAAAATGCTCCTTTTGTTATTGTAAGGTGTTTGAAAAAATACTTCTGCGGTATGTTATTTTTCTGAAAATTAAGGTTTTCTATTGATTTTAAAACATTAGAAAAGTCATTCCGGATAATTCGACTTGCTGCGATCCTTGCTTTTGTTGCCAGGATACCCGGTGGCAGTAATTCGATTCCTGTTGCATTATAACCATTTTGGATACTTGCAGTTACAGTGGTACCTATTCCTGCAAACGGGTCAAGTACAGTTTGCCCATTGCCGGGAGTTCCAAACAGGTTCAGAATATATTTTACGAACGTACTGGAAAATCCTTCTTTGTATTTAAACCATCTATAAAAAGGTTCATTTTTATTCGCCTGAAAAGATATTAATGAACGGTTGATGTGTCGGTTGATTTTCAGTTTATCCTTGTATTCCTGAAAAAGTGTTTCCCTGTGTCTTTGAGAATTGGAAATCAGTGTACCAAATTCCAGTTTTTCTTTTTCAATTATTAATTCGTCAGTTGTGTACATTTTTACAAATTTAAAGTTCCCTGTCTGGAGTTTTTTTCTTTAAGGTATCGGACTTTTTTTTCTGCCAAAGCCAGAATTTCTTCATTGCATTTTGACTCATACAGCTTTTGAGCGACAAAATCACTGTAATATTCCGCTTTTAGCTTTTCAAAATCAATATGGAGTGCAGCGGAAAGCTTTTCGAGTCTCTTGGCGTCGAAATCACGTTTCCCGTTTTCAATCTTACTCAGATTTGCAGAATCCAGACCAAGCATTGCCGCAAGTTGGGTAAGGGTTAGTCCCTTATCTGTTCTTAATTTTCTGATGTATTGTCCAAATATAACATGCATAATTTGACTTGTCGTTTATTGACAAATATATGATAAAATTAAACTTAACACAAGAACAGTTTGAAAAAATTTGCAGAATAATTTACTGGCGAAAATAAGTTTTGTTTTTTATTTTTATGGTAAAAACATTTTTCAGCACCCCCAAACAAAATTGAACCATATTTTGTATAAAAGGAATTAATCCGCGGCATTTTTCCTATTTTTGTTTTTCTTGAAACGCTATGAACAAAAAACAACTAACATATTTAATCGCCGCTGTTTTTCTGGTTTTTTCCTGCCATACCAAACCGGGGAAAATCAGTCAGAAAATGAACCGCCATCCGGTTTTACAACCGGACTATGCAGAGGTAATCATCCCAGCAAACATTGCCCCGCTTAATTTCTGTGTGGAAGAACCCGGAGACCGTTTTTTTGTGGAAGTGAAGGGAAAAACCGGTGCAATGACCGTTTCCTCAAACGACGGAACTTTTCGTTTTCCGGGAAAAAAATGGAAAAAATTGCTGGAACAGAATCTGACCCACACACTAAACTACACGGTTTATATAGAAAGAGAAGGAGAGTGGCTGCAATTTGAATCTTTTTCTCAAAAGGTGGCAGCCGATCGGGTAGATCCATTTTTATATTACCGGTTGCTGCATCCGGGGTACGAAAGCTGGACCGAAATCAGTATTGTTCAGCGAAACCTGGAAAGCTTTAAAGAGCGGACTGTTGTGGAGAACAATGTACTCGACCAAAACTGTGTAAATTGCCATGCATTCAACCAGCAAAATCCGGAAGATTTTATGCTTCATGTGCGGGGGTCGCATGGCGGAACCTATTTTTTGGAAGGCGAAAATCTGGTGAATGTGAACCTTAAAACCGAAGGAAATGAAAACGGTGCCACCTATCCGCGCTGGCATCCATCGGGAAGATACGTGGCTTTTTCATCGAACAAAGTGGTTCAGCAGTTTCATTCTTCTGCATCGAAAAAGATTGAGGTTTCGGATTTAAATTCAAAACTGGTTTTATACGACAGGGAACGGAATGAAATGATGGACATTAACGTGCAGAATAGCGGACAGTTTATGGATACCTATCCCGAATGGTCGCCCGACGGCCGTTATCTCTATTTTTGCCGGGCTGAACAAATTGGAAAGGAATACGATTACCGCGACATTCAATATGATTTGTACCGTGTGGAATTTCACCCGGAAACCCGAAAGACCGGTGTTGCTGAACCGGTCTTTAAGGCTTCGGAGGTGAATAAAAGTGTTTCGTTTCCGCGCATTGCACCCGATGGAAATTCGCTGGTTTTTACTTTTCACGATTATGGCTGCTTTCCCATCTGGCATAAGGAAGCCGATTTGTATTCCATTAACCTCGTGGATTTTGAGGTGGAAAAACTGCCGGTGAACAGCGACTTTACCGAGAGCTACCACTCGTGGTCTTCCAACGGCAGATGGCTTTTATTTAGCAGCAAGCGCGGCGACGGCCTTTCGGCAAGGCCCTATATGGCGCATGTTTCCGAAACAGGCGAATTGGGCAAACCCTTTATTTTACCACAAAAGGATCCCCGGTTTTACGAGCGGTTTGTGAAAACCTTTAACATCCCTGAATTTTCAACTTCTGCAGTTTCCTTTTCACCCGGGAAACTCAGGAAAACAGCCAATAGTCAACCTGTTCAGGCTCAATGGACAAATCAATAGAAGTTATGCGAAGTACCGGACAAAGAACCAATCGTATTCTGAAATTTTTTCCCTTCCTGCTTTTTTTTCTGGTTGTTCTGTTTTATTTCTTTTGGTTTTCGGGATATGTGTTTTTTTACCAGGAAAAGCTGTCTCTGTTTTTGGTTTCCGGTGAATTTTTACGCGAAAACCTTAGTCAGCAGGGAGGATTTCTGGCTTATCTGGGAACATTTTTAACGGCTTTTTACCGCTTTGAAATACTGGGAGCCGGCATTCTTTCACTTGTTTTGCTTTTGGTCGTTTGGTTTTCAGCGTTAATAGGGAAAAAAATTGCCGGTAAGCCTGTTTGTTTTTTGCCTTTTCTGGTGGGTTCAGGGCTGGTATTTTTGCATGCACACTATCAGTTTCAGCTGGTTAATTCCCTTGGCATTTTATTGCAACTGGTCTGGTTTTATACAGCCATTCGTTTTTTCAGTGGGAAACGGATGTGGCTGCCTGTGCTGATGTTTCCGGTTTGGTATTTTCTTACGGGCGGTTTTGCCTGGCTTTTCCTGATAATGATTTCTGCTTTTCTGGCAACCAGAACCGGAAAAATGCGCTGGATTCAACTGGCTGTATTACTGATAACAGCTTTTCTCTCCTTTTTTGTTGCCAAAGAATTTTTGTTTTATGAAACTACCAAAACTTTGTTGCAATATCCTTTTTCTGATTTGAATGCTGGAATGCAGACCCGCGAATTCGTTTTACTGGCGGGATTGATTGGCTTCTTTCCATGGCTGTTCAACATAAAATTTCATCGTTTCACAGCCGGTAGCGCGCTGAAAGTTTGCTGGGTACAGTTGCTGCCATTTTTGGTAATTCTGGTTTTGGCAGGAGCGCTTTCGCAACGCACCGATCGCAAAAACAGCCACTATTTTCATGTGGAAAAGCTGTTCTACGAACATAAATACCATGAAATCATCGCTTTCAACAGAACATTTCCAACAACCAATAAACTCACCCTTTTTCTGAACAATTTGGCACTGGCAGAAACCGGGCAACTCACAGAGCGGATGTTTGAGTTTACGCAAAGTCCCGACGGTGAAACACTGTTTCTGAAATGGGAAACCATTGGCGACGTGCTTCGTCGTGGCGGTCATTTTTACTACACGGTGGGATTGGTGAACGAAGCTCACCGCTGGGCTTACGAGTACATGGTTATGCGCGGCTATACACCCGAAGGATTGAAAATGCTCATAAAAACCGAATTGATAAATGGTAATTACAAGGTGGCAGCAAGGTACATTGAAATCCTCAGCCAGTCGGTTTTTTACCGGAATGAAGCGCGGGAATTCATGCAGTTGTTGAATAACGACGAAGCTGTAAACAACCACCCTGAACTGGGCATGAAAAAGAGATTCAAGCCGAAAACCGATTTTTTTGTGCTTTCCGATGCTCCGGCTGCTAACCTTGAACCACTGCTGATGGCTGATTCATCAAATGTTTTTGCCATTGAATACCAGTTTGCCTGGTTATTGCTGCAAAAAGATGTTTCGGCGGTTACGGAAAAACTGCCACTCCTCGAAAAAGCCGGTTACAATCGCATTCCACGTCATATCGACGAGGCAGCAACCGGTTTTAAAATGCTGAATATGGGCGAATTCCCTCAACTGGAATATTTGCGGACAAAAGCCGATACGGAACAACGTTTCAGGCAATATTATCAGATTTTTCAACAGAACAGCAACAGCCGCGAACAGGCACAGCGGGCGCTTTATCCGCAATTTTCAGATACGTTCTGGTATTACCTGTTTTTTAACTGAATTTCGCAGATTCCCGTCTTCCCTGAACAGCAGCACAAATCCCACCATTAAACCAACAGACACCAGTGTAGTAATTCCCCAGATGGCATCCCAGTTGTAGCCGGCAGCAGTTTTATACTGGTGAATAATGCGTGCGCTTACAAAATTTCCCACCAGCAAGCCAAGGCCCTGTGTTACCAGGAAAATGAATCCCTGTGCCTGCGATTTTAAATGTGCGGGCGCTTTCTTGTCGATGTAAATCTGGCCGCCTACAAAGAAAAAACCGAAAATTAACCCATGAATCAAAATACCGATGTAATACATCCAGGACTGGTCGATAACACCTCCGGCATAAAACGAAAGGTAGCGAATGGTTAAAGCAACCAGGCCTAACACCATGGTTTTTCGCAGGCCGAATTTTCTTATTGCGACAGGTACCAGCAGTAAAAATCCCATTTCGGCCAGTACGCCCCAGTTGATGGTAATGGAAATGTATTTGGCATTGATGTTCAGCAGAAATTCGGAAAAATAGGAAAAATACATGGCAAAGGGAATCATGGCCAGGAAGGAAAACAGGATGAAAATGGAAAAGTTACGGTCTTTCATCAAATGAACCGAGCTCAGCCCGAATGCTTCGATAAGGGTTGGTTTTTGTCCTTTTGCCAGCGGCGGGGTATTGGGGAGCCACAGGTTCATGAACACGGCCACAAAACTTACCACCGCTCCGCAGTAAAAGGGAAGGTGTGTTCCATCGAATTCGATGTTCAGTACCCGGATAAATATGAAGCTGAAAATGCCTGATGCCACCCATCCAACAGAACCAAACACCCGGATTTTCGGAAAATCATCGGAGGGCAGGTGCACCATGGCAATGGCGCTTGTCAGGCTCCACGAAGGCATGTAGGCCAGCATGGCCAGCAACAGGCAGATGAAAAGTACATCGGGGTTATGGGTGGTAACTGCCCAAAGCAGCATGAGTGCATGAACAAAATTCAAACCGGCCAGCACTTTTTGTGCCGGCCAAAACCGGTCGGCCAGCATACCCACCAGGGGCGAAGCCATACAGCCAATGGCCATGGAACTCAGGATAAGCGCTTTTTGGGTGCTGCTCACATCTAGGTTGGTGAGGTAAGCCGCCAGCGGAACCCACCAAACAGCATACATCATGTACTGAAGAAGCATCATCAGAGAGAGTTTGAATTTTGTCATTGCAGTTTTTTATTTTTACAGTTCATATTGTTTGTTGTACTTTATGTGTTGGGATATTTGAAAAAGACCGGCCCAAATTGAGCCGGTCTTTTATGCATCTAACAAAACCTAACTATTAATTGTAACCCGGGTTCTGTTGTAATTGCGGCGCCCTGTTCATTTCATCTCTGGGAATTGGTAACCAATAAGCATTGTTATTCCAGGTTCGGTCATCAACACTTTGACTGGTATCGTAAAACCATTTTTTACTGCCATCAGTATAATGATGAATTATGATTTGGTACACATTTTCAATGACTTCGTCGGCAATCATCCATTTTCGCATCATGTACCAGCGGTCGCCTTCTGCAAACAGTTCAATTTGCCGCTCGTGACGGTACCACTCGCGGGCCTGAGCCTGGTCGGTAGTTACTCTGTCAGGCAAACCGGCACGGTTGCGTACCATGTTCAGTGCATTCAACCCTTCCTGCAGGTTGTTTCCACCCAGTTCGATGCAGGCTTCGGCATAATCCAGTAACACTTCGGCAAACCGGAATTCAATCCAGGAATTTTCGTTGTTGTAATACTGTCCTACAGTTGCCGGGTCCTGATATTTTTTTAGGTAGTATCCGTTTTTGGTACCGTTCCACGATTCGATGAAACTCTGGCGGGTGTCAAGCCCCGGCTGGTCGATATCAACCCCGTTGGGAGCCATGAAATAACCGGTTTGAACACGGCCTTCCGGGTCAATTCCTGCGCCGTCACTTGGCCGGTCAATCCATTTAGCGCCATCGAAAAGAACCGATGCATAAAAGCGTGGTTCGCGGCCTACATACGGATTGCGTTCCGGGTCTTCAGCCAGTTCGGCAGCAGTGAATTCCCTTACATTCTGGTCACCCGGGTTGTATTTGTCCCAGACAAACGGAGTTCCGTCGGCCATTTCAAACTTGCGAACCACAGGTTCATTAGGACCGTTGTTTCCCCAGTTATGGTAGCCGTTGGGACCCCACCATCTGTTCTGAGTGGTGCGGTTGCCAACGGCCTGCAGGTGTTGAACACCCCAAATGGCTTCATCGTCCCATGCTCCTTTTTGGGTGAAAATATTGAAGAAATTATCGGCATATTCCATAATCAGTTCTTCGGTCATTTCAGCCGGTGGATCTTCAGTTGTGCCGGTAAGGGCATAGTAGCCGTAATTTCCATCGATGATGCCTTTGGCAGCAGCTTTGGCAGCTTCGAGCCTTTGTGTGCGTGAACCGCTTTGGAATGAAACCAGCGGATTATTGGCCTGGTAGCCTCCGTTCATTAAAATTCCGGTACTCCAGCTTAAAATACGTGATTTTAATGCAGCAGCGGCTCCCTTGGTAGCCCTTCCCTGCTCAATTCCGGTTTTGTCGGGCAGCAGGGCCATGGCCTGGTCGCAATCGTCGAGAATAAACTCCAGAGTTTCGTCGATGGATGACCTGTTAACAGATAAAAAATCCTGATCGAGTTCAAATGGTTCTTTCACAATTACTACACCGCCATACGAACGCATGAGGTTGGCATAATCGAATGCACGGATGAAATAAGCTTCCCCTTTCATTCTTTGTATCAAAGCTTCGTCCTGGCTGGTTTCTGTAGGAACATTGTCGATATTGGCCAGAAACACATTCACGTTTTTGATGTTGCTGTACAATGACCATGAAATCCAGTTAAAACGCCAGTTCCCAAAGTGTCCCAGATAATCGGGACTCATAGTTCCCTTGATGTTTGTATATCCTCCCGGGCGGTGAATACACAACACTTCGTCGGTAGCTCCGGCAAGTATGTCTTCCCTTAATCCCAGCAGCATGTTATTGTCAACGCCAATAAAATCGTAGCACCTTCCCAGGTAAGCTTTGGCTAAGTTCAGGTCCTCGAATACTGATTCTTCGTTAAACGCATCCACAGCTTTCTGTTCGAGCACATCCTCGCACGATGTTGTCGCCAAAATCAGCGCCAGCATCATTAGTGAATATCCTAATATTTTTTTCATATTCTTCATTTTTCAGATTTCAAATAGTTTAAAACGTAATCCTTGCTCCAATAGCCAGTGTACGGATGGCCGGATAGGTCATAGGCGCACCGATTTCCGGGTCAAAGTTCTTTTGAGCAGCGTAAATCAGGAATAAATTGTTCCCCGAGAAGTAAACGCTGGCCCTTGAAATACCTGTATTACCAAACACTTCGCTTGGAATGTGGTAGGTAAGTACAGCATTTTTTAACCGGCAGTAAGCCATGTTGTCGAAATGGTAAGTGCTGTTGTTTACGTCGAATGCCCAGTAGGCATCGTCACGGTTGTAAGCCCTTGCAACGTCGGTGTTCCGGTTGTCAGGTGTCCAGCGGTTGTCGAAACTCCACTGGAAGTAGTTTCCTGCTTCACCACGACGTCCGTCCTGGATGTTCATCCGGTAATACGTTCCCTGGCCCTGTGCAAGCACTGACAATGTCCAGTTTTTCCAGGAAGCATCCAGGGAGATTCCGTAGAAAATTTCGGGAGCATCGGTTTTATCGAGCAATATGCGGTCGTCGGCAGTAATTTGTCCGTCGCCACTCACGTCTTCAAAAATAACATCGCCCGGTCTGGCTCCCGGCCAGCTCGGTAATGCAGCTACCTCTGCCTCGTCGGCAAAAATACCTATGGCATTGTAAAGCAAAGCGGCTCCGTAAGGATGGCCTGTGCGCTGTTGCCAGGGAACAGAACGTTCGGGTTCGTCCATAAATACCACCTCGTTGTGGTTGTATGCAATGTTTCCGGAAAGGTCTAACCTGAAATCGTTGGTGAACTGTTTATGGTATCCGGCTTCAACTTCCAATCCCCGGTTATCTACTTCGGCAATGTTTTCGTCGGGAAGTGTCAACCCGGTGAAAATCGGAACAGAGGCATCTCTTTTGGCAAGAATATCCGACCGCTTGCTGTAGAAATAGTCGAAATCGAGTGAGAACAGGTTGTCGAGTAATTGCGACTCAAAACCTATGTTGTAGGTAGTCTGTTTTTCCCACGTAATATAAGGGTTAGCCACACCTGATTGGCGAACCACGGTCTCAACGACTTTGCCTGATCCGAGGGTAAGACCGTTATCCAGAACGTATTTATTCATATACTGGAACGGATTACCCGGGTCCATACCCATTTTCCCGTAGGTGGCTTTCAGTTTGAAGTAATTGATTACATCCAGGTTTTCTCTCCAGAAGTTTTCTTCGGAGGCTCTCCAGCCCATCAATAACCCGGGAAAGTTACCCCATCGACTTTCGGGCGGGAATTTCAGCGAACCGTCGCGGCGGAAAATGGCTTCCAGCAGGTATTTACCCTGGTAGCTATAGTTGAAACGGCCAATCCACGACTTGCGTGCATAAATCCACATGCTGCCCCAGTTGTCTTTATCAGCATTGGCGCCCGCATCGATGGTCTGCACTACATCCGAAATGTAATATTTCCGGAATGCTCCAAAGTAATTGGATTTTTGGTCGATTTGTTCATATGCACCAAACAGGTTGATGGAGTGATCGCCAAAATCGCGTGCATAGTTGAAGTTAAAGTTGGTCAGCATACGGATATTTCTGTCGTAATCTTCTGCCAATTCCGGCGACGAATAACCCCGAAGCGTAGGAGTAAGGTCCATGCTGGTGATGAATCCATCCGAGTCGCGAGTGGCTGAATCCCATATCGGGAAGTAAAGGGTCCACGGCTTGCGGAATCTTTTCCTGTAAAAGTTGGTGGCATCGTAGGAGAACGATGCATTCAACGTCAGCCCTTCGACCATGGGTGGGGCAATGGATCCGCTAAACGTCAACTGGTTGATATACTCTTTCTGGTCGTCATAACCGCCTTCCAAAGTAGAAGTTACCACCGGGTTATCGCCGTATTCGATGTCGGGTCCCGGTTCTCCGGTTGGCCAGAACGACCACTGGGTGGGTACCAGACGGGTAGCCTGCCCATAAATAGCCCCGGCACTTTTTGTGGGATACAGCTTATTATTCAGGAAACCTGCATAGTCAATCGAGGTTTTTAACCAGTCGGTAACAGGGAAATCAAGCTTTGCCCTCAGATTGTACTGACGGTAGTTGGTCGATTCCTGTTTGTATATGGCTTCTTCGTTTTTGTAACCGAAGGAAACATAGTAAACCATGCCGTTGCTTCCGCCGTTCAAATTAATGTTGTGTTTACTGGTGGTTGTCCAGTTGGCTACCAGGTCGCCCATCCAGTCGCTGTTGGGATGTTCCCACGGGTCGCGGCCACTGTAAAACAATGCAATATCTTCATCAGAAAACATTCGCGGCCTGTTTTCATAATCATGAAATTCGCTGAGCATGGTGGCGTAATCGCCGGCATTGGTAACTTTTGGAAGAATGGTGGGTTGCATAAAGCCCTGGTAGAACTGGTAACTCAATGTTGGTTTACCAGTTTGACCGGTTTTAGTGGTTACCAGAATAACACCGTTGGCAGCAGTTGAACCGTAAATAGCTGCAGAAGCATCTTTCAATACAGAGATACTTTCAATGTCGATTGGGTCAATGTCACCTAGTGAACGTCCGGGAACACCGTCAACCACAACCAGAGGAGCTGTTATTGAAGGATTATCGTTTCTGTTTCCTAAAGTTGTGCGTCCGCGAACCAGAATGGTTGCTTCGTTTTGCCCCGGTTCACCACTTCCCTGAATAACAACTGATCCAGGCATACGGCCCGAAATCGCATTGGTAACATCGGCTGCCGGGATGGCATCGATTTTTTCGCCACTTACAGAAGTAACCGAACCAACAATGTTGGCTTTTTTCTGGGAAGCATAACCTACGGCTATAACTTCTTCCAGCCCAATGGTTTCTGCTTCCATGGTAACATTAATGGTTGTGAGGTTACCTATGGTAACAGCCTGACGCCTCATCCCCACAAATGAAAATACCAGAACACGGGCGTCGTCGGGTACCTGCAGGGTGTAATTTCCGTCGATATCGGTCACTACACCAATGGTGGTTCCCTGTACTACCACAGAAACACCGGGCAAAGGTAATCCTTCCTGGTCGATGACCCGTCCGCTGATGGTTTTTTGCTGCTGTGCAGCTACTGCCGGTGTTGCTTCGGCCCGGATGTCTTCCCTGGGAAAAACAACCACCTGACGGTCGATTACCTTGTAATCAAGGTTGTACGTTGGAAGCAGTTCGTCAAGAATTTCTTCCACATGCACACCTTGCTTGGTAAAGGTAACTTTTTGTTTGTCATTCACTTCATCGTTGTTGTAGATGAACTTGAACTCACTCTGTTCGGTTATCGCTTTGAAAACTTCTTTCAGGGTAACCTGTTTCATTTTCAAATCGAACGTAACTGTTTCAGAATATGCGCTGGCCTGCGCATTGGTTACCAGCGCCATCAGAAGCACCAAAGCTATCGATGCACGCCGGATTTTTTTTAGCTGTCGCAGAAAAAGGGACAGCAAACCTTTCATGTTTTGTTCCATACATTACTGGTTTAGCACATTAAACAATTATTTAATTAAACACTCTTGTTCATTTATTGAACGAAGAGCTTCCTTCACGGCGCCCTTCTTTCCGGTTACCTGGTTCAGGTATTTCAAATTTTAGTTTGCAGAACGTATTAACACCCCCTGCTCAGTCATATTGTAATTGAATGCTTTTGCTTCGCTAAGCAACAGAAGTATCTTTTCAAGCGGCTCGTCGCTGAATTCGGCTGTATATTTTAACATACCGGCCTGTTCATCGGCCACCAGTATCCGCGTTTCAAATTTTCTTTCCAGCGCCGAGGCAATGTGAAACAGTTCATCGTTATAGAACGCCGTAATTCCGTTTCTCCAGGCTGCCTGGTTTTCTGTATCTGAGTCTGAAACATTGAGCTCCCTTCTTTCCTGATTGAGCTGCGCCCGTTGCCCGGGAGAAAGCATCACGCTTTGTATGCTTTCATCTTCCGGCGTCAGTTTTACACTACCTTCATATAAATTAACTTCGGTAAGCAAATTGTTTGGCCAGGAATTGATGTTGAAGGTGGTTCCCAGTACCTCGGTTTTTAATCCGGGACTATGAACAACAAAAGGTCTGCCGGCATCTTGGGAAACCTCAAAATAGGCTTCGCCATACAACCTTACCTGCCTCATATCATCGTCGAAGGGTTCAACAGCAAGCAAATAGGAGCCGCTGTTCAGCCAAACCCGCGTTCCGTCAGAAAGTTCTATTTCCTTTATTTCACCTTTGGTGTGGTATTCCCTGAGCTCGGTCTGCACGGGGGTTTGCAGAAAATGAAAAGCAGCAAAGCCAAGTGAAATTAATACAAGCGCAATGGCTGCAATTCTGAAAAAATAATTTGTAAAGCTACGGGATTTGGAACGGTATGTGAATGCCAGCTTTTCATCTGTTTTTTCAATAATATGGTGCGATGGTTTTTGAGGATGGCACCGGTTCCAGAATTCATCGAGGGTGTTGAAACGTTTTTTGAGCCGTTCACTTTCAGCCAGAGTTTCATCCAGCGTTGCCTTTTCTTTTTCGGAAATTTCCGAAGTCAGTGCCCTGGCAAAAAGTTCGTGAATTTTTTCTTCTTTACTCATTTTACATCTCTCTGTTATGATGACGACGAAATGGAAAAAAGTACCTAATGAAAAATCATCATTTTTTATGCATTTACAATGTGAAAAGTCCGGCCTGATTGAGAGGAGATTTCTTCTTTTCCTGTTTTTTGCTGATTTTCAGTATCTCAGAAAGTTTTTTTACAGCAAGAACCAGATGATTATTTACTGTTTTTTCCGACACTTCCATTATTTCGGCAATTTCCCTGTAGCTTAATCCGTTCATTTTGGCCAGCGAAAAAGCCATTTTACATTTGGGCGGCAATGTGTCGATGGCCTTATGGATCTGACTCAGTGTTTCATTTGAAATGTACTGACTTTCGGCAGATTCCACTTTCGGAACCTTGTAATACTCCATTCCGTCCAACGAAACAAGTTTCTCTTTCCGGCTTTTTCTGATGTGTGTAATGCATGCGTTTTTCACACTTACGAATAAGTATGCTTTCAGATTTTCAATTTCAGGAAGTTCTTTGCGGTTTTCCCAGGTTTTAACAAAAACATCGCTTACAATCTCTTCGGCAATTTCTTTTTGCTGTAAAAAACTACATGCAAACAGAAACAAATCATCGGAAATGCAATTCATCAGGTGGCTGAATGTATTTTGGTCGCCGAGGGAGATGAGCTGGATACTTCGTTTGTTTAAAAGCATTAGCCTGGCAAGATTTCGTTTTCAGTTTAATTTATTTTTCAAAGGTAAAATTAGAAATTAAAATTGTAATAAAAAAGTAATTTTTACATTTGTTTATTCATGAGGTTTAAAAACAGGAAATTGGAAGGAAATGCAGAATGCTTACAACCCCAGCACTTCATCAATCTCTTTCATGGCATTGAGCGAAAGTTCGGCAAATTCGTTTAGAGGAATTCCGATTTTTTCACATTCCAGAATGTTTTCGCGATTTACCGATGCCGCAAAGGCTTTTTGTTTCATCCGTTTGGTGATGGATTTGGCTTTAACCGGGGCAATTTTTTTGTCGGGGTAAACCAGTGCCGTTGCGGTAATCAGGCCGGTAATGGTTTCGCCGGCTGCAAGTGCATGCTGGAATTCGGTGGTACGTTCCTTTCCGGTGGCCATTTCGTTGTGCATCACTATGGCATCCAGCATTTCATCTGTTACTTTTCCCTTCAGCAGGTTTTCGGCATACGGGCCGTGGGTTTTTGGGTCGGCATTGGTAATTTCCACGTCAATGTCGTGCAAAAGACCGGCAAGTCCCCATTCGTCTTCGTTTTTGCCCAGCTTTTTCGCCATGGCGCGCATCACTGCTTCCGATGCATAACAGTGTTTTCGCATGTTTTCCGATGCAATTTTTTCTTCCAGGAGTTTTACCGCTTCGTTTCTGCTGATCATTTTTTCAAAACTTCAGGTTACATATTTCTTCTTTCAAACACCGCCCTAAAAAAAACGGTGCTGATAGTTAATTTTCAAATTTGTCAAAAATTAATATTGCAAAATTAGAGGTTTGTGCCGGAAGTAAAAATTTCAAACCGGATAATTTTTCTGAACTCCTTAAATGCATGTCAGGTATTTGCTAAATTTTTACCCGTTAACCCGAAATTTTCGTTTCAAAATAACATAAATACTATTTTTGCGTTTTCACAAAAAGCTGAAAAAACAATTGACTATGTATTTAGGAAAAAGAAAGCTACTGGTTTTGCTGCTAACCTGCCTTTGTGTTGTTAGCCCGGCCATGGCGCAAAACAATACCGATGACGATGAAAGCAAGCTGTTACTC
>Ga0209614_1001869_pt1 | contig 14808 bp, 13 predicted proteins | sample BlaSprsedimmetaG_FD_185484 | JGI IMG/M metagenome (GOLD analysis project Ga0209614, IMG submission 185484) | Hot spring sediment bacterial and archeal communities from California, USA to study Microbial Dark Matter (Phase II) - Blank Spring... ... | reverse complement strand
CCATGCAGGGCCGAGCCCAGTTTCGTCGAGACGCCCGTCTCCCGCATCGCCACGCCCAACACGTTGACCATCGTCAGCAGGGCGCTGAGCATCACGAACATGTACGGCGTGCGCTGGGCCAGGGATTTGTCGCGCCACTCAGAGGCCAGGGTCGTCCAGAACGCCGCGGGCGTCACACCCAGCAACAGCGCCAGCAGCAGAGCGGACGCCAGCATGGAACGGCCGAGCTTGACTCGAAGCCGAAGCAGCCCCACCAGCAGGGTGAGACTGACCGCTATGACACCCAGTGCGTACATTTCAACGGTCCGATGTTGTTGTACTCTTGAGAGAATGTGACGGGGACCGGCAGTTCGCGTTAATCACCAACGGCATTGCGGGAGAACACATCGAACTCCGGTCCGAACTGCTGGAGGAAATACAGCGAATACGACCGCTTGAACACCAGCACCGGCAGCAACAGGACCGTCCCGACGTAGGGTATCATCAGGATACAGCACGCCACGCAGCACGTCGCCATGACCACGACAAAGAGCAGGACGCCTATGGCCATCGCCAGTACGATCTGAAACAGAAGATACAACACTATCATGCCGAAGTGCGCCTTGAGCTGCTCCATGAATCGCCCCCAGGCGCAAAGGCAACTGGACGTCTCCAGGTACATGATTGGCACGACAAAGTCCTCAGTGAGTTTGCCGATCACGCTGATCCTGCGATATTGGCCGTTCATATCCAGAGTCCTCCAAGGTAAGCCAGCCAATGGATGAGTATCGCCGCCAGGACGGCGGCGCCGGCGATCCAACCCAGCAGGCCGATGCGCGACATGGCGCGTCCTTTGGCCCCCAGCAACGCGGCCGCGCGATACAGCGCTTGCGGCACGACGTACCCGAACATCGCCGGCCCCAGCGGGTGTTGCCGAACCGCCTCACCGAAACGCCCGTGGGCCAGGAGCACAAACGACCTCGTCATGCCGCAGAATGCGCAGCGAATGCCGAAGACGCTATGGACGAAGCACTTCATCGGGCAGGGCCATCCGAACAGTTCCACCCGCGCATCCCCGGCCTGCAGCAGCGCGGAGAACCCCAGCGCCGCTACGCACGGCCGCCGGGCGATTCCACAGGCTCACCTCTTCGAACAGGATTGGCAATGAGATTCGGTTTGCATAGACCGGCCGCCGGTCGGCTTGTCGTATCTGGCTCGATAGTAGTACAGGCCGGTTTCCGTGTCAAGCCGTCGGCCGGTGAACTGGTAGGGATTGCCCGCCGCGTTCCGCCGGCCGGCGGGCTTCGGGCTTCTGAAACCGACATCACCCGGTCCTGCGGGCCTTCTGGCGGTAGTAGTCCAGGATGACCGCCGTGACGATGACGCAACCGGTGATGATGCGTTTGGTGGGTTCGCGGGCGTCGATTTGTGACAGTCCCGCATCCAGCACGGCGATAATCAGCACCCCGAAGAAGCTCGCCGCCACCGAGCCGCGTCCGCCCATCAGGCTCGTGCCGCCGATGACCACGGCCGCGATGGCCGCCAGCTCCAGGCCGCTGCCCGTATTGGGATCGAGCGCCGTGAAGCGGGCCGTGTGCATCACCGCCGCCAGCGCTGAACACAGCCCGCACAACGTGAAGACCGCCACCTTGTACGGCTTCGGATCAATCCCCGACAACCGCAAAGCCTCCTCGTTGGTCCCGATGGCGACAAGACGCCGCCCGAACACCGTCCGCGACAACACGACCTGGCCCGCGATGACCGTCGCCAACGCGACCACAAACGGCAGCGGCAGGCCCAGCACCGACGCCTCCGCGATTCTTTCAATGGATGGCCCGATGTAGACGGTCCGCGAATCGGTGATGTGATACGTGGCCCCGCGAGCGATCTCCAGCATCCCAAGCGTCACGATAAACGACGGCAGCCGCCATCGGACGATCACGCATCCATTGATCCATCCGCACGCCGCCCCGACCCCCATCGCCGCCGCAATGGCCGCCGGCAGCGGCCACGACCCCTTCACAATGCACACGCTCATCACCGCCCCCGATACCGCCAGCACCGAGCCGACCGACAGGTCGATGCCCCCGATGATCAACGCGAAGGTCATGCCCACCACGACAATGCTGATATGGGGCACCTGCGCGGCGATCGTGAAGAACGTTGTCTTCGTCAGGAAGTTCTCGGCCCGGACCCCAAAATAAATCACCAGGACCGCCAAAGCGATCGCCATCGCCAGATACTCAGTCACCAGAGCCGGTATGTATGCCATCAATCTCTTCATGCGCCTGGCATTATATCCCATAAACGTTGTATGTCATTCTGAGCGAAGCGAAGAATCTCTCGCTTTCGACACCCGGACCCTTTCCCTTCGCTGCGCTTAGCGTCAGGGTGGCGGCCTTGAGAGAGCTTGTTAACCTGCCGTCTTGACATATTCACTCAACGCGGCCGTCATGATGGCCTCCTGCGACCACTGTCCCCGGTCGAACGTGGCCGCCAGTCGCCCCGCGGACATCACCGCGATGCGGTCGCAGACGGCCATCAGCTCCAGCAGGTCCGACGAGACCATAATCACGGCCTTGCCCCGCTCGGCCAACTCGCCGAGCAGACGGTAGATCTCGAACTTGGCCCCGACGTCGATCCCCCGCGTCGGCTCGTCGAAGATCAGGACATCCGGGTCTTTGAAGAGCCACTTGGCGATCACCACCTTCTGCTGGTTGCCGCCGCTGAGCTTGCCCGCCGTCTGACCCGTCGATGCGCAGCGGATCGTCAACGCCCGGCAGTATTTCGCCGCCGTCTCGTCCTCGGCGGGGCGATTGATCCACCCCAGACGCGACAACACCCGCAGATTCGTCACCGAGATATTGTGCCGGACCGAAAGCGGCAGGAACAGCCCCTGCTCCTTGCGGTCCTCCGTCAGCAGCGCGATGCCCAGGCGAACCGCATCGGCCGGGCGGCTGATCTTCGCGGCCTTATCCGACCCGCGAAGATAAATCTGGCCGGCCGTCCGCCGGTTCGCCCCGAAGATCGCCCGCATGGTCTCGGTCCGCCCCGAGCCCATCAACCCCGCGAACCCAAGTATCTGCCCGCGGCGCGCCTCGAACGTCACCCGTCGAACCCGCGGCCCCGCCGTCAAATCCACCACCCGCATGGCCGGCTCGCCGCCGGCCGTCGCCGGTCGCAACGGCTCGCTCACCAGGTCCCGCCCCACCATCATCCGCACAATAGCCTCCGTCGAGACCTCGCGGATCGGCCTGGTATCGATCCGCTTGCCATCCCGCAGCACCGTCACGCGGTCGGCGATCCGCTGTATCTCCTCCAGCCGATGCGATATGTAGATGATCCCAACCCCCGTGGCCCGAAGCCGCCGAATCTGCTCGAAGAGCCGCTCGATCTCGCGGTCGGTCAGCGACGCCGTCGGTTCATCCAGGGCCAGCAGCCGGCACTTCTGCGACAGGCCCGCCGCGATCTCGACCATCTGCTGCTGACCGGTCCCCAGCGTCGCCACGCGCGTGGCCGGGTCGATCTCCAGCCCCAGGCGGCGCATCAATTCGGCCGCATCACGGTTCAACGCACGATAGCGAATGAAGCCCAACCAGCTCGGCAGCTCCCGCAGGAAGATGTTCTCGGCCACCGTCAGCGTCGTAATCAGGTTCAATTCCTGCATCACCATCCGCACCCCGCGGAACTCCGCCTGGGCCTTGCTCGACGGCGCATACGGCGCTCCCGACAACGACATCCGCCCGGCATCGGCCGTATCGACGCCCGCCACGATCCGCGTCAGCGTGCTCTTGCCCGCCCCGTTTTCCCCCACCAGGGCGTGCACCTCGCCGCGCCGCACGTCGAAGTCCACCCCCGACAGCGCCTGGACGCCCGGAAACGCCTTGCTCAATCCTCTGACTTCAAGCAGCAGCTCACTCATGGTCTCAAAACACTGCCCCAAACGCCATTTGTCATTCTGAGCGAAGCGAAGAATCTCTCATCTTCGACGCCCAGCCCCTTGGCCTTCGCTGTGTCCGGGGCCGCCGTGACGTCTCCGTGATGGTCTCCTATGGCCCGAGCGTCTCGGCCGTTATCAGGTCCACCGGCGTTTCCTTGTCTACCGGCGCGCCGCCTTCCAGCATCTCCAGCGCATACTCGATGCCAAAGACCGCCAACCGGTCCCCATGCTGGTCCACGGTGCACAGAATCTTGCCGGCCTTCAGCAACTGCTGCACGGCGGAGATATTGTCGAAACCGATCACTAACACGGAATCCGCCTTGCCCGCGGTCCCAAGCGCCGAAACGGCCCCCAGCGCCATGCTGTCATTGGCGCACATGAACGCCTTGAGGTCCGGGTGCTCGGTCAGCACGCCGGAAGCCACCTTCTCGGCCTTGTCCATCTCCCAGTAGCCCGACTGCGAGCCGGCGATCTTCAGTTGGGCCGCCTCGGCCGCATCCTCGAAGCCGAGCTTTCGCTGAATCCCGTTGAACGCCCCCGGAATCCCCTCGATAACCGCCACCTTGTCCCCCGGTTGCAGCCGCGCCGCCAGATATTCGCCCGCCATCCGCGCCCCCTTGCGGTTGTCGGGACCGACGAACGGAATCTTGACTTCCTCGCTCGCCAGCACCTCCGCGTCGAACTTGTTGTCGATATTCACCACGATGATGCCCGCCTTCATCGCCTTCTTGCACACCGGGATCAGCGCCTTGGAGTCCGCCGGGGCAATCACAATCGCATCGACCCCCCTGGCGATCATCATCTCCACCAGCTCGATCTGCTTGCCGACATCCTGCTCGTTCTTGATCCCCTGCGCCGACAGCGTATACAAATCCGGATGCGCGGCGTTGTGCGCCCTGGCCCCATCCTCCATCGTCTTGAAGAACTCATTGGCCAGCGACTTCATCACCAGCGCGATCCGCGGCTTGTCACCGCCGGCGGACGGCCCCGGCTTGCAGCCAACGACCGCCAAAACCATTGCGATCAGGCACATCCACAGGACGGAGTAGCTCCATCGTTTCATACTCAGGCTCCTTCAAAGGAATGTTGCTTCGCAAAGGCCGCCACATCCCCGGCCGTCGGCATGGAAGGCTGCGCCCCCATCTTCGTCACCGACAGGGCCGCCGCCCGCCCGGCGTAGACCGCCGCCTCGCGGACCGTCCGGCCCCGCGTTAGGGCCGCCGCCAGCGCCCCGGTGAACGCATCGCCGGCCGCCGTGGAGTCGACCGCCGTGACCTTCGGCGCGGCCACGAACTGTGCCGAATCGGCGTCGGCCAGCAGGAATCCCGTCGGGCCCATCGTGACAATGACATGTTTGACGCCGCGCCTCAACAGTATGCCCGCCGCCTGATGCGCCGAATCGGCGTCTTTAACCTCGATGCCGGTAAGGATGCCGGCTTCCGTCTCATTGGGCTTGATAACGAAGGTCTTGCGTAATAAATCGTCACTCAGTCCCTGCGCGGGCGCCGGATCCAGGATAAACGGCACTCCTCGCCTGTGCGCCAGTTCCGCTGCCCGCTCAACGGTTTCGATTGGGATCTCGAGTTGCGCCGCGACCGCCCCGGCCGATGCAATCACGTCCGCGGCCTCATCCACGTCCGATGGGCTCAGCCTGCCGTTGGCCCCGGGCGCAACCACGATGACGTTATTGCCCTGGGCATCGACCGTAATCAGCGCCACCCCCGACGGCGTCCGGGGCGTTCGCCGGACAAACTCCGTCCGGACACCGACCGCGGCAAAATTCTCCAGGGATTTGTCCGCGAACAGGTCGTCGCCCACGCGGGCCACGAAATACACATCCCCGCCCAGCCGCGCCGCCGCCACCGCCTGATTGGCCCCCTTGCCCCCCGGAACCATCAGAAACTCCCCGCCCAGGACCGTCTGGCCAAGACGCGGAATCGTCTGGGCCTTGACCACAAGGTCCATGTTGCTGCTGCCGACAACGACGATATGGCCCTGCCCTTTGCCGATAACACACCTTACCGCAACAAACGCTCCACCAGATAGTCTTCGTAGGCCCCAAGGTCCTTCCACCGCACGGCGCATCGCACCGGCTTGCCCTTCTCGCGGTCGATTCTTGTAAACCCGTCGTCGGTGACAACCAGCGGCAGCCGCTCCATCTCAACCAGATCCGTCGACAACGCCAGATAGATGCCCACCGTGTCGAACAGCGTGGACGAACGCTGGTCCGTCGTCGCCCGCGCCTGTTTTTCGACCTCCGCGTCGCTAAGGTCCTTGTTCCTGGCCGCAATCGGCTGCTTCTGCCAGGCCAGGTAGTTCTCCATCAGGGCCCTGGCCAACGGCCGGTCGCTCTTGAGCACCTGCTGATACTTCTGCCCCGTCAGGTGCACCAGCCCGCACGTATCCAGCGGCGTAATCGTCATCGGCCAGCTCGCCGTGAAGACCTTCTGGCAGTCCTTGTTGTGGGCCTTCACGTTGTATTCGGCGCTGGGCGTATCGCTGCCGCCATAGCCCTTGTAGATGCTCCCGTGCATCCCGATGAAGCGGGCCTTCTCGGCGATGCCCGGTTCCTTGTCCAGGGCCGCGCCGATGTTCGGCAGGGGGCCGACGGCAATCAGCGTAATCCGCCGTTCGGACTTCATGATGGTGTCGATGATGGCCTGGACCCCATCCCGGTGGATCGTCCCCGGATACTTGCCCAGGTCATACCCGGCCACCCACGCATCCTGGCGGTTGCCCCCGTCGCTGTGCTTGACGCCGATCCCGATGGGGATGTCCGTCCGTCCGGCGATCTCGAGGATTCTGGCCACCGTCTTGGCCTTCAGTTCGGTGTTGCCCACGGCCGTCGTAACGAGCTTGACATCCAGTTCCGGGCTGTTCAGCAGCATCACCAGGGCCCACGTGTCGTCGATATCGTCGCAGATGTCCGTATCGAAGATCACCGGCGTCCTGCCGCCGCGCTCACGCCGCCCCTGGCCGGCCCACGCCGGCGTCAGCGCGAGCATTACGACCAACATCACAAAGGCCCAAAGGCAGATCGTCCGAAGCCGATACGGTGCTCTTGTCATCAGATGCATGTCGTACCTCCTGAGTGCCAAATGTTCTTGTTCACGGCCGGTTCGAGGATACAATGCCTGTGCAACGGTTGTCAAAGCAAATTGCCGGCGGCCAGACAGCCTCGCGGCAGTTTCAAAAAGGGGATTTCCGTGATTCAGCAGCAGCGAGTTCGAGTCCTCCGCGAAGGTTCCGTCGCCCGCGGCCGCTACGTCCTCTACTGGATGCAGGCCGCCCAGCGGGCCCACTACAATCACGCCCTCGAATACGCCATCGCCCTGTACCTCAACAACAAGTACGAACTCGACGGCCGCGACCCCAACGGTTTCGCGGGCGTCGCCTGGTGCTTCGGCAAGCACGACCGCGCCTGGGGCCGGCGCCCGGTCCTCGGCAAGGTCCGCTACATGAACGCCGCCGGCCTGCGCCGAAAGTTCGACGCCGACGCCTACGTCAGACAGATCCAGGCTATCCAGGACGCCTGACGCCCGCCGACAACCCCGTGGCGAGGGCGTCCCGCCCTTGCATGCCATCCAACCCGTAGTACGGGCATCCTGCCCGTGGAAAAAAGGCTCCTCACGAGAATCTGTGCATTGATACACGAATCAGAGGTGCGTTTGTCGCTTTGCGGGCTACCGGCAGCGTGGCGTGTTTCAGCCGCCTGCCGGTGGCTAAACGGCAGCGAGGGCCCAGATCACCGAGCCCTTTGCCTATGCTGCTGGAAGCCCGCAAAGCGCTAAACGCAGGGTTGGCGGGTCGCCGTACGCAACGGCGGCGCAGCGAAACGCAGTCGACAGGCGTGATTCAAAGTCGTAAGGCCTTTCGCCACAAGCACGTACACGACGTTTTAGTCAAATGGCCTGCACGGATTTGTGTGAGGAGCCTTTAATTGAAGACTCGCTTCATGACGGCCGCGGTGTGCATCGCCAGGAGCATCAGGTAGTCCAGGTCGCTGAGGCTGTAGTGCTTGGCCTTCATGCTGTTATCGACGTACAGCACGCCGTAGCAGCCGTCGGGCCGCACGATGGCGGCGATCAGGGCCGAGCGTATGGCCTCGTGCTCCTCCAGGTCCGCTGCGACACGAGGAAGCACCAGGAATTCCGCTTTTTCGACGGCCTGAATGATTTTCTGCTGCAAGGGCAGGTGGCCCAGTTCCACGCGGCTGCCGTCGTCTTTTCGTCCGGCGTGGAAGGTCATCGGACCGGCCGGGCTGGTGCGGAGCGCCGCCCAGACATGAAACGCCGAGAACTGCTCCATCGTCACATCGAGCAGGGTCAGGAGCAATTCGTCGAAACCGGCCGCGCCGCAGATCTTCTCGGTGGCCGCGGCGAAGTCCATAAGCCGGTGGGCATCGAGGCGCATCGCGGGGGCATGGCCGGCGTCGGGCTTGCGGACGACGGTTTCGTGGACGGGGGTGGACAGGGCCGCCTCGATGTGAATGGTGTCGCCGGCGTCGATGGGAACGCTGCCAAACGCCAGGGGCGGCGTCTCCTCCAGGGCCACATCGATCAGGAAATCGGTGATCCGGATGCAGTCTCCGTGCTTGATCTCCATGCGGTGAACGGCCCGGTCGTTGACGAAGGTCTTGCTGGCGGAATCCAGGTCTTCGACAAGCCAGCAACCCTTTTCGTCGCACATGAGCCTGGCGTGCTGTCTTGAGACAGCGCGATCAGGCAGGAGGACGTGGCTGTCGGCCGCCCGTCCTATGGACACAGGGCCCCCGTCGAATTGAAACTCCCGGGCCGTGCCGTCTTTCTGTTTGACTACCAGGCGCATCGGTAGCTCCTTCAAGTCGCTTGATCAGCTTAGCCGCCGTCCATTGTGATACGCGAACCGTCGCTTGTCAAGCGAAATCGCCCCCCAAAGGCCTTGCAGCTCCTGTCGGGGCCCACGGGTGGGGGTAAAAACGCCGATATCCTCGGTCGCAGCACGATTCTACGGCTTTATGGGTTGCGGGCGGGGGGTATTTGTTGTAACATACGGCATTCGACCGACCCGGAGAGGTGTCGGAGTGGCTTATCGAGCCGGTTTCGAAAACCGGTGTGCTCCCTTAGGAGTACCGGGGGTTCGAATCCCCCCCTCTCCGTTAGTTCAGAAATTGCTTCCGTAAGTTCTTTAGATTTCTGGACTTGTAGCGTTTTCTCGATTCTTGCTTGGCTGTTCGTGTGCCCTCAAAGTGCCCTCAAGTATAGAATCCTCGCCTGCGGTCTTGCAGTCTTTTCCTGCGTTAGTGGCGCTTGATTTGGCCGGTTCGTTCATTGCCTGCCGGATCCTGCGTCGTCCATCTTCCCGTGTGGGATATTAGGGACAGCCACCTATTATTATACAATACACACCTCTTTTCCTGAGTATCTATCACCCTCCTTCAAACCCACCACGCAACACGCCGCCCTCAATCATGTTTCTGGTCCAAAGCGATAAATCCAGCACTTACAACAACTTATTCTCCCATGCCGCCGCCCGCCCGTCAAGCCAAATCCCGCCAGAGGCAGATCCGCAGGCGAAGGTCGCTTCAACCGGCGATCCCGAACCCGCTTCGGGACCATCGACCAGCGACAACCCATCAATCCGTGCGAATCCGTGCAAATCCGTGGTTCCACAATCTGGGCCTGTATCCGAGCCGATAGGACGCCATCGCGATTCGCGCAGGTCCGCGTCAGTCCAGCCTTGCGCTTCTGCCGCCGGCTACCCTCCAAAGCGATAAACGCCCCGCAAACCCGAAGCCTGCCCCCCTGCGTGCTGGTAATCCAAAAAGCGATAAACGCACCGACCAGCCACCATCACCCCCTCGCCCCACACCCGGATTTCAATTGACAATCACCGACCCCATGCGGTACAATACGACCCCAATGGAGCGAGACAGCCCCCAATCCAGTATCCAGCATCCCCAGCATCCAGTACCGAGCATCCAGCCTCCAAATCCCTACCGAACCTCAGGTCTATGGTCTGGCCTGCATTCCAGGTCGCTCAGCCCGCCGCGCCACCCACCGGCCGCCAACCGACACCGAGAACCGCAGAAAATGTAAAACAAAGCCAAACTCAGGCAACCTGGGCAACATAGGCAAGAGTAAGCCACTAACCCGCACCTGACACCAAAATCGAAAATGAAAAACAAACCCAAACTTAGGAGACTTAGGCAATATAGGCAATCTGAATCCATGCTTGGCCCCCGACCCCTGCTCCACGACCCTTGGAGCCTGAGGCCTGAAGTCCGAGGCCTTTTTGAGAAACAAACCCAAACGTAGGTAATCTGGGCAAGATAGGCAATCAGAGTTGGCCCAATGGCATCGCTGTGGAGCAAGGAAGTGACAATGTCACCCCTGCGAAGGCAGGGGTCCAGACCGAGCCGCCCCGTGCCCCGTGCAGCTCCCTGTGGCGCGATGCGTACCCCTCTGGATGCCTGCCTGCGCAGGCATGGCACATGTCGCCCTTGGCGCAGTCCCATCCCGGAGCAAGGCTTGGGGTTTTGGGGCTGTGGCTTTGCGCTTCGGGCTTTACGTTTTGGGTTCCCCCGCCGGCCCGCGTGTGCAATCCCGACGCACTTCGGAACACACCCTGCGTGCTGTGGAGCAAGGAAGTGACAATGTCACCCCTGCGAAGGCAGGGGCCCAGAATGAGCCGCCCTGTGGCCCGTGTCGCAGGCGTGACAATACACGGAGAATGTACCGGACCGCTTTACGCGCGGACGATCTTGCCGCGGTGGCCCTTGACGCCGGCCGTGGCGTTTCGCGTATCGACGATCAACTGCGCGTGGTCGGCAATCCACTGGTAGTCATAGTCGCTGTGGTCGGTGGCGATCAACACCACGTCATAGCCGGCGAGCATCTTATCGCTGAGCGGCTTGCTCCTCATCCTCAGGTCGTGCTCGCGCTGCCTGTGCGTCTTCGGGATGTAGGGGTCGTTATAGTCCACCGCGGCGCCCTTCTCGCGCAGCAACTCAATCAACTCGATGGACGGCGACTCGCGAAGGTCGTCAATGTCCTTCTTATACGCCAGGCCCAGCACGAGGACCTTCGAGCCCTTGAGGCTCTTGCGGCGGTCGTTAAGGGCCTCCATCAGGCGGTGCACGACGTAGTGCGGCATGCCCGTGTTGATCTCGCCGGCCAGTTCGATGAACCGCGTGGCCATGCCGTACTGGCGGGCCTTCCACGTCAGGTAGAACGGGTCGATGGGGATGCAGTGCCCGCCCAGGCCCGGCCCCGGATAGAAGGCGTTGAACCCGAAGGGCTTGGTGCCGGCGGCCTTGATGACCTCCCAGACGTCGATACCCATGCGATCAAAGACCATCTTCAGCTCGTTGACCATGGCGATATTGATGCAGCGGTAGACGTTCTCCAGAATCTTGGCCGCCTCGGCCGCCTCCACGGAAGAGACCGGCACCGTCCGTGCGATGGCCAGCCGGTACAGCGCATCGGCCAGGGCCCGGCAGGTCGGCGTCAGGCCGCCCACGACCTTCGGGATGGTCTTGGTCGTGTAGTTCTTGTTGCCCGGGTCCTCGCGCTCCGGTGAGTAGGCCAGGTAGAAATCCCTGCCCGCCTTGAGCCCGGAGGCCTCCAGGATCGGCTTCATCAGTTCGCGTGTCGTACCGGGGTACGTCGTGCTCTCAAGCACCACCAGTTGGCCCGGCCGCAGGTACTTCGAGATGGTCCGGCAACTGCTCTCCACATATTGCATATCCGGCTCGCGGTTCTGCGTCAGCGGCGTGGGCACGCAAATCAGAATCGCGTCCACGGACTTCATGGCCGACATATCGGTCGTGGCCCGGAAGAAGCCGCCGTCCACCATCGCCCGGACCTGGGCATGGGGCACATGCTTGATGATACTGCGGCCCTTGTTGAGCGTGGCGACCTTGCCGTCGTCGATATCGAATCCCACCACGTTGATGCCCGATGTGGCGAACTCCCGCGCCAGCGGCAGACCCACATACCCCAGACCCAACACCCCAACGACTACCTTGCCTTCGTCGATCTTCCTTCGCAAATCCGACATAGCGCCCTTTCGTGAGACCCAAGACCCTAGACCGCAGACCCAGACTGTCGCCGGGTGCTCGATCCTGACGGCTGACGGTTCTTTTTGGACCGTAAAGCCGCAATAGTACCTCATGGGCCCCGGCGATTTCAACTCAAATTGACACGCCGCCGCCCCACGGGTATCCTCTGGCCAGCCGCATCGCACCGGGCGGTGCAGCACTTGGATCCGACGAATGCTCACGGAGAACCCATGAAGAAATCCCATGCACTCTACGCCATGCTGACGGTACTGACGCTGCTGGCCGTTTCCTGCAACCTGCCCGAGGCGCGCAAGACCGCCGGTGCGCCGGTCGCCCAGCGCATTAGCCTCTTTGACGGCAAGACCCTTGACGGCTGGACCGCTATCACCTGTGAAGCGGTCGTCGATGATGGGGATATCCTGCTCAAGGGCGGCAACGGACTGGTCCAGACCGAGAAGAAATACGGCGACTTCATGCTCGAATTCGAGTGCAAGGCCCTCAGCGGCGACAAGTGGGACTCCGGCGTCTACTTCCGCTATGACAGCGTCCCCCAGGGCCGTCCGTGGCCCGCCCGTTACCAGGTCAACCTCCGCCAGGGCATGGAAGGTAACGTCCAGGAGTTGCCGGACGCCCGCAGCGAGGGCCTGGCCAGGATCGGCGACTGGAACAGCTACAAGCTCACCGTGCGGGGCTCAGCGGCCGCTCTCGAGATCAACGGCAAGCCCGCCTGGGCCGCCGACGGCCTCGAAGAGCCCGCCACCGGTTACATCGCCCTCCAGGCCGAGGTCCCAGGCGGCGGCCAGTACCGCTTCCGCAACATCCACATCACCGAATTGGCCGATTGAGCCGCCCGACGGTAGCGGCGGGGCCGCCGGCGAGGAAAAATCGTCCGAATGTGCTTGACGGCTGATGAGGGCCCCTGAATAATGAGGTTTGTGTTCTCTGGGCTCTGGCCCGGCCGGAGGCCTGGGCGTGTTTGTTCGCGGAATCCGGCTTCCCGCCGGATCCGACGGTTGTTCAGTCCCTCAGGCCGAGGGGGCAGTTGAAAGGAGGCCATCATGGCAAGAGCGTTTTGTACGGTGTGCGTGGCGGTTCTGTTGCTGGTGTGCGTGGGCTGCCGCGAGGGCGACAAGGGCAAGGGAATGCAGCTTTCCCCCAGCGCCAGGGCCGGCGAGACGGGCGGGCTGGTTCCCGTCACGTCCGCCGAGGAGATGGACCTCGTCGAAGAGGTGGCCTCGGCAAGGGCCGCCTACCGCCACGGTCTGGACCTGCTGATTGCCTACTACCGCGACAGCGGCAACCACATGAAGAGGACCTGGGCCGAGAAGGAACTGGCCTCTCTCAATGTCATCCCGCAGTACAAGTATGTAATCGACGCGGAGATCGCCGGGCCGGAACTTCAGGCCCTCGAATCGATACCGGAAGCCGACGCCCTGTATGCCGAGGCCCTTGCGTATGAAAGAGGCAGCCGAAGGCTCCTGATTCTCCGCGACAAGGATATGCTGCGGATGGCCATCGAGAAGTACAACGACGTGATTCGCCGGCATCCCACCAGCGACAAGATCGGCGACGCCGCCTATCGCGCCGGGCAGCTCTACCATCATTTCAAGGACTATCGCATCGCCGTGACCTACTATGAGCGTTCCTTCCAGTGGGACCCGGCGACGATCTACCCGTCCCGCTTCAAGGCCGCCTGGATTTACGACGACTACTATCACAACCGCGAGCGGGCCCTGCAACTGTACCGGGAGGGCCTGGAGAAGCTGCCCAGGAACCGATACCTCGAATGGCGGGAGTTCGCGGAGTTGCGGGTCAGAGGCCTCAGCGGCAGTCCGCCGGCGACCCTGGAACCCTGATTCAAGAGGCTTGGTGGACAGGATGGGCCCGGCGCCCGTCCCGAATAGATCTCTGGCGGGCCCGACCTGGTGTCGGGCCCGTTTCTTTGTGTGCGTGAAACATGGCATCGGCGTTTGTACAACGCGTGGCGGGCTTTGTGCGGGAGCAGGGGCTCTTTGCACACCCCGGCGGTGTGGTGGTGGCGACGTCGGGCGGGGCTGATTCGATGGCGCTGACGGCGGTGATGAATCGCCTGCGGGGGATGGCCCTGGTGAGGCTGCCGCTGGTGGCCGCGCACGTGCACCACGGGTTGCGGGGCCGTGACGCCGACGCCGATGAGGCGTTCGCGGCCGATATGGCCCGGCGATTCGACATGCGATTTGTTCGCCGGGCGGTGGATGTGCGATCGTATGCGGGCCGCCACAGGCTCTCGATTGAGACCGCCGGCCGGCAACTGCGCCGCGCCGCCCTGGCTGAGATCGCCGCCGAGACCGGTTGCCGCACCGTAGCCACCGGCCACCACATGGACGACAACGCCGAGACGCTCATCCAGCGCCTGGCCCGAGGAACCGGATACCGAGGGCTCTGCGGCATCCGGCCGATTGTCGATTTTAACGGCCTGCGTTTCGTCCGACCCCTGTTGTGCGTCCGCCGCGCCCAGATCGAGGCTTATCTGCGGCATGCCGGACTCTCATGGCGAACCGATGTAACGAACGCCGATTGCCGCTTTCGGCGTAACTTCATCCGTCATCGGTTGCTGCCGGAGATTGCGAGGGGTTCATCCGGAAGGCCGTTGACCGAATCGCTTTTCGACCTGTCGCGGGCGGCGCAGAGGTTGAGCTGGGTCATCGGCGAAGCCGTGGACGCGGCCTGGTCGCGGGCCGTGGAGGTCGGACCCGATACGGTGTCGATCGATGTCCGCGTGATGACCTCACTGTCGCCGCCGGCCAGAGTGGAGTTGATTCGGCGGGCCTTGTCGGCCGCGGGCTGTGGGCTGCGGGCTGTTACCAGC
>Ga0209614_1001868_pt1 | contig 14813 bp, 15 predicted proteins | sample BlaSprsedimmetaG_FD_185484 | JGI IMG/M metagenome (GOLD analysis project Ga0209614, IMG submission 185484) | Hot spring sediment bacterial and archeal communities from California, USA to study Microbial Dark Matter (Phase II) - Blank Spring... ... | reverse complement strand
ACCGGATGAGTGTTTCGACATTACCCTTGGCCTGAAGCTGGTCCAGCCGACCGACCGTGGTGATGACTCGCTGCCGGACCTTGCCGCCGATCCTGCTGTTTTCAACAATCTGCAGGTACTGGTAGTGGCCGGACTTCTTGACGCGTGCAAACATGATGTCTCCTTTGCTGAGGACACCATGAAAATACCAGCTGACAGCTGATGAAATCAAGGAAAAAGAAGAAAATCGTTGGCACCACGCTTTTGAGCTCAAAAAAAACTCGATCACGTAAAATCAACAGGTTACAAGGCAAGATCGACCAAAAATGGCCGCCAACTGTAGAAGAAAAGTTTGACGGGGCCGTGGAGTCGCGATGGGTCGCTTGATTTTTTTGGCTTCAATCAATATACTATTAACAGGTGCAACAATTGCCGGCCCCGCAAAGGTGACTGCGTCGACGGATCAGTTCGGTAATGCCCTCAATTGCCTTTGCCTTCATCCTCCGCGCCCCTTTTTGCGGGATGCTTTCCATCGCCAGCGTAAATGTATCGTGCATGCCAGCGGGTTTTTGATCAATGTCACGAGATACATTCCGCCGAAAAGTTGAGGAACTGCTGGCCCTGGCTGATGTCCAGGTCAACGGCCCCCGCCCCTGGGACATCCGGGTCCACAACGACGACTTTTATCCCGAGGTGCTCTGCCGGGCATCACTCGGCCTCGGGGAATCCTACATGGACGGCTGGTGGGACTGTCCGGAGCTCGATCAGTTCTTTTTCCGTATTCTGCGGGCCGAGCTCGATTCCTCCGTAAAAATTGGAACCGAATATTTCCGTCTGCTGCGCTCCGTTCTCTTCAATCTCCAGAAACCCTCCCGGGCCTTTCAAATCGGCCGGCACCATTACGATATCGGCAACGGCCTTTATAAAGCCATGCTCGACGGACGGTTAATCTACAGCTGCGCCTGCTGGGACAATGCGTCAACCCTTGATGAGGCCCAGGAGGCCAAGCTGGACCTGATCTTCGGCAAGCTGGACCTTGGACCGGGCATGAAGGTGCTGGACATCGGCTGCGGTTGGGGCGGAGCGGCTCAATACGCCGCCCAGCGATACGGCGTGGAGGTTGTCGGCATCACCGTTTCCAGGGAGCAGGCCGCCTACGCGGAAAAATCATGCCGGGGGCTGCCCGTGAAGATAGCCCTGCTCGATTACCGGGATGTGGAGGGCAGGTTTGACCGCGTCTTCTCCATCGGCATGTTCGAACATGTAGGGTTCAAGAATTACGGGACCTATATGCAGAAAGTCCGGGAATGCCTGAAAGAGGACGGTCTTTTTCTCCTGCATACCATTGGCAGCAACAGGTCTTCCTATACCATCGATCCCTGGATAGAACGCTATATTTTTCCCAACTCCATGCTGCCGTCGGCAAAACAGATATGCTCGGCGGCCGAAAGTTTTTTTGTTGTCGAAGACTTCCACAACATCGGCAGCAATTACGATGCCACCCTCATGCACTGGTTCCGCAACTTCGATTCCAACTGGGACACCCTGAAAACATCGTACGACGAACGTTTCTACCGGATGTGGAAATACTACCTGTTATCCTGTGCCGGCTCCTTCAGGGCGCGACGCAACCAGGTATGGCAGATCGTGCTGTCCCCGAAAGGTGTTCCCGGCGGCTATAAACCGCCTCGATATTCCCGGGAGGCGGGATCGCCTGAACGGGCCGGAAAAATATCCCTATCCGTGTCCGGCGAATAGCCGCTGCGCGGCGCCCGGCATCCTTGTCCGCGATACGCCAGCCGAAAATCTCCGTTTCCCGGCCCTGAAAAAAAACCGGCATCCCAAAAAACTATGGCATCCGGAGCGCAAATGAGGAAATATATATAGTTGCGAATTACCCTTGCCGTCCGAAAGGGGAAAATGATCGCACCTGTTGGCCCCAACCGCCGGACTGCAAACAGAAAACAACAACCACGGTGGACTTGATCATGCAATTCAAATTATTGAGGCTGTACGCTCTGCTGGTGCAGGCCGCGTTCTGCGTCTTTGTCTTCGGCGTCGGCGTCTACTCCGATATCTCTTTTTTCAATACCTTCATCGGACCGGCCGTCATCCTGCTGATCATCGCCTTCCGGCCAAACTTTTATTACGATATCATAGCCCTGTTCACCATAGCCCTGCTGGTTCTCCTCTCGATCATCTTTGCCTTTATCAGCGCCACTTTTCTCCAGCAGAACATCGCCATTTCCATTGTCGCCCCCGTCATCCCGGTGGCGTGCCTCGCCACCGTCGTCTACTGCATGGATAAACTCAAAAAGGAGGATGCCTCCTATTCCTGACCCGTCCCCGCCCTTTCCCCCTAGCCTCCGGCCAACCGACAGACAGACCGATCACCAGCACTGAGCCTCCCGGCAGGTTGCGCCCCGACCGTGCCGGCCCGCACCATAGTGGGCGGAACGGGACCGCAGTGTTGGACGGGCGCGCGTAAACCGGCGCCTCCCTTTTCTTCGACAAAAAATTGCAAAAAATTCCCGCGACAATGCTATAATAGCAGACAGGACTTTGTGAGCAGAACTTTTGCAGGGTGCCGCATTCATGGACAACAGGAACCATACCTGGGCGATAATACTTGGAATCTTCATTTTCCTGGGCCTGGCGGCTCTCGGCCAATTTCTCGGCGGCAGCCTGATCCGGTTCAAGGAATATGAACGCACCGTTTCCGTCAAAGGGCTGGCCGAGCGGGAATATCCCGCCGACATCGTCATCTGGCCCATCCGGTTCACCGAGGCCGACAACGAACTGGCCGCGTTATACGACCGCCTTGCCGCGTCCACGGAAATGATCCGCCTGTTTCTCAGGGACCACGGCGTACAGGATGCTGAAATCACCGTCTCCCCTCCGGCCATCACCGACAAATCCGCCCAGCAGTACGGCCCGGCCGCCAAACCGGAATTCCGTTACTCCGCTGTCCGAACGGTTACCGTTTACTCCGGCAACGTTGACCTGGTCCGGGAGACAATCAATGAACTGGCCGAACTGGGAAAACAGGAAATTGTTTTCACCGGTGACGATTACCAGAACGCCACCGAGTACATTTTCACCGGCCTCAATGAGGTCAAACCCCTGATGATCGAAGAAGCCACCACCAAGGCCAGGGAAGTGGCGGAAAAATTCGCCAGGGACTCCCGGAGCAGCCTGGGCAAGATCAAAAAGGCGTACCAGGGCCAGTTTACCATCGAACCCAGGGACCGGAACAACCCCCATATCAAGCGGGTGCGGGTTGTTTCCACCGTGGAGTATTACCTGGTTGATTAACCAGAACGGGAGGAAAACCAACCCTCCCCCAACCCAGGCAAGGAAAAAATGAAGATCGTCCTGCCCGAACCGCAACGCGACGGCCCCCTGTCACTGGAACAGTGCCTTGCCCGCCGCAGATCGATCAGGCATTTCAGCCGCAAACCCATAGCGCTGCGGCAGGTTTCGCAGCTCCTGTGGGCGGCCCAGGGCGTCACCTCGCCCTCGGGGTACCGGACCGCCCCCTCGGCCGGGGCCCTGTATCCGCTGGAGATGTACGCGGTAGCCGGTATGGTGGAGGATCTCGCCGCCGGCGTCTATCACTACCGCCCCCGGGACCAGGCGCTTGTCCTCGTCCATCAGGGCGATGTCCGGCCCGTCCTGGCCGAGAGCGCCCTCGGTCAAAGCGCCGTCAACTACGGCGCCGTCACCCTGGCGATTGCCGCCGTTTTCGAACGGACAACCGGGAAATACGACCGCCGCGGTGTGCAGTATGTCCACCTGGACGCCGGCCACGCCGCCCAGAACATCTGCCTGCAGGCAACCGCCCTCGGCCTGGGAACGGTCCCCATCGGGGCCTTTCATGACGACAGGGTCGCCAAGGCCCTGCACCTGCCGGCGAATGAGGCCCCGCTCTACCTGCTTCCCGTCGGCATACCATGATTCATGGAGGAAGAACCATGCGCACAGTCCTGTTCACCCTGACCCTGCTTATGTGGACCTGTTTTCCCGGCCCGGCGGCAGATTTGCTCCATGCCGGGACAGCACTGACCAGAACCCCGCCGGACCAGGAAGGACCTTTTTATCCGGTCGTCCGGCAGGAGGATGAAGACAACGACCTGGTCAATGTTGCCGGCCGCCCGCAGCCGGCGGCGGGCAACATTCTCCACCTGACGGGAACGGTCCGCACTCCGGACGGCAACCCGGTGGCCGGGGCCGTCGTCGAGATCTGGCAGACCGACCCCCACGGCCGGTACAACGATGAACGGGACAGGACCCCCGGGCCCCGGGACCCGAACTTCCAGTACCAGGGAAAAGCAACCACCGGGGAAGACGGATCGTATTCATTCCTTACCCTTGTTCCGGGCGGATACCATCCCCGTCCCCCGCATATCCATTTCAAGGTCTTTGTTGACGGCACCGTCCGCCTGACCAGCCAGATCTATTTCAGGAACCATCCCCAGGCCGGAGAAACCGCCCGTTTCCGGACCAACGAATTGCTGACCGTCGATCTGCAGTCCGTTCAGCCCGGGGAGTTCAAGGCGGTTTTCGACATAACCCTCTGAAAAGGCCGGGCCGCGCGTGGAAAATCATAAACTGGTCCTCCCCGAACATCTGAATCACTACGGCTTTCTCTTTGGCGGCCATCTGCTCAAATGGGTGGATGAATATGCCTTCATAGCGGCCACCATGGAGTATCCGGGCTGTAATTTCGTCACCATCGGCATGGACAGGGTGGAATTCAGAAAAAGTGTCCGGCAGGGGACCATTCTGAAATTCATCGTGGAGAAAACATCGACGGGAACAACCTCAGTGCAGTATCTCGTTCACGTGTACAGGAGCAATAACCTCGAGGACAACAACTTCATCTTCTCGACCAGGGTGACGCTTGTGCGGGTCGATCAGCAGGGCAACAAAATTCCTCTTGGAGCATAATATCCGATGACGGGTCAATCTTTTCCCTCCCTCCTGCTGCGGCTGGTATTGTTTCTTCCGCTGATCATGCCGATAACGGCCGGCGCGGCGCCACAAAATCAGGACGCTGCCCCGGCCTCCGGGTCACCCTGGTCGTTCTCCCTGCGGGGCGGCTCTCTCCATCATTTCGAGACCAACCTGGAAGAGCGGGGTGATTTCAGTATCAGCCGCTTTTTCATCCAGGGCGGACCGGTATATGCGCCCGATTCCCGCCGCAGCATCGCCCTGACGGCAGGCTACGGTTTCGAGCGGTATGATTTTGCCGCCGGATCGCTCATCCCCGGCCGGACTCCCTGGGAAGACATCCACACCGTGCGGCTCGGCGTCCCTGTCCGCTGGGGCATGGAGAACGACTGGACCCTGTTTGTCCTGCCCTCCCTGCGCTGGAGTGCGGAAAGCGGTGCCAGCCGGGATGACGCCCTGACCGGCGGCGCCTTCGCCGGTGCAGCCTATCGGTTCAGCGACCGGCTGGCGCTCGGTCCGGGTCTGGGCATCACGAGCCGGCTGGAGGACAGTGCGGCCGTCTTTCCCTTCCTGCTGCTCCAATGGAAGGTGACAGAACGGCTCATCCTTGCAGCCGGAGAGAGTTCCGCCGCCATGCAGGGACCGGGTCTTACCCTGGAATGGAAGGCGACAACCCGGTGGCATCTTCTGGTCGGCGGCCGCTACGAGCAGCAGCGGTTCCGCCTGGACGAGCGCGGCCCCGTTCCCGGCGGGATCGGCGAGAAGACATCGTTCCCCATCTTTATCGGGGCTACGTACGAAATCAGCCCCAAAGACCGGGCCGACATTTTCGGCGGCGTGGAACCGGGCGGCAAGCTGCGCCTGGAAGACCGGGACGGCAGGCTGATGGTGGAGGAGGACTTTGACCCGGCCCTTTTTCTCGGGGCCGCTTTTGCCGGCCGGTTCTGAGGAAGGAGTGAGTATGGACAATCTTTTCGTTTACGGTATCCTGCTGTCCGAGGACATTTTCGTCGCCGCCTCCGGCTGCCGCCGGACCGGGGCCCCCTGTATCCTGAAAGGCTACCGGCGCCTGCGCGTCCGGGGCGAGTTCTTCCCGGGCATCCTTCCCGCCCCGGGTAGCAGCGTCAAGGGCCTTTTCTACCCGGACATACCGCCGACGGCCTGGACTCGCCTTGACCGGTTTGAAGGCGGCATGTTCCGGCGGCAGCAGGTGGAGATCGAACTCGCCCAAGGCGGCTTTGACCGGGCCTTCGTCTATGTGGTCCGGCCGGAATTCAATCACTGCCTGGAACCGCTGGAATGGGACCTGGACGAATTTCTCTTCCGGGGACACAGGCGTGTTGCAGGACTCGTCCCCCGGCTTCTCACGTCCCGAAAATACAATCCCGACAAAAGGTAACAGGCCATGAACAATAAGCCCCTGGTCGGCATCAGCACATGCCTCCTCGGCGAAAACGTCCGCTATGACGGCGGGCACCAGCTGGACAGGTATCTGCGCGACACCCTGGGCCGCCATGTCGATTTTGTCCCGGTCTGCCCCGAAATGGAATGCGGGCTGGGCGTGCCGCGCGAGGCCATGCGCCTGGTGGAGGCGGACGGGGCCATCCGGCTGCTGACCAGGGATTCCGGAACAGATGTAACCGACATCATGCAGTCCTGGATGACCGGCCGGCTGCGGGAACTCGCCCGGCTGCCGTTATGCGGTTTCATCTTCAAGGCCAAATCGCCCAGTTCGGGTCTGCACAGAATCAAGATCTACAACCGGGAGGGCGGGGTCCGGCACAACGGTACCGGTATTTTTGCCGCCGGCTTCACCGCCGCCTTCCCGCACATTCCGGCGGAGGAGGACGGCCGGCTGCATGATCACGGCCTGCGGGAAAACTTCATCGAACGGATTTTCATCATGCAGCGCTGGCACGAACTGACCGGGGAGAAAAAATCCCGGGCCAGCCTGATCAGGTTCCATGCCCGCCACAAATATCAACTGATGGCCCATTGTCCCGCAACCCTCAAGGAACTGGGCGCCCTGGTGGCCTCGGGAGCAGACTATTCCACGGGCGTGCTCTATGACATGTACCTGGACGCCATGACCAGGGCCTGGGGGAAGCTGGCGACGGTCAGGAAAAACACCAACGTGCTCTTGCATATCATGGGATATTTTAAAAAACAGCTGTCTGCCGATGAAAAAATCGAACTGAGGGAGATAATCGACCGCTATCACGCCGGACTGGTACCGCTTATCGTGCCCCTGACCCTCATCAATCATTACCTGCGCAAGCACCCTTCACCGTACCTCCTGGACCAGATGTACCTTAATCCGCATCCCCTGGAACTGATGCTTCGCAATCATGTCTGAGGCCCCGTTGCAGTCCCGGCTCCCGGAACTCCAATAACTCAGGATGCAATGATCGACAAGTTGGGGTATATTCCGTTCTGGTCCAATCCCGGGCCTGCACTGGATTTCCCTCCCGCCCGCGTCGCTGCGGGAAGCGATGTCATGTGCGCCGGACAACCGCTATTCCTTGGCTCCCGACGGAGATATGATCGAACATCTTGATGTGTGGAAACTGCTGGCCGGTCTCGGGATATTCCTGTTCGCCATGCACCTGCTGGAGGATTCCGTCAAATCGCTGTCCGGCAGGGCGTTCCGGCGAATGATCGCCCACTATACCGGGGGCAGGGCACGATCCATAGGCAGCGGTGTTCTGGTGACGGCAATCCTGCAAAGCAGTTCGGCCGTTTCCCTCATGGTGCTGGCCTTTGTCGGCGCCGGCATACTGACCATGGAAAATGCCATCGGCGTGATCATGGGCTCCAACATCGGGTCCACTTTCACCGCCTGGATGATGGCGTTCTTCGGCTTTAAGATCAAGATAGAAAATTTCGCCCTTCCTCTGCTCGGCATCGGCGGGGCCCTGATGATCGCCTTCGGCACGACTTCCAGGCTGTTTCAGGTGTGCCGCCTGCTTCTCGGTTTCGGCTTTCTGTTTCTCGGCCTCGAATTCATGAAAGTGAGCGTCGAAAGCTTTGCCCAGGGTTTTGACCTGAGCCGGGTCCCGGACTACGGCATCTGGGTTTATCTCCTGTTCGGGATACTCATGACAGCCGTCATGCAGTCCAGTTTCGCCAGCATCGCCATTGTCCTCACCGCCCTCAACGGGGGACTGATCACGTTTGACATCGGCGCGGCGCTGGTCATCGGGGCCAATGTGGGAACCACCATCACCGTGCTGCTCGGCTCCATAGGGGGAACGCCGATCAAAAAGCGGGTCGCACTCAGCCATCTCATTTTCAACCTGCTGACCGGCGCCGCCGCCCTTGTCGGCCTCACCGCTCTGGTCCGGGTCGTCACCTTTTTCATTGATATCCACGCCAACAGCGTCATGGCCCTGGCCCTGTTTCATACCCTGTTCAACATGCTCGGCGTCCTGCTCTTTTTCCCGTTCATCGGCCTGCTGTCCCGCTCGCTCGTCAGGTTCTATCCTGAACGCAAGGCCATCCTCACCGTCTATATCGACAAGACCCCGCACGAAGTTGCCGATGCCGCGACCGCCGCCCTGAAAAAGGAAATCCATCACCTGCTGGAGGAATGCCAGCTCTACATCCTGCGGATACTCCGTATCGACGAAAAACTGGTCTTTGACCATGACCTGCCCTTTGAAACGAACCTGAAAAAGCGGTTCAGCCTCGATGACCTCTATGAAAGCATCAAGCTGCTCCACGGGGAAATCTTTGCCTTCTATTCCCGGGTGCAGAGCCAGAAACTGGAGGAACACGAGGCCAAGGAACTGGAGCGGATCATGTTCGCTTCCCGCAACATCATGAATTCCATCAAGAACTTCAAAGGGATCCGGCACAATTTCGAGGATTTCGACGGCTCCGGGAATGCCTATCTCAACACCCAGTACAAACTCTTCCGGCGGCGGCTGGTGGAGATCTACCATGATCTGAACCGCATCCAGAAACTGGAAACCAGCGGGGAGCAGTACCGGGAACTCCTGCGCACCTTCGTCCATCTTGAGGAAATGGACAGAAAGTTCATCCGGGACACCATGGATGCGGTCTCGGCGCAGAAAATCCAGGACATGGAAATCGCATCCCTGCTCCTGGTCAACCGCCTCTTTACCCAGGCATGCCGACTCCAGGTTTTCGGCCTCAAAGACCTGCTCCTGACCCCGAAACAGATCGGTGATTTTGACCGGGCCATGGACCTGAAGGATATCCTGGACGAGGAACAGGCCAAATCGAATGACACCTGACCCGGACCTCTCCCCTCGGTCGACATCGCCATAACTGACAGGAGCCCCGCATGGCCCCGGAAACAAACCCTCTGGAAATTTACAAACTCCTGCCGCGGACCAACTGCGGCCGATGCTTTCTTCCCAGTTGCCTGGCCTTTGCCGCGGCCGTGGTCAGCGGCAGCAGAAAACCCGGGGACTGCCCCTACCTTCCGGCAAATGCAGTGCCGGCGGCGTTCCGGCCCAAATCGGACCGGGAACCCTACACCGTAATGCGGGAGGAGCACCTGGCCGGACTGCAGGACCAGGCGGCCGCCATTGAACTGGCCCAGAGCGCGTCCAGGCTGGGGGCGAGGATGGTGGGTGAAAAACTCGCCGTGACCTGCCTGGGCAAGGATTTCTTCATTGACCCCCGGGGCCGGGTCACCTCGGAATGCCACACCCACTGCGGCCTGACCATTCCCCTGCTCAGTTACGTGCTGTACAGCAAGGGCGACGACAACACCGGCAGATGGGTGCCGTTCAGGGAATTGCAGGGCGGATCGCCCATGAGCGCCCTCTTCGGGCAACGGGGCGAACAAAGGCTGCAACGGCTTGCCGACGGCAACCCTGAGCTGTTTGACGACCTGGTGACGATATTCAGCGGGGTGGAGGAGAAGAACATGTTCTCGGCGGACATCGCCGTGGTGCTCCGGCCCCTGCCCAAGGTGCCGGTCCTGATCTGTTACTGGATGCCCGAGGACGACCTGGACTCCAAGCTCAACATCTTTTTCGATTCCACCGCGGATCGCCATCTCCTCATCGAATCGATCTTTGAACTGACCGTCGGCATGGTGATGATGTTCGAGAAAATAGCCCTGCGCCACCAGTAGCGATGACCGTCCGGGCGGGCCTCCCGGATCGGCCCTGCCGGACGGACCGGTGATCAGACCTCTTTGAGCGACGGAACGATCTTGTTGATCAGCCAGAAGATGACGAAGGGAGTGACGGCGACGGTCAAGGCCCCGAACAGGCCCTCCTTGTAGGTCTCCAGACTGTGAGGAATCATCGGCAAATGGTAGTGCATGAATCCGGCGAATGAGAGAGAGAACGCCTGGCCGCCGATAACGACGTTCCACCGCATCATGAACACGCCGAACAGTATCAGGACCAGGGCGACAACCAGTCTCCTGATGGTCACGCCGGGCAAAAGGAGGAGAGCAAACGGCACCAGGTTGCCCAGACCGTACTGCAGGACGAAAATCTTGACAAAGTCCTTGTGGAACATGACGTCACGTAGAATGTCCCAGGATTTCATTGCGGTATAGCCCCGGAAAATAATATCCAGCAGCTCCAGGGTAATCGCCGCCACCAGGAAGCCGAGCAGGTACTTCGACGCCTTGGACATGACGTCCATCTCCACCCCGGCGATGACCGTAACGGTCTCGTCCCCCCGGCCCCTGGCCAGGATTGCCTTGAACTTCTTCCACTCCATGATGATGATGTAGGTCAGCATGCACAGGGCAATGCCGGAGACCACCGCCGACATGATAAAAATCACCGGCATGAGCGGCGACATCCACAGGGCGTTGGCCTTGACCGAGCCGAAAATGAAGCCGGCATAGCCGTGGAGAAAACAGGCGACCGGGATGCCGATGGCCGCCAGGACCGTCACGGCCCGGTGATCCTTGGCCGTCGCCTCTGGGCTGATGTCATAGGCGCCGAGGGTCAGGACATGATAGATGCCCCGCCTGACGGTATCACCAAACCCGGTTTTTCCCTTGAGGGCCATTGTCTGCTCAACGAAATAGCGGCGGTACACAAACCAGATCTCACTGAGGACAATTATCGCGTAGGTGGTGAAGACAATGCCGAAAGCGGCGATGGCCGAGGTAAAGTGGGGGGTAAAAAGGACCTCGATGCCGCGCAGCGGCTGCTGCAGATGCAGCATAAGGGGCAGCATGGCCACCGGCAGCAGGGCCAGGGAAAAGACCAGGGAAAACTTGGCCATATCCTTCAGATCTTTCTGGCCGAACACGTGATACAGGGACGAAAGGACGAACGCGCCGGCGACCAGCCCGGTCATGTAGGGATACATGACGATCTGGATGCTCCAGTATATGAACTCGTTGGGATAGACGAACAGCTCCTTGGCCGTCCATTCGGCGCCGTGTACCATTACCTGCTCCACCATTGCTTCACCTCACGTTATGATCAAGGCCCAGATAGAAAACATTGGGCTTGGTGCCGTATTCGTCCTTGAGTATCGCCACCCTCTCGTTGAGGATGATCCTGGTGACCGGATCGTCATGATCCTTGAGATTGCAGATATGGCGGGCGCCGAAGGGGCAGGCTTCGACGCAGGCCGGCTTCATGCCCTTGGTGATGCGGTGATAACAGAAGTTGCATTTCTCCGCCACCTTGTGCACGGGATGGAAAAACCGGACGCCGTACGGACAGGCCATGATGCAGTGCCCGCAGCCGATGCACCAGGAACGGTCAACCAGCACGATGCCGTCCCCGGTCGCGTAGGTCGCCCCCACCGGGCACACCTGCACGCAGGACGGCTTGTCGCACTGGTTGCAGAGCTTCGGCACAAAAAAAGCCTTGACGATCTCTGACGGGTCAATCGCCTCCCCGCCGTGGATTTTCCTGTCGGTGAAACCGTCCCTTGCCCCCATCGGGGAATCGGCATGGGTCCGGCCGTCCCTGGTGACGACGTACCGCTCCACCCAGGTCCTGGTAACAGGGGCGTCGTAGGGGATCTCGTTCTCCAGCTTACAGGCCTTGACGCACATACCGCAGCCGACGCACTTGGCGGTGTCCACCAGAAATCCCCAGCGGACTGAGGCATCCTCAACCGCGCTCCTTGCCTGGGCAGGGCTGAGCAACCTGAAGGCGGCAACGGGGAGCGCCCCGGCAATGGCGCCCTTGACCGCATTTTTCAGAAAGGTTCGGCGCGAACAGGTCATTCCATGTCCTCCAGGTCAGGGTTATGCGGTTCATGGCACTCGATGCAGGCCGAGTCGACATTATGCCGGACAGGGTCGATGGACGGGATGGCGGCCCTGCTTGTCCCGGCATAGCCCAGGTCGGCATGGCAGCGGAGGCAGAGGGCCCGACCCCGATTTAGGATCATGGTGCCGGGATCGCCGCTTTCAGGGTGATCCAGGCCCGGACCGTGACAGTTTTCACACTGAATGGCCGCATGGAGGGAGGCAGCAAGCATCTCCTCGTTTTCCGAGTGACAGTCGACGCACACCGCCGAGCCCCTGAACTTGACCGGGAAATCCTTCCACTCCTGCACGTTGCCGGCCCGGTAAAAATTGTAGGTAAAGCTCTCCCCGTGCACCCCGAAATCATCGGGGACAAGGAAATATCTTGCCAGCAGGACAAGAGCGACAAACGCGATTGCCACCCATAACGGCCTTAGTACATGACTCTTCATATCTGTCTCCTGTTCGGCCGGAAGACCTCACCCGGCAGGGGCAATTCGTTCGACCGGCGGTCCGGGCAATGAGTGCCCGGCACGATGCGCCGGCCTGCCGTCGATACTTTTCCGTGCTCTTATCAACAGTGAAAAAGATCAATAATCATTTGATCCGGCACGGCACATCGTGGTATACCTTTATACCACCAAGTAGCATCGTATGCAACCGCCGAAGTTCAGAAAATTATCCCCGGATCCGGCCGGGTGCAAAAAAGGAAAGGGCACACCCGTCACGGAGAACGGAAAACAGCTTCACAGACTGGACGGACAAATCAGGAGAGAAAATGGGAAACCGTTCGGAATACCCGGCCTCTACTGTGGAACAACTGTCGGAACAGATCCGGATGCTCACGGCCAGAGTTGAGGATCTGTCCGGGCGGCTCGCCGCCATGGAACAGGGCCTGCCCGCGCGGCGGATTGAGGAAAAGATCGGGAGCGGTCGCCCTCCCGGGGTGGAAGCACATGGCGGGCCGCAGCCTCTCATGGACACGCCGGTCCTGCTGCGACGCATAGCCACCGTCTGCTTCCTGCTGGTCGTTGCCCTGATCCTGCGGACCATCACCGACAACCGGATCATCGACATCCGCATCGGTTCGATCCTCGGAATGACCTACGCCGCCCTGCTGCTGATTCTGGGATGGCGGCTCTACGCGACCGGAAGCCGGCTGGCTCCGGTCTTCGCGGGATGCGGCATTCTGCTCCTCTTTGCCGTCGTCCTCGAAACCCATTCCCATTATGCATCCCTGTCCGCCGAGGGGGTTTATCTGATCCTGTTTCTTGCCGGAGCCGCTGTATTCACCATGAGCGTCCGCAATCAGGCATCGATGCTCATCTGTCTCGGAGTCCCCGGCAGTATCGCCGTTGCTCTGGCCATCGACTTTCCCTATCCCCATTATCCGGTGATGAGTTTTTTCCTGCTGTCGGGGATCGTCGCGGCCTCATACGCCTTCAAACAGGGAACCTGCCGATACCTGCGCTGGCTTATCCTGGTTCCGGTCGTCCTGTTCTGGCTGCTGTGGACCATGAAACTGCCCCTTCCGCACGCCGAAGCCGGATTCGCGGCAAAAGGGATGCACCCCGGCTGGTTTTTTCCCCTGCTGTTCGTCTTCTGGGGGGTGTATCTGACGACCGTGGTCCTGAACGTTCTCAAAAAAGACCTGCAACTCGGATTTTTTGAAAGTATCCTGCCGACCGTAGCCGCGGTTGGGGCATTTTACGCCGGCAACACGGCCGCTCCCAGCCTGTCCGCCCATCACGCCTGGTTCTACCTCGCAACCACGACGATCGCCACCCTGCATTTGGGGCTTGCCTGGTGGCTGGCCAGGGTGGACAGAACAACGGCCCGCGGCAGCAATGTCTTCATCCTGGCCGGCGCCTGCCTGATCATTCTCACCGCCACCACAGTTTTTCAACAGAACATCGGATACATCCTGCCCATCTGGTCCGGGAGCGCCCTGGCCCTGGCCCTTCTTTCAGCCTTCCTGCACAACCAGGGGGTCCGGATCACGTCCTATCTCATGCAGACGACCGCCTGCGCGGCGGCCATCATCTCCGGGGCCGTCCGGGTCCCGAATCCGGTGCCGGCCGCTGCCGTCGTCGGGGCGGCCGCTGTTTTCCTGTTCAGCCTCATCCAGTATCACTGGAGCCGGCAAAATCCTCCGGATGGAAGCCATTCATTGTTTTATTCCAGGATCGACCGCAAAGACCGCGGCCGGGTCGTTCTCCTGATCAGCGGCCTGCTGGGTGGGTATTACTTTTTCCAGTTTCTCCTGCACGACCTGCTGGCCCGGCTCAACATCGCACCAGGGAACGCTTTGCAGAGCGGTCAATCCCTCATTATCAACATCGGGGCCCTCGTGCTGATGGCCCTGGCCCTCAATAAAAAAAGCCGGGAAATGATGGTGATCGCGGCGCTGGTCGGCGTCATCGGCGCGGGAAAGGTATTTGTGTTCGATATGTTCGGCGTGAAGGGAGCGCCGCTGGTGCTCAGTGTTTTTTCAACGGGCCTGGTCGCCGCCTTCGGGTCGGTGGTGATGGGCCGCTGGCATAACGAATAAGGTTAGATTGTGTGAGGAACGAACCACAATCTGAACCGTTTGTTGGACGAGCCCGGTGGTCATATATAGAAAAGAGCTTTTGAGTTCCAGAGGGGTCGGATCAGGCGATGGGTTGGT
>Ga0209614_1001867_pt1 | contig 14825 bp, 15 predicted proteins | sample BlaSprsedimmetaG_FD_185484 | JGI IMG/M metagenome (GOLD analysis project Ga0209614, IMG submission 185484) | Hot spring sediment bacterial and archeal communities from California, USA to study Microbial Dark Matter (Phase II) - Blank Spring... ... | reverse complement strand
GCCTTTTACCCTGATAAAAGCAGCCCTAACAGCCTGCACGCTGTTTGCGCAGGTCTAAACAAAAAGCAGCAAGACCCTGAAGATATCCCTATTATCGTTGACCCGGATATGCCTATTATAATAGATGACCCCGGAAAGGAAGGAGATGAAGAGGAAAAAGAGGATAAAAAAGAGGAAGAAGAGGAGCAAGAGCCTCCAGAAACTCCCACTAAGCCAAAGCCACCGGCCCCTAAGCCAGACCCCGACTTAAGGATTGCTGGCCAAGATTGCCAGCCATTAGGATCCGGGTGCAGCACCGGACAGCAGTGCTGCTCTGGATTATGCGTTTTTGGAAAGTGTGAGATAGAGTGCGGGTACAGAAGAACCTGCGGATATACTCACCTTTACTGCTCTGATGATGATGAAAGGCTTTACTCCAGGAAAGAACGGTATATAGAGGCTAATGTCGAGGAAAAAGCCTGTGTCCCGGTTGAAAACGAAAACGGCCAGTATTCTTTGGAATGCAGGCCCGTGAGTGAAGCTATTACCAATAGGGGCTGCTACGACACAGAAGGCGGAGAAGATTACTACAAAAGAGGCCAGGTGATTTCTGTTTATTTGCGCGATGGGGGGCCAAGATTCTACATAAAGACAGATGAATGCAAGGATGAGCATACTCTTATTGAGTACTTCTGCAGTGAGGGTGGAGCAAGTAAGCAAACAGAATACGACTGCTCATCTGAAGGCAAGGTTTGCTCATGGGGAGAATGCGTCAATAAGGAAGATGCTTTTTATTGCTTTGACTCTGATGGGGGGAAGAATTATTATGATAAAGGCTATGTTGAGTTCAGGTCGGATAAGCATGGGGTATTAGAAAGGGCAGAAGACTACTGCCGCTCTGTTGGTATCACTACTTCACTTTATGAAGCATACTGTGCAGGAATAAAAGATTTCCCTCGTATGATAAGGTTTGAAAGAGCATCTATTCCGGCTGGGTATTACTGCAGTGATGGGAGCCTGCAGGAGATTGACTGTGAGTCAAGCAGCGGTGGAATACTGGCATATACTGCCAAGCATACTATAACAAAAGGCTCTGAGACTTATACAGATTCCTGTGAGAATGACAAGACTGTAAAGAAATATTACTGCTACTCTAATGAAGTCCGGTCTGTTTTTTATGAGTGCGGCCCCGGATTTATCTGCCAGGATGGGGCATGTGTTAACAACATGGAGAGCCCTTCTGAAGGGGAATGCAAAAGCACCGAAAGCCAAGATGACTTCTCAAATAAAGGAAGAGTTGTAACAAGAACAGAAGACTTTGTGGATTACTGCATGGATAATTATTTGTTGGTAAAGCATTTCTGTGAAGATAGACAGGTTTCAAGCAAGCTGGTTGACTGCTCTGAGCAGGAAGGCTTTAATTTCTGCAGCAATGGTGCCTGCTCTAAAAAGCTTAGCTATTGGGGAACTTGCAGGGACTCTGGCTTTAGCATCAAGCATGGGGGAATCAACCCTTATGAGAAGAATGAAGTTTTCATCCAGTATAACCCGCCGCTTGAAAAGCAACCTAGCATTTATGAGGATAAATGTGTCAAGGTAAGAACAAAGGACGGGTGTGTAGATGCTATTAAGGAGTACTTCTGCGCTAGGACCTCTATAGGCTCAGTGCCAATACTATCAAGCGCCTATATCATATGCCCTGGCGGGTGCAGCAACGGCGTCTGCATTGGAGAGCCTGGAAAAATCTTCAGGACAGGGCATAATCCTGAATGCTAAAGTTATTTTTTCTTTAGATTATATATTAAGGAAAGAAAATCAAAATAAAACAGAATCAATAAGCCCTTGAGAATATCACAAAATATCTCGCTTTTTTTGAGCAGTTTATGCAGCTGGTTTCTCCTTGCTCTTTTGAGATATTCCCTGTAATAACCCTTGAAGTGATTCCTTCTGTCTTTTCACGTATGTCGGCCTCGCAGGGCTTCTCACCACAAAAGGGAACCTCAACCCAGTTTCCTTTATTAATTTCCTGAACCATCTCTACGAAGTCTGCAGTCTTTTTCGTTCTTTTTTCTATTGAATTTACTGCCTTCTCAAAAAGAGATTTCTGGATCTCATCAAGAAGCCCTGGGATTACCTGTGCTGCCTCTGAAAGCTTAAATGACTGCTTTTCTCCGCTGTCCCTTCTGCAGGCGACAAAAGCATGGTTTTCAATATCCCTCATCCCTAACTCTATCCTCACGGGAACCCCTTTAAGCTCCCATTCATTAAACTTCCAGCCAGGGGTGAGTCCTTCTCGAGAGTCAACCTTCACCTTAATTCCCGAAAGCGATTTTCTGAGCTTTTCCGCCTCTGCAAGAACCTTTTCTTTTGCATCTTCCCTGAAAATAGGGATTATTACCACCTGAATCGGCGCTGCTTTTGGGGGCAATACCAAGCCTTTGTCATCTGAGTGAAGCATTATCATTGAGCCTACCAGCCTTGTTGAGAAGCCCCATGAGTTCTGGAAAGGGTAGTGCTTTTGTGAGTCTTTTCCAAGGAATTCTATATCAAATGCCTTTGAGAAGTTTTGACCCAGGTGGTGGGTTGTGCCAAGCTGGGTTGCCTTTCCATCTGGCATAAGAGCTTCCATTGTATTGGTAAAGACAGCGCCGGCAAACTTTTCGCTGTCTGTTTTCCTGCCAATTTTTACCGGGATTGCAAGAAGGCTTTCGCACAGGTTTTTGTATTCTTTTATGTACTCGTCAGCCTCTTTTATGCACTCTTCTTCAGTTTCATAAACACAATGGCCTTCCTGCCAGAGAAACTCTCTGCTCCTCAGGAATAGCTTAACTGCGTTTGTCTCCCACCGGATTATGTTGCACCATTGATTAATCTTTAATGGAAGGTCTCTCCACGAGCGTATCCATTTTGAGTATGAGTGGTACATTATTGTCTCCGAGGTAGGCCGTAGTGCAAGCCTTTCTTCCGAAAGATCTTTTCTCTCAATCCAGGCAACCTCTGGTGAGAAGCCTTCTGCATGCTCTGCCTCTCTCTTGAAGAAGGATTCTGGGACAAACAGAGGGAAATATGCATTTTCAACTTGATAACTCTCCAAAACTTGATTAAAGTAATCCTGTATTCTCGTCCAGATTGAATAGCCAAGAGGCCTTATTACCATACATCCTTTTATTGGAGCATAATCTGCCACTCCTGCTTTAAGGATTACCTGAGAATACCATTCGCTTATGTCTTCGCTTTTTTTAACTGTAATGCCCTTTTCGCCAGATTTGACTTCATTGCTTTCGCCTTTTTTTGCCATGGGCTTTCAAGGTTAATGCAAGTTTTAAATATATTTCGCTAATTACCTGATAAATCTGCTTGTCATGCTTTCCTGCAAGTTTTTTAACCACTGCTCAAGAGCAAAAGCTATTTAAATGCAAATTGCTTCCTTTTTTTATGATGGAATTAAGCGCGCTGGAACTGGTAACCAGGCTACTCTATGTTTTTCTGATAATTGCCTGCGGCATACTGCTGTCGAGGCTTGCTTCGAGAGGGTTTGTTAAGCTGAGGAGAATAAAGAAGGGGATTATAGAGAATGGCGCTGCTGCTGTTTCAGGGATTGCCGAGAAGCTGATTGTGATTGTTTTCCTGATTATTGCTCTGTTTTACCTGGGGTTTTCCTCTTATGAGGCTGTGCTTTTGCCTTTTGTGGATGCTGTTCCAAGGGTTATAACTGTCGTGCTTCTGTTCGTTATAGGTGTTTTTATAATAAACCTGGTTATAAGCCTGATTAAGCTTTTTATCTCCAAGACTGGCATAGAGGATTATCTTGTAGAAGAAGACTCTGTTCATATCCTGAGAATTGCTCTGGTTCTTGTCAAGGTGCTTCTTTACCTGCTCCTAATAAACATTGTTGCGATTGCATCTGATTTCCCTATAGTCAGGGAAATGCTTGGGATGATTGTACTTCCTGCTGTGGGTTTCTTGATTGCTGTTTTTTTTGTAGGGATAATTAACCCGGCGAGGGATTATGTTGGAGGAGTTTACCTTAAAAAAGTGTATAAGCTAAAGCCTGGGACTTCTATTGATTTTCAGGACAAGGCCTATGAGGTTGAGAAGGTACATAACCTTCATACTGAGCTTGTCTCTGGGGGAAACAGGTTTTTTCTGGTTCCTAACAGAATTCTTTCTTCGGGGATTATTGCCTTTGGTAAAAGAAGCAGGGAGATTGAAAGCCTTGAAAAGATTAAGGAAAATTATTTCGCCCAGCTGCCTTCTCACTGTGGGCCTGCCTCTGCCCAGATAGTGCTTTCTTTCTTTGGGATTGAGTCAGACCAGAAAGAGCTTGGGAAGCTTATGAAAACCATTACAAGGACAAGAGAAGATGAAGCTGCTGGGACTCACCCAAAAAAGCTGATTTCTGCTGTTGAGAATTTCACCAATAAAGAGGTTATTGGGTGCTGGCTGGATTATGACAAGATTAGCAACCTCAAGAAGGAGGCAAGGGAATGGCTTGGCGAGGGTGCGCTGCTGATTGTTGACTACAAGAAGAAATACCTCTTCCCTAATTCAAAGAGAGCCCATTACTCTGTTGCGGTTGGCGTTAAGGGTGATGAACTGCTTGTTGTTGACCCTTCAAGCAAGGCAGGCGGGGTTTACTTCTCAGACTACAGGGATATTGAGGCCGGGATGAATACTCACTCGAGATTGATTAAGGGGAAGAGAGGCTATGTTGTGCTTGCGCCTAAGGGAACTCCTGCATACAGGAGAATAAAGGACGGGCTGGTTTACTCTGACATTAACATGTACCAGAAGGCCACTAAGGCCTTAAAGGACAAGCTGAACAAGTTTACGAGCTCAGTTACATTGTATGAGACTTTTCCTCCTTTCATAAGAAAGCACCTCAAGGATTTCGAGAGGGAGCAGGTCAGAAGGGTGTGGAAGCCAAACCAGAAAAAATAAAAACAAGAGCAAAAGGTGATAAAAAATGGAAGAAATATACAAAATGTATGCCGAGGATTACCTCGGAATAATAAGGAAACTAACGGGCCTAAGTGGCATTATGGAAGTAAGGGTGCCTAACGATATGCTTAGCTTTGCTGAAGAAGAAGGATTAACTGGCAAAGTAAGAATAGTTCCCTCTGAAGAGCCAGGATTAACAGTCTTATTACGCTGTCTGCCTATCAATCCTGAAAGATTTGAGGAAGATATATACAAAGTAACAGGCATAGATGGAAATGTTATGTATGGTAACTACAACTCTTCATATCGCTTTCACATTCCTGGAAGCGAGTTGCCCATTGTTTTTGAAAGAGCTAATAAATAAAATAATTAGCAGCTGCCTGGGTTAGCGAAAGCATCTTGATACTAACCAAAAGATTAATAAAAAAAAGAGAAGCTAAGGATTTTATGGATTACAATCTTACGCCCTGGGAAGCAAAGGGAAACTTTGACTATGAAAGGATAATCAAGGACTTTGGCATATCCAGGATTGATGCTAAGCTTCTAAATAGGATTGAGGTGGCTGCTAAGAAAAAAGGGCTGCCTCTTCATCATATGCTAAGAAGAGGGATTTTCTTTGCTCATAGGGACATAGGGTGGTTTCTTGACGAGTTCGGAAAGGGAAATGATGTCTTTCTTTACACGGGCAGGGGGCCCTCTGGCAAGGTTCACCTGGGACATCTGGTACCGCTACTTTTCACTAAGTACCTGCAGGACCTTTTTGGCGCTGAGCTTTACCTGCAGTTTACTGATGACGAGAAGTTTTTGTTTAAGAAGGAGCTCAGCCTGGAAGATGTGAGAAAGTATACTGAGGATAACATCCTTGATACTATGGCTATTGGCTTTGACCTGAAAAAAACAAAGATAATAATTGACACTAAGCATGCCGGCCTGCTTTACCCTGAGGCTATCAGGGTTGCAAAGAAGATAACCTTCTCTACTGTCAAGGCGAGCTTTGGGTTTGACAATGAGACAAATATTGGGAGCATATTCTTTACTGCTATGCAGGCTGTGCCTGCTTTTTTGCCTTCTGTGCTGAAAAAAAGGAATATTCCCTGCCTTATTCCGCATGCTGTTGACCAGGATCCGCATTTCAGGGTTACCAGGGACATTTTGCCAAAGCTTGGCTATTACAAGCCGGCTTCTATTCAGTGCATGTTCCTGCCAAGCCTGCTTGGGGTTGAAAGCGAGAGCAAGATGTCTTCTTCGATTGACAACGGGATTTATCTTTCTGATGACGAGAAAGCTGTCAGGAAAAAGATTAACAAGTATGCTTTTTCAGGAGGGCAGGCAACTGTCGATGAGCACAGGAAAAAGGGCGGCAACCCTGAGGTTGACATTCCATATATCTGGCTTACTTTCTTTGAAGAGGATGACAATAAGCTCAAAAAGATACATGATGACTACAAGTCAGGAAAGCTGCTTTCTGGCGAGATTAAGAAGATAATTGCTGACAAGCTGGTTTTTATCCTGAATGAGATTAAGGAGAGAAAGGAGAAGCTCAGGCATAAGCTCAAGGAGATTATGGGTTCTCTGGACAAGTCCTTTTAAAGAATCTAAAAGCTAGTTAGCCAAGCAGGCTATATAATTTTATTTGCTCAATATTATAAAGCCCTGGTGGCCTTCTTCTATTAAGCCCAAGAAAAGCAGACTCAAGCTGTTTAACATTTGGGGACAAATGAACAATTGTGTATAAATGAATAGGGATTGTAGCAGAAGGCGGCACTTTTAAGTATCCAGACAAAAATGATTTTAGAAAATCTTGCTCAACAACATCCAACTTATACATGTTTTTAAAATGCCCAACAGTATCCTGAAACTCTAAGGCTGCTGGCTGGACTTTGCCTCTATGAAAGCTTCCTGAATCCTCCTGATTAGCAACTGGGCTTTTTGCCAGTATTGGCTGAAAAGAGATTGGGCTAAAGGCATATTCCTGGATTTCAGGAAACAAAGCCTCAATAATATTGTTGAGCGTGTCATGGTCCTGCTCAGAATCTAGGCGAAGCTTAAATTTACCAGGCTTGTGCCAGGGGCTTTTGCCTGTATAAAGAACAAAATGGTGAAGCTCCTGGGCAGGCCCCATGCTTTCTGGGGTTACCATATAAGATGATAAGACATCCAGAAATCCTTCTTTTTGTAGCTGAGCCAGCTTCTCTGGAACTGATTTCCAATGCCTGCCATAAATATTTTCTGCCATATAGCAGGAGAAATAGCCAGGATTTATAAAAGTTACTAAAGAGTGGTAACTCTTCTTTCTAAGAGAGTTCCTTTGTATTTTTTTCCGGCCAAGAATGCTTCTATGCTCCTGAAATCCCTGCCATTTATGATTGCTGCTTTAATGCTGTTCTTCCTGCAGAACTCTGCTGCCACAGGGTCAAACGGGCAGTGCATCCCTGGTGAGAAAAGGGGGAACATAGAAAGGTATTCCTGCCAGCTGGCTTTTTTAATAGGGTTTGCATCCTGATGGGTAGAAGGATTTTTATCATAAAGAAAATCCACATTGGTCAGGTTAAGCACAATGCCTATGCTGTAGGTTTTTGCGCAGGCTGCTGCCACATAATCAGAGGAAAAGCCTGGCTTGTATCCTGAGTAGATAAGAATGCTCTCTTTTGCTTTTGCCTTTTTGAAAGGGTTTGAAAGAGTCTTTTTATAAGCATAGCTTGAGAAACATCGCTTTACCAGCCCTGCATTCAGGCGGGTTGCCTCTATTCCAAGCCAGTCTAGCTGTGCTGGGTCTTTTATTCCAAGCTTTTTTCCTGCTGTTATGTATGACCTTGCGGTCCTGCCTCCACCTACAACTACAATAAGCCTGGTTTTTTGTGAGATTTTTTCAGCAAATCTTGCAAAATCATTTATAAAATCAGTATCCGGAAAGCTGCCTGAGAAAAGAAGAGAGCCCCCCAGGGAAAGTATTGCTGTCTTCATTTCGACATGCCTACAAGGATTACTCCAATTATGATCAGCAGTATAGCAGCAAGCTTTTTTCTCCCAACCTTTTCCTTGAGAAAAAAGACTGACAAAAGAACAGTCCATATGTAAGAAAGGGAAGTTATAGGGTATGCAATTGAAACAGGCAGCACTTTTAGAGATGGAATGAACACCATCGTTGAGAAAAAGTAAAGTACAAAGCCTAAGATCACTGTATGATTTGATAAGAGTGTCTTTAGGGAAAACTTGCCTGAGCCTTTTTTAAGCATAAGCGCCCCAAAACTTCCAAGGACTGTGGATAATACGACAAGCCCAACTGCACTGATAAAGCTAGCCAAGTGGGCCACCCCCTTCTTTTGCCGGGACTGGCTTTGAAGCCTGGCTTAAAACGAAAATGCCTGAAAAAATCGTAATAATTCCAGCTATTTTAAGAAGGCTCAGGGCTTCTCCAAATATAAAAAAGGATAGCACTGCAACCCAGATAAAGCCTGAGGCAATAATTGGATAGACTACAGAAAGCTCTGCCCTCTTAAGGGCAGTAATCAGAAGAAGCGCCGAAAGAAAGTAAAGAAACAAGGCACCAATAAGCGGAAAGTTTGTAATAAGCACGAATGGGGTGAGGGAAAACTCCTCTGACGAGACCTTGAAGAGCATCTGTGCAATGGAGTTCAGGAATGTTGAAAAGAAGACTATTGCCAGAACTGAGCCTTTCATAATTGCCTCTAAAAATGCCTTTGTTTTTAAGCTTTTGGTTTAAAAAAAAGATTAAAGAAAAAAGAAAAAGAGGGAAAATCAGTCAACAATCTCTATTCCCAGCTCATCTGTAAGCACTTCCTGCTCATACATCTCTCTTGTTTCTTCCCTGCGGGCTGTTCTTTTTCCAAGAACCCAGGGAGACTTAACGCCTGTTATGATTGTCATAACAACAACCTTTCCTTTCATGTCATCAGTAACTCTTGCTCCCCAGATAACATTTGCGCTGTCATCCAGCGAGGCTGTTACCTTTTCTCCTATCTTGTTAATCTCTTCCAGGGTTAGGTCTGGGCCTCCGTGAACATGTATAAGCGCTCCGCCGGCTCCTTCATAGCTAATGTCGAGAAGGGGGTTCTCAAGAGCCTGCTTGACTGACTCATCTACCTTGTTGTTGGTGTCTGAGTAGCCTACGCCAATCACTGCAACTCCTCCGTCCTTCATTATTGCTCTTACATCAGCAAAGTCCAGGTTTACCAGCGAAGGTATCGCTATTGTCTCAACTATGCCCTTAATCATTGTAGAAATGAGCTCGTTTGCCACTGCAAATGCCTGCCTGATAGGAAGGTCTCCTGCAACCTCTACGAGCCTGTTGTTGTCAATCACTATAACTGTGTCACAGCTCTGCCTAAGGCTTGAAAGGCCCATCTCGGCCTTGTCTATCCTTGCCCTTTCTATCTTAAAGGGCATGGTAACAACGCCTATAACTATTGAGCCTATGTCTCTCGCAACCTTCGCAACTACCGGGGCTGCCCCGGTTCCTGTGCCTCCTCCCATTCCTGCACAAACAAAAACCATATCTGCACTATCAAGGGAATCCTTAATTTTTGTCAGGGCTTCTCTGGCTGATTCTTCACCTTTCTCAGGGAATCCTCCGCACCCAAGGCCTTTGGTAACATTCTCACCTATCAAGAACTTCTTATCAGCACTGGTAATATTAAGGTGCTGCTGATCGGTATTCATTGCAAAGATTTCAGCACCTTTGACTCCCTTTTCATGAAGCCAGGAAGCCATGTTGTTCCCTGCGCCGCCAACGCCAACTACTTTAATGTTGGCTTGTCCTACGGTATTAGCAAACTTTTTTATCTCATCCTCGTTCTTGAGTGCATTTTCCAGAAGCACATTCATGTTTTTTCCCCCTCAATAATATTTAGGCAAGCCCTGATGAACCAACCTAAAAACAAAACAGAGGCACAACTATTTAAACATTTCTATTTTTGAAAAGATATTTCAAAAATGCGCAAAGCGGATTAAGAAGCCATTTCAACTGTTTTTCACGATGGAAAGAGCACTCCAAGCTCAGGGATAGACCTGCTTCCTTTCATCTGCATACATTCCCATTTTGGACATCTGCTCAAATTGGCTTTCTGAAAGAATCATAAACTTAACCTGAAAACCTGTTTCTTCAAATAGCTTTTTTGCTGCCTGCTCTACTGCCTGAGGGCTTACATTATCGCCTAATATTATTAAGCTGGCAGCTTCTTCTGTAACCTTGCCATAAAGATAAACCTTAATTATGCCAGATACCTGAGAGAGGTAGCCCATAAGCACTTCCAGGGGCTTCTGCCTGCTTGACATTGCATCAGCAATCAGCTTTCCTTTCTGGCTTTTTGAGAGTGAAAAAAGCCTCTGGGGGCCATAGCTCTTCTCATCTATGTACTTTTTTTCTACAAAAAACTTAAGAAGCCTGAAAGTGGTAGCTATGCTTACTTTTGAAAGGTCAGATATCTCTTTTAGGTAAAAGTTCTTTGATGGCTCTTTAACAAAGACCTTTAGTATACTTATAATTTTTTCATCAACCAGGTCATTTAGGATTTCACTAACCTTCATCGTTTTTCAAAAATGAAACCAGGACTATTTAAGCTTTTCTTTTTTGGAAGGGTTTTTCAAAAAAAAGCCAGTCTTTCTTAAATGAAAAGTATTTTCATTTGTAAAAAATCTCGATGCCTAGCTTGAATATAAATGAGGAAACCTGGGCTTCGAATCTATTTAGGGTTGCCAAACAAAACCTGGTCAAAAAGTGAGAAAACGAAATCTATATGCTTCTGCCTAACCTCGTTTTTGAGCTCAAGCCTTGCAAAAGACTTTGAGAGCCGAATCATTCCTGCAAGGATTTTTTCGTTTATAGGAAAAAGGCTTTCAGGCTCTTTTTCCTTTAGCTTAAGAAAGAGTGCAGAAAGTGCTTCTTCAAGGCTTTCCGGAAAATAAGGGCTCCTTGCCCTGCAGTAATCAATATACTCCCTGGCAAAAATAAAGTCTGGGCTTTTTGCTGGCTCACGGCTTTTTTTCGAGCCCGGGGCTATTAGCTCTTCAGGCTTAGGCTTCTGATTCAGGATAATCGGGAAGTGGAAAGCGCCAGCCATCAGCTCAGGCTTCGGAATCTGCTCTAGCAGCTGCTCCTTAGAATTAATAAAGCGAGCAGGCAAAGAGGGGACCAGCCTTGCAATTACGCTTACAGTGCACTTTTTTCTTCTTGCTGGCTTTTTTTGTTTTCCTGAATCACCTGATGCTTCAATATGTGAGCTTTCAGGTATCAATGAGTATTCCATTGCATCGAATAGAAGCTCAACATCAGTATCCTTTAGCTCTCTCAGGCTGTGTATTAATAATGCTGACTCATCCGACTGGGAAAGAGCCTGCCTGAAAGCATCCTTTTCGCTGGCTTCTTCGGCATAAAAGGCTGAGAAGCCAAAAAGCAACGAATCCAGCTCAGCCAGCAAGCTATCTAAAGGTGAGTCCCTGTCTGAGATTATCAGCATATGAAAGGGCTCCTGTGAAAAAATGGCTAAAGCCAAAGCATTAAGGATGAAATCTGGCACTTGGCCTGAAACATTCGAACAAAGCCCTGCAATAAGCTGGGTGATGTTGCCCAAGGCGTTGGCTGAAAACTTCCTGAACCACCTTTCGAAGCTTTTCTCAAGAATCATTCTATTGGCCACCTCAATAAAGGCATTTACTGAGCCTTCTTCGGTAATTGAGTGGAAAACAGGAAATGAAAACCCAAACCCGAAGCTTGTAGAAACTTCTGAAAAAGAGACAGTAGCTTTTTTGCCCAAGAGAAGGCTCTTCAGCTTCTCTGAATAGCTAAAGGGAAGGAATTCCTTTACAGAGCCCAGCGCCCTTGCTGAATCCCTGCTTAGAGAAGAAAAGATAGCCATAACCTTCACTTTTAGGAGAGTTATGCAAAAAGTATTTAAAACATTTGCTCTGTTGAATCAGCATGAGCAGCTCTTCCAGAAAAAAAGCCGGGCAGATGAGCCTGGTTGTTAAGACGGACATTATTTCTACTCTGAAAGAGGTTTCCTCAAGAATAAAACAGGAGAAATTCTCTGAGCTTATGGAGCTTTCTAACCATGTTATACACAATGCTTCTGTATTTCAGGATGAAGACAGCATTTCTGTTGCGGTTGCTGTATACGCGCTCTACAAAACTCTTTCTCTTTACAAGCTCGACCACTCAAGAATCCTTAAGCTGATTGAGCGCGGGATAACGGCTCTAGAGAAGGATGATTACATACAATTCAGGAATTCTATTTCTTCTGTGATCAAGGTTGTAGATGCCGTCGACAAAAGGCTAAGCAGGTATGTGGATGAGGTTGTAAACAAAGCCAGGATTAAAAAGGCAGTCAAGATTTATGACCACGGCATTTCGCTTGCCAGGGTCGCTGAGCTTATGGAGATCAGCCAATGGGAGCTTCTTAACTACCTGGGGAATGTCAAGGAAAGAGATGAAAGATTCAACAAGAGCAGGCTGGATGTTGCAAGAGATATTTTCTCTGGCGGGGAAGGAAAAGGAAAATGAAATGCCTTGTTTTTGACTCGGGCCCTGTAATCAGCCTTTCCCTGAATAATCTTCTCTGGCTTATAGCTAAGCTTAGGAAAGAGTTCGGCGGCCATTTCCTTATCTCCAGAAGCGTGGAGAAAGAGCTTATCGACAATCCCCTCAACAGAACGAAAAGGTTTATTCTCGAAGCACTAAATGTTATGTCGCTAGTCGCTTCGGGCGACCTTAATGTTGCCAGGGCAGAAGGGATAAAGGAAATTTATGATAAGATTGACCATTCAACAAACAAGGCATTCAGCTCTGGAGACTCTTATATTACATTAATGCATCCGGGAGAGATTGAAACCATCGCAATCACAATAAAGTACAAGGCTGAGGCTATCGTCGTGGATGAAAGAAACACAAGGCTGCTTATAGAAGAGCCCAGGGCTCTTAAGAGAATTCTCGAGAAGAAGCTGCACCGGAAAATAAATATGGAGAAATACAGGATAAAGGAATTCCAGGACCTTGTGAAGGATGTTAAGGTTATAAGGTCGGCTGAGCTTGTGGCCGTTGCCTATGAAAAGGGAATTCTGCAGAGCAGCTTTCCTGACGAAGTCCGGAAAATAGAAAGGGAATTTGACAAGCACCTTCTCGAAGGAGTTCTCTGGGGTGTTAAGCTTCGTGGGTGCTCTGTAAGCGACCATGAGATCGAAGCGATGAAGAAAAGCGTGATGAAAGCCTGGAAAAACCAAAAGCTTTAATAGTTCTGAACTGCAAAGAACCAGTATGGCATATATCGCCTGGCTTGGGAAATCCAGAAAAACATTTAGCTCAAGAAAAGAACTGATTCATTATATAAGGGATAACCCAAACCTTAACCTTAAGGTATATGAAGAGGATGCCTTTGGGAATGCAAGAGAGCTTGGAACTGGAGAAATTTTTGGGTTAATCAGCGAATCCCAGGCAAGCCAGGGCTTCCGTGATAATAATAATGAGGAAGAAAGAGAAACAAGCCAGAACCGGATAAATCAAAAACCTGAAGATTCGCAAAGAGAACGCAATGAAGGCCAGGCATACGAACAGGAACGCCTCTTTGGAGAGAGGAATCCGCCACGCAGAATGCCAAGGCAGGAATACTACGACGACAGGGAGATGCTTTCCAACAGCATAACAAGAATATATGGGAATAATCAGAATCCAGAGCAGGCGCAAGCTTATTCTGAGCTGCAGATACATAGCAAAAGCACAGGGTTCTTAGCACATTTTATCATCGTGCTTATAATTCTTCTTGCACTTATTGCATTATACATTATAATCCCCTTAATAATGGATAACCTCGTGGGAACAGTAACTACTCCGCCAGTTATGCCTTAACCTTAAGCTGGCCCAAAAGCTGGCATTTGGCGAAAAGAAGAAGAAATGTAAGAAAATACTCTAGAAATAAACCAACAGAATCAGTCAATCATCTCAATCTCTATGTTCAGGCCGTCTGGGATTGCTACTCTCATTACCAGCCTCAGAGTCCTCTCATCCAGACTGATGTCAATGAGCCTTTTATGAATCCTCATCTCAAACCTGTCAAAAGAAGCGCTTCCCTCTCCGTCCGGGCTTTTTCTTGTGGTTATCTTAAGCTTCTTTGTAGGCAAGGGTATTGGGCCTCTCATATCTACCCCTGTCTTTTCTACAATCTGCCTTATTTCAGCACATACTGAGTTAATTTTGTTAACATCCGTACTCGCTAGCTTTATCCTTGCTTTTGACATGGCTCATCTCCTCTGAAAAACACTTTGTCATGATGAAAGGTCTTTTCACCATGGCACAAAGTAAAATGAAAAAAATGAAAAAACTGCTCTACTTTCCTTTTTCGAGCTCCTTCTTCACCAGGTCTATACACATTCCTGCTGAAACAGTCACTCCTGAGTCTCTCACTGCAAACCTCGACATCTGAGGAATGTCTTTCTGCTTTTCAATCACCAAAGGCCTTCTTGGCTTAATCTTGACAATTGCTGCATCTCCATTCTTTAGAGTTGTTGGATTCTCTTCAAGTGTCTCTCCAGTTGCTGGATTTAGCTTCTTTACAAACTCTGTAAAGGTGCATGTTACCTGTGATGTATGCACATGGAAGACTGGCGTGTAGCCAACGGTCATTGCTGATGGGTGGTTGAGAACCACTATCTGTGCTGTGAACTCATCTGCGAGAGTTGGCGGATTGTCTGGGTGCCCAATAACATCCCCCCTTGCTACATCCTTTGAGCCAAAGCCCCTTACGTTGAACCCAATGTTGTCACCCGGGCCTGCCTGCTTCATTGACTCATGGTGCATCTCTATTGTCTTGCACTCTCCAAGAACTCCTCTTCCTTCTCTTCCCGGAACGGCAATTATTTTGTCTCCGACTTTCATAACACCAGTCTCAACCCTTCCT
>Ga0209614_1001865_pt1 | contig 14828 bp, 10 predicted proteins | sample BlaSprsedimmetaG_FD_185484 | JGI IMG/M metagenome (GOLD analysis project Ga0209614, IMG submission 185484) | Hot spring sediment bacterial and archeal communities from California, USA to study Microbial Dark Matter (Phase II) - Blank Spring... ... | reverse complement strand
CCCCTTTAAGACCCGCAGATAAACGCTTTTGTCAAAACATTTTCTTGTCTTTTCAAACCGAAATGAACTGTGCGGTACTAATAACGGCACAGTGCACGTAACTGGATTACTCTGGCGGCCGGTTTTTCGGCTGCAAGCAAAGCCCTGATCACCGCTACCGCCGGAACCCGGCCGGCCGCGACCTGAGCTAAATTAGTTTCATCCAGGCCACCAATGGCAACCACCGGCAACGAAACCTGTTTCAGAACTTCGCAAAGCCCGGCGGTTCCGACTACCGGGTCCGGACGAACCTTGCTGGGAGTGGTAAAAATCGGTCCGAAGCCGATATAATCGGCCCCCTCCGCCTCGGCCGCCAAGGCTTGCGCCAGGGAGTGGGTTGAGAGACCAATCGGCATGCGCGGACCGACCAGCTGACGAGCCTGGGCCAGCGGCAAGTCCTCCTGTCCCAGATGAAGTCCATCCGCCCCGGTCAGCAACGCGATATCAGGCCTGTCGTTGACAATGAAAGGGGTTTTATACTTGCGGCAGAGAGCCGCAAGGGCCAGTGCACGTTGCAAGAATCCTCGGTCGGAACCGGACTTCCGGCGCAGCTGGAGAAAATCTATCCCAACCTCCAGCATGGCCTCAAGATCGCTGAAAAAATCGTCCCCCAGGTAAAAAGCTTCGTCGACAACCAGGTAAAGGGCGGCGGAGTCCTTAGTCGGCGGGTAAAACCACTCCCTGATCTTAGCCGACCGACCATCAAGGACGTCTTGTTCGAGTTCATAGAGAGCAAAGCGCAGAGCTTTGCTCTCTATGGCAAGTTCTGGCCGACCCAGCAGTTTGGCGCATTCCTCAATAACACGAGCGGCTTCCTGAGCCCGCTTCAGATTGGCCTGCAGCAAAACCGGCCAGTCACCCCGATCAGCTTCACTCCGGGTAAAGGTCCGGGCTCCGATATCATCGGCGGCCCGACGCTGTTCCAGGCAGGCCTGACTTAATCCTTCATCAAACAGCGCCCGCAGCCGATGGCGCAGATCTTTGACCAGCAGGGCTCTCCCATCATCGCAAACCAGCCGATAATAGTCTTCAACCACCCGCAATCCTTCACGCAGACGATTATTGTTGGCGTCGAGAACCCGATATACTCCGCGCTCAGAGACCACTAGTTTCCTGCGTCAAGCCGGGCCAGAATAAGCTGCGCCACCTTTTCTCCGGAAAGCAACATCCCCCCGAAAACGGGGCCCATACGATTAGCACCATAGGTCGCATTGGCCGCCATCCCCGCGACATACACGCCAGCATAAATTTCCTTCGTGCAATCAACAGTCGCCTTTTCCGCCACCTCGGCCCAGAGCGATTTCTCACCCATGATTTTTCCGGTTTCAGTCATCAGCTGCGAACCTGCCTTGCGCTGAATCACATCGATCACCTCGGAATCATGCCCGGTTGCGTCAACCACGTAAGAGCTCTTGATGACCAGAGGGTCAACATGCAGACCCGCCATCTCCACCGAAGTCCAGTTGATCACCAGACCGCAAACCCGATCATTCCTGACCATGACGTCCTCAACCGAGAAAAGATTGAAAACTTCGGTTCCGGCCTGTACGGCTTTGGCCACCAAAACCGCCACCGATTCAACCGATCCGGCAGTATAATAACCCGGCTGAAATTCACGATAACGAATGCCGAACTCATCGAGGATTCGCACCCCTTCCTTCTGCACGACGATTTCATTAAACATCATGCCGCCGCCCCACATGCCGCCGCCCAAACTCAGTTTGCGCTCAAAAAGGGCAACTTTTTTCCCGGCTTTAGCCAGATAATAGGCCGCTACCAGCCCAGCTGGACCACCGCCCACGATAATGACATCATTGTCAAGATGGTTTACGAGTTTTTCGTGATAACGATCAATAATCGCTCGAGAAATAACAACTTCATCCAGTGCCATGTCAATTAAACCTTCATTTTGAGTTAATACAACCTTAAAACTTACCCCCTGCATTGTCCGCCCCGCGAGCAACCGAGGCGGCCGACGACCTTATAATAATTCGAGCACGCGCTCAAAGCATTGTCGCGGCGGCCATCAATCTTCGCCCCGGGCTTCGGCGACTACCTCTCCGGCATAGAAATCGGCCGAAAAGTCATCGTCGTTATCATCGTTAATCAACAGGGCGGCCTCACTAGCCTTGGCCGCGGCGGCGGCCGCCGCCGCGGCTTCCTGCAGAAGGATCTTATCTTCCTCGGACATGCCGACCTTGAGATTACGATAAAGGCGCTGCCCGGAACCGGCCGGAATCAGACGACCCATAATAACGTTTTCTTTAAGACCATGCAGATAATCAGTTTTTCCCGCGATACTGGCCTGCGTCAACACTTTGGTCGTTTCCTGGAAGGAAGCGGCAGAAATAAAACTTTCTGTGCTCAAAGAAGCCTTGGTGATTCCCAGAAAGAGGGGTTCGCCGACGGCAGGCCGCAGGCCTTCTTTCACGGCCTTCAGGTTTTCCTCTTCAAAGGTTAGCTTTTCTACGGTTTCATCCACCAGAAATACCGTGTCACCGGGATCGACAATCTTGATTCGGCGCAGCATCTGACGAACAATCACCTCAATATGCTTATCATTGATACCTACCCCTTGGAGTCGATAAACCTCCTGTACCTCATCAACGATGTACTTAGCCAGCTCCTTGACGCCGAGAACCCTGAGAATATCATGCGGATCAACCGAACCATCAACTAAAGGCTCACCTGCGGCAACCATATCACCTTCATGCACAATCAGATACTTACCTTTGGGTATCTGATGCTCGATGGGGTCACCAATCTCCGGTGTAATGACAACCTTTTGTTTACCCTTAGCCAGTTTACCAAGAGAAACAATCCCATCGATCTCAGCAACAACCGCGATCTCTTTTGGTTTACGAGCCTCGAAAAGTTCCGCTACCCTCGGCAGACCCCCGGTAATATCCTTGGTTTTTGTCGTATCACGAGGCTTGGTGGCGATAATATCTCCCGCCAGCACCTCCTCGCCATCATTAACCCGAACATGAACCCCCGGGGAGAAATAATAGCGGGCATCACCCCGATCTCCGACTTTCATGGTCCGGTTTCTTTCGTCCTTGATCGAAAGTCGGGGCCGCAAATCGACGTTTCTCGACTCAGTCACAACCCGTCGCGACATCCTGGTCTGTTGATCGACCTGCTCGGTAACCGTCACCCCTTCAATCAGGTCGCCATATTTGATCCGACCGCTGACCGCAGCAATGGTGGGAATCGAAAAGGGGTCCCACTCGGCCAGAATCTGCCCCGGCCTGATTTCATCGCCCTCCTCGACATGGAGTATGGCGCCAAAAACCACCTTGTTGCGTTCTTTGATAATCCCCTTCTGATCAACCACGGCAATTTCGCCATTACGATTCATAGCAACCAACTTACCGTCCCGATTGCGAACCGTATCAAGCTTCACAAACCGGGCGCGACCACTCAGTTTAGCCTCCAGAGCTGATTGTTCAATCGCGCTGCTGGCCGTCCCCCCGATGTGAAAGGTACGCATGGTCAGCTGAGTGCCGGGTTCACCGATCGACTGGGCCGCGATGACCCCGACTGATTCACCGATATTGACCAAACGACCACGCGCCAGGTCACGACCATAACAATAGGCACAGATGCCATGTTTCGCCTGACAGGTCAGAACTGAACGAATCAGTACCCGATCGATCCCCGAGGCATCAATTTTTTTCGCCAGATCTTCAGTAATCTCCTGATCGGCTTCGACCAGAATTTCGCCGGTGACCGGAGAGATAATATCATCCTGAGCTACCCGGCCGAGAACCCGATCCGCGACCTTTTCGATAATCTCGCCGCCCTCAGTCAGCGGGGTCACATATATCCCATCCAGGGTGCCGCAATCAATTTCGCTGATCACCGCATCCTGAGCAACATCCACCAAACGTCGGGTCAAATAACCGGAATTTGCGGTCTTCAGCGCCGTATCGGCCAGACCTTTTCGGGCTCCGTGGGTGGAAACAAAGTACTGCAGAACGTTAAGACCCTCACGGAAATTGGCGATAATCGGATTTTCAATAATTTCACCGGAAGGTTTGGCCATCAGTCCTCGCATTCCCGCCAACTGACGAATCTGCTGTTGGCTGCCGCGCGCCCCGGAATCGGCCATCATATATACCGAGTTGAAGGATTTGACCTCGTGCTTGCAACCCTCCCCATCCTCGATAATATCCTTACTGATAGTCGCCATCATTTCATTGGCGACCAGATCCGTCGTCTTGGACCAGATATCAACCAATTTATTGTAGCGTTCACCGGAAGTGATCAGACCGTTATTGAGCTGCCTTTCAATCTCCCGTACCTTCTCGTTGGCTTCATCAATCAGGGCATTTTTCGAAGACGGAATTTCCAGATCATCAATCCCGATCGAGATCGCCGCTTGCGTGGCGAACTTATAGCCCAGATCCTTGATCCGGTCTGCAAAAACAACTGATTTTTTATCACCCGCTTTGAGATAGACATCCTCAAAGAGTCTGGAGATCGTCTTTTTAGTCAGATTTTTATTATATGACGAAAATGAGATTTCTTCCGGAACAATCTCACGCAGCAGTATCCGGCCAACCGTGGTTTCCGTCAACTGACCCTCGAGCATGACCTTTATCACCGCCTGCAGGTGGACGCAGCCGGCATCATAGGCCATGCGCACTTCATCCGGCGAGCAGTAGACACTGCCTGAACCCAGAGCAAAGGGCCGATCACGAGTCAACCAGTAAACACCCAAAACGATATCCTGGGTCGGAATAATCACCGGTCTGCCGTTCGCAGGCGAAAGAATATTATTGGTTGACATCATCAGGACCCGGGCTTCAGTCTGCGCCTCCATCGTCAGGGGCACATGTACGGCCATCTGGTCACCATCAAAATCGGCATTGTAGGCGCTGCAAACCAGCGGATGCAAACGAATCGCCTTCCCTTCGGAAAGGACTGGTTCAAAGGCCTGAATGCCAAGACGATGCAGGGTCGGAGCCCGGTTGAGAAGAACCGGGTGCTCGGTAATTACCTCCTCCAGCAAATCCCAGACCTCAGATTTCTCCTGTTCGACCATTTTTTTAGCACTCTTGATCGTGGTTACATAACCCCGTTCCAGCAACCGGTTGTAGATGAAAGGTTTAAACAGCTCCAGGGCCATCTTTTTAGGCAGACCGCACTGATGTAAGCGCAATTCCGGACCGACCACGATCACGGAACGACCAGAGTAATCGACCCGCTTGCCCAACAGATTCTGCCGGAAGCGTCCCTGTTTTCCTTTAAGCATATCACTTAAGGATTTCAGCGGACGCTTATTGGCACCGCTGATTGCCCGGCCCCGCCGACCGTTATCGAACAACGCATCAACCGATTCCTGCAGCATCCTTTTCTCATTACAGATAATGATCCAGGGAGCTTTGAGCTCGATCAGTCGTTTGAGACGGTTATTGCGATTGATAACCCGCCGGTAGAGATCATTAAGATCGGAGGTTGCAAAACGCCCGCCATCAAGCGGCACCAGGGGACGCAGATCGGGTGGCAGGACCGGAATAACATCCATCACCATCCATTCCGGAAGATTACCTGATTTAATAAAATCATCGATCACCTTGAGGCGTTTGGCGATCTTTTTCTTTTTCGCGTCCGAGCCGGTTTCCGTCATCTCCTGACGCAGATTCAGACGCTCCGCCTCCAGATTTATACTATGAAGCATCTCCTTGACGGCTTCTGCCCCGATGCCGCAACGGATCGAATCTCCATATCTTTCCCTAAGCAGCAAATACTCATCCTCGGAAATCAGCTGACCGACGACCACCTCTTCCGCTCTGCCGGCATCCAGAACCACATAGTTTTCAAAATAGAGAATCCGTTCAACATCCTTCAGGGTTTTATCGAGAAGCAAGGCAATCCGACTTGGCAGACTCTTCAGAAACCAGATATGCGCCACCGGCGAGGCCAATTCGATATGCCCCATGCGCACCCGTCTGACTTTGGACTGAATAACCTCAACCCCGCATTTTTCACAAACAATGCCGCGATGTTTCATGCGCTTGTATTTGCCGCAGTTGCACTCGAAATCCTTGACCGGACCAAAAATCTTGGCGCAGAAAAGCCCGTCGCGCTCGGGTTTGAAAGTGCGATAGTTAACCGTCTCCGGTTTCTTGACTTCACCAAATGACCAGCTGCGAATCTTTTCCGGTGAAGCCAGTTTGATCCGCAGGGCGCTGAAAGTTAAAGCATCCTTGGGCTTCTGAAAAAAACTTAAGACATCTCTCATGAGTTCTCTTCCTCCAATTCCACATCCAGACAAAGGCTCTGAAGTTCCTTGATCAGAACATTGAAGGATTCAGGCAGACCGGATTCAAGGGTCTGCTTACCTTTTACAATTGCTTCATACATCCGGGTCCGTCCCGCGACGTCATCCGACTTGACCGTCAGAAATTCCTGCAGAGAATAGGCCGCGCCATAGGCCTCCAGAGCCCAGACCTCCATTTCTCCAAGCCGCTGTCCGCCAAACTGAGCCTTCCCTCCCAGCGGCTGCTGAGTAACCAGGGAATAGGGTCCGATCGATCGGGCGTGCATCTTATCATCAACCAGATGATGAAGTTTGAGAATATACATGTAGCCAACGGTTACGGGACGTTCAAAAGCCTCCCCGGTACGACCGTCATAAAGCAGCACCTGGCCGCTCCGCGGCAAGCCGGCCTTTTCCAGACATTCTTTGATTCGTTCTTCACCGGCACCATCAAAAACCGGGGTCGCCATCGGCACGTAGGCGGATAACTTGGCCGCTTGTTCGCGAATGGCCTCGTCGTCCGCTGCCGCCAGCCAGGCCAGGGAACGCCGGTCGTGAGCAAAAACCTGCTTCAGTTTATCACGTAATGGCGCCGGCCCGTATCCTGCTTCGATCATCTCCTCAATCTGCCGTCCCAGACTCTGCGCGGCCCAACCGAGATGGGTTTCCAGAATCTGACCGACATTCATGCGTGACGGTACCCCCAGCGGATTAAGGACAATGTCAACGGTTGTGCCATCGGCCAGATACGGCATATCCTCTTCAGGGACAATCCGTGAGAGAACCCCCTTGTTCCCGTGCCGGCCAGACATTTTATCCCCTACCGAAAGCTTACGTTTAATGGCGATATAGACCTTGACCATCTGGTTGACACCTGGCTGCATCTCATCACCACGTTTGAGATTTTCAATCCTTTCTTCGACCTGAGCTTCAACCCTTTTCTGACTTCGCTCCATGTAATCAAGCAGACGGGCTATTTTCTCTTCAACTTCCGGAGCCCCGCGCAAAACCAGGTTGGTACACATCTTCAGCGTAACCTTGGCCGCATCTTCCGCCTGCAGCATGGTTCCGGCCTTCAACACAACCAGTCCCTTGCCTCCCTTAAGATCGGTTTCCAGGGTTTGGCCAATCAACAGTTCGCGCAGTTTGGCGATAACGCTACGCCGGATAAAATAAAGTTCCTCGTCCGCCTCCTTGCGCACCAGCTTAAAATCGCGCTCACGCTCATCGGCATCACCATCGCCCCCGTAGCCTTTGCGGGCGAAGGTTTTGGCGTCAATAACCACTCCTTTCATACCGGGTGGAACCCTAAGCGAGGTATCCCTGACTTCTCCCGCCTTCTCACCGAAAATAGCGCGCAGAAGCTTCTCCTCGGGAGAAAGCTGAGTCTCGCCTTTCGGGGTAATCTTACCAACCAGGATGTCCCCGGGATTAACATGGGCTCCGATATGAACAATGCCATCCTGATCAAGATGAGCCAAGCCTTCGTCACCAACATTAGGAATGTCCCGGGTGATCTCTTCCGGTCCAAGTTTTGTATCCCGGGCAACAACCTCGCAAACCTCAATATGAATGGAGGTAAACTTATCCTCCCTGATCAAGCGTTCGTTGATCAGAATCGAATCCTCGAAGTTATAACCACCCCAGGGCATGAACGCGACCTTGACATTCTGTCCCAGGGCCAGCTCACCGTGATCCATCGAGGGACCATCCGCCAGGATTTCTCCAGCCTCGACAAAGGTTCCGCTTTTGACCAGAGGAATATGATTGAAACAGGTATTCTGATTGGAGCGCATGAATTTTGCGAGCCGGTAGATATCAATACCGAAATCATCCTCGCTGCCTTCAGGCTGACTGTAACCTTCATGACGAACGACGATTTTACTAGAATCAACATACTCGACATAACCGCTTCTTTTCGCGACCACCGCGATTCCTGAATCAAGGGCCACCCGACCTTCCATTCCGGTACCGACCATCGGCGCTTCGGCCCGAAGCAAGGGCACGGCCTGACGCTGCATATTGGAACCCATTAGAGCCCGGTTGGCATCATCATGCTCTAGAAAAGGAATCAGGGAAGCCGCAACACTGACCAGCTGGCGCGGCGAAACATCCATAAAGTCGATATTTTCCCGAGGCTCAATGCTGTACTCACCAGCTTTACGACAGGTTACCAGCTCATTAGCGAAGCTGCCGTCGTGATTGAGCGGGGCACTGGCCTGGGCGATAATTTTATCGTCTTCATCCATGGCGTAAAGATAGCGCACTTCATCACTGACCACCCCGTTATGAACCACGCGGTATGGAGTCTCTATAAAGCCGAATTCATTGACCCTGGCGTAAGTAGCCAGTGACGCGATCAGCCCGATATTTGGACCTTCAGGGGTTTCGATAGGACAAAGCCGGCCATAGTGAGTCAGGTGTACATCACGGACCTCGAATCCGGCCCGTTCACGAGTCAAACCTCCTGGTCCAAGTGCGCTCAGGCGCCGTTTATGGGTTATTTCCGAAAGCGGGTTGGTCTGATCCATGAATTGAGAAAGCTGACTGCTGCCGAAAAACTCCTTGATCGCGGCACTCACCGGTTTGGAGTTGATCAGATCATGCGGCATCGCTGTATCAATTTCCTGAAGGCTCATCCGCTCGCGAATCGATTTTTCCATGCGCACCAGACCGATCCGATACTGATTTTCAATCAGTTCACCCACCGTACGCACCCGGCGATTACCCAGATTGTCAATATCGTCAATCACCCCTTTATCGGTCCGCAAGGAAATCAAATACTTGACAATCGCCAAGATATCCTCGGCTGTCAGAGTTTTAGCGTCCAGGGGCTGGTTGGTTCCAAGCTTGTGATTGATCTTGAGACGACCTACCCGGGAGAGATCGTAGCGTTCGGGATTAAAAAAGAGATTCTGAAAAAGGGCGTCAGCGATATCAATGGTCGGCGGTTCGCCGGGACGCAGACGACGATAGATCTCAAGCTTGGCTTTTTCTACTTCAAGTTCCTTTTCAGTCTTGTCCCCGCCTACCAGGGATTCTCTTTCCTCATCACTCAAAACGATCTTGTCGACCAGCAGGGTATCACGCAGGTAAGAGCCTACATTCACATTGTCGATAAAAAGAATTTCAAATTTTTCGACCCCACTTTCCTGTAGAGCCGCCAGTTTATCGGCCGTAAGCTCTTCATTGCATTCAAGCAAAACCTCGCCCGTCTGCGGGTCGACCACATCGTGGGACATATAGGAACCCACCAACTCCTCATCCTGAATCGGCAGGGATGCCAATCCGGCCGCTTTCATGCGCCGCAATGCGGTTTTGCTGATTTTACGACCCTTGAGCAACAACACTTCACCACTGGCTGAATCGACAATATCCTCACGCGCCTTAAAGCTGGCGACGGTATCCGGGGTATCATAATCCACCGTTCGGGTAAAAGAACCATCAGCATGGCAATTAACAACAATACTGTCATAAAAAAGATTCAGCAACTCTTCGGTCGAATACCCCAGAGCTCGCAACAGAACCGTCGCCGGGAGTTTACGCCGCCGGTCAATCCTGACATAAATAAGATCCTTATTATCAAATTCAAAATCAATCCAAGACCCCCGGTAAGGAATAACCCTGGCACTGAACAGCGACATTCCACTAACCGCACTTTTCGCCTTTTCCTGAGCGAAGAAAACCCCAGGTGAACGGTGCAACTGACTCACAATAACTCTTTCAGTACCGTTTACGATAAAGGTCCCTCTCTCTGTCATCAGAGGTATTTCCCCGAAGTAGACCTCCTGCTCCTTGATGTCGCGAATGGAACGCTGTTCGCTGCCCTCTTCAATATCCCAAATAATCAGACGGATTCTAACCCTGATCGGCAGCGCATAGGTAAGTCCTTTAAGCATGCACTCACGGTCATCGTAACGTGGAGTCCCAAGGTTATAACTGACGTATTCGATAGAAGAAGTTCCGTAGAAATCCTTGATCGGGAAAACGCTCCGAAAAACGCCTTCGAGGCCGCTGTCTTCCCGATCCTCGGGAGGCACATCATCTTGAAGAAAACGCTTAAATGAGTCAAGCTGCAGATCCAGCAGAAAGGGGACTTCCGCAACTTCATCAATAGTAGCGAAGTTACAGCGAAGACGAGGCAGGTTACGGCTATTCCGGGCTACCATAGAACTTTATACCTCATATAATTCCAGAGTTAAAGTAATGAACTAAATGCAAGGGGGTGGGAATAGTTTGCCGGCTAAAAAATTTCAGTCGACATCTACCAGATTTCGACAAACACAAAAACAACGTAAGGGATAGAGGCTGTGACTGCTCTATCCCTTACGTTTCAAGGAAGTAACTTAACGATTTACAACAGTCATCCTGAAATTATTTAATCTCAGCAGTAGCTCCGGCTTCCTCGAGTTTCTTCACCAGGCTTTGAGCTTCATCCTTGCTGACGGCCTCTTTGATCGCCTTGGGAGCTCCTTCAACCGCATCCTTCGCCTCTTTTAGGCCCAGGCCGGTAATTTCACGAACAACCTTGATTACCTGAATCTTCTTGTCGCCAAAAGATGTGAGAATAACATCAAATTCCGTCTGTTCTTCAGCTACCGCGCCGGCATCGGCCGCAACCGGAGCCGCGGCAAAAGCCATGGGAGCTGCGGCTGAAACCCCAAATTTTTCTTCCAGCTCCTTAACCAGTTCCGAAAGCTGGAGAACGGACATATTTTCAATAAACTGTATGACATCTTCTTTAGTAATGGACATGATTTGATACTCCTATGTACATTGTAATCTGACTATGAATTTTTAAATTTAGACTGACCTGAAAACCAACTTCAGATGCAGTCCAGTATCCAGTATCTACTGGTTTGGCTGACTCTGCTCTTTCTGCTCTTTTATCGCGTTCAGAACCTGTACTGCCGACCTTACCACGCCGCTCAGCACATTGACGAAGCCGCCGGGGACACCGTTAAGGGTACCCAGCAAGGTTGCCCGCATGACATCCAGACTGGGCAATTCGGACAGCCTTTTCAAGCCGTCTTTATCAAGATAGCATCCAGAGAGTACGCCACCCATTATTTCCAGTTTAGTTTCAGTCTTGGCGAACTCAACTAAAGCCTTGGCGGCAGCGGCCGGATCACCATACACCAAGACCAGCCCGCTGGGTCCCTTAAGGTAATCCGCCAAAATGTCGTTTCCAGATGCCTTGGCAGCAATTCGCGCCAAGGTATTCTTGACCACCTTGTACTCAGTCTGTTTCTCACGCAACTGATTTCTCAGAACCGTAAGTTTCTCAACATTCAATCCGCGATAATCGGTCAGAAAAGCAGCCTGCGCGTCCTTGAATTTTGCTGTCAGCCCATCAATCTGGGCCTGCTTTTCCGCTCTATTCACCTTCTTTCACCTCCTTAGTCTGATGTTATTTCAAAAGGCAAATGAGCTTTATAATTATCAAACCAACCAGTCATGATCTGGATAGTCAGACAGCCTCGGTAGGATCTTACGCCTGCGCAAATGCAGTCAACCCACGGTCTTCAGCTCATAAATCCTTAAGATTGATCCCGATAACTCTTATATTTACATGCCAAGCCAGCCAACGACGGCCTTGACGACCCGCAAACATGCTCTTTTATCAGTTCATGCTCTTAATTTTCCATCATCGCATAAATAAACTGCAAGTGATTTAAAGACTGGCTAGATCAATCCTGATCCCCGGACCCATCGTCGATGAAAGCGTGAACCCCCGCAAATAATTCCCCTTGCTTGAAGACGGCTTTAGCCGGATCAAGGTCTCAATCAGAGCCGCAATATTTTCCTGCAAATTTTCAGCGGCAAAGGAAAGACGACCTACTGGAGCATGCACAATACCGGCTTTTTCGACCCGAAAGTCTACCTTCCCAGCCTTGATATCCCTAACTGCGCGCTCGATGTCAAAGGTGACTGTCCCAATTTTGGGGTTAGGCATCAAGCCCCTGGGGCCTAGAATCCGGCCTAATTTTCCAACCACCCCCATCATATCAGGTGTGGCTACCGCTTTATCGAAATCGAGCCAACCATCTGTGATCTTCTTCGCCAGATCATCACCCCCGACAAAATCGGCCCCGGCGGCTTTCGCTTCAATTTCCTTTTCACCCTTGGCAAAAACCACGACTCGAGCACTCTTGCCTGTCCCATGGGGCAGGACTACCGCGCCGCGAACCATTTGATCAGCATGACGAGGATCAACCCCCAGTCGCACGGCCACATCAACACTTTCATTGAATTTCGCCACCGGCATGGTTTTCAACAGTTCCAAAGCCTCGCCCAGCGCATATTTTTTCTGCGAATCAACCCCTGCGCGCTTGGCCAGATAATTCTTTCCTCGTTTAGCCATTATTTCCTCATAAATTGAAATGGTCTTATAAAAACACCCAAGGACCAGCGTCTCGAAAGCTTAGGCTATGGTACAGGGCTTAACAGTGCCGCTCAAGGCCTTTTTCTGAACTTTATTGCCGCAGGTGCTTTAACCTTCCCATCAGTAATTGATCTATTTATCAAATTAAACAACGGTCATTCAATTACAATCCCCATACTGCGCGCCGTCCCGGCTATAATCTTGGTGGCGGCAGAAAGATCAACAGCATTTAAGTCAACCAATTTCAGCTCCGCTATCTCCTTGATCTGAGCCTGTGTCACCTTACCAACCTTATTCTTGTTCGGGACACCAGAGCCTTTTTCAATCTTGGCCGCTTTTTTAAGCAGCACTGCCGCCGGCGGAGTCTTAGTTACAAAGCTAAAGCTGCGATCAGCGTAAACTGTAATGACAACCGGGGTTATCATCCCCTGTTGATCATCGGTTCTGGCATTGAAGGCTTTACAGAACTCCATGATATTAACTCCGTGCTGACCAAGCGCCGGACCAACTGGCGGCGAAGGGTTAGCTTTCCCAGCTGGAATCTGAAGTTTAATCAAACCTGTGATTTTTTTCGCCATCCTTTTTCTCCTGCGGATTCGCGTAAAAACAGGGACAAGACTTATGGCAAAGCCTGACCTGAATGAAATGGCCGGACATACCGGAATAATTTGATTTTTTACTTAAGAATCTGACTTGAGGGGGGCCAGCTGCAGTATCTTGCACCAGCACGAAACCCACTCAACTGATTTTTTCAAGTTGCCCGAATTCAATTTCAACCGGTGTCGGACGTCCGAAAATACTTACCAAAACCCTGACTTTACCCTTATCGAGATTAATTTCATCTACAACGCCGGTAAAATTGGCAAAGGGTCCTTCAAGCACTCTAACATTTTCACCCAGTTCAAAAAGGACCTTGGGCTGAGGCCGCATTTCACCTTCGGCGATACGATCTAACAGGCTGCGAGCTTCGGCTTCCGAGATTGATCTTGTGGCCTCGACCCGGTCACCTCCTCCGACAAAACCGGTCACCTTGGCGGTACCTTTAACCAGATGCCAAGTCTCCTCATTCATTTCCATCTTGACCAGAACATAGCCGGGGAAAAATTTCCTTTGTGATGTACGCCTTTTCCCTTTAACCATTTCCACAACCTGCTCGGTCGGCACTACCACCTCGTCAAACATATCAGCAAGGCCATACTGCCTGATTCTCTCCTCTAGGGTCAGCTTGACCTTGTTTTCATAGCCGGAGTAAGCATGAATCACATACCATTTCTTCGCCATAACTTACCCTGTACTCACTGCCGCGCAGATCATCTGTGTTAGCCCGCGAGGATGAATTTAATCAGTTTTGCCAGTCCCAGATCAACTAGTCCCAGATAAAGAGAGATCACAAATACAGTAAGTAACACCACCCAAGTGAGGCCGAGTGTAGCCTTACGTCCGGGCCAGGTGACCTTTTTCATCTCCCCCTTTGAGTCTTTCAGGTACTGAACGAGCTCAGTAATATTTTCCTTAGCTGAAGACAAATTACAAATCCTTTACTGTAAATTATAAATCTGGCTTGGTAATTTAAAACCTGGCAGGCCAGGAGGGATTCGAACCCCCAACACCCGGATTTGGAGTCCGGTGCTCTAGCCATTAGAGCTACTGGCCTGTAAAAACTGCAATTGAGTTTATTTAGTTTCTTTATGCGGGGTATGAGCCTGACAAAAACGGCAATATTTCTTAAACTCCAGCTTGTCGGGAGTATTTTTTTTATTTTTCTTAGTCGTATAATTTCTTCTTTTGCACTGACCGCATGCCAACGTCACTTTATCGCGCATTGTAATTTCGCAACCTTACCTTTCAAGACGGCCCTTCACGACCATCTGCTGTTTTTCATTAGGGACTGGGTCTTTTTTCTGCCAGCATTACCTATCATACAAACAGACTGAAGCCAGAGAGGACTTTCACTTACCCCTCCCTGGCTTCGAAATCGCTTTAAAAGCCTTGCATCCAGAGTGCTTGTCTAGGCAATAATCTCACTGACGACGCCGGCTCCTACGGTCCGACCACCTTCACGAATAGCAAAGCGTAATTCTTTTTCCATGGCGATCGGGGTAATCAGCTCGCCAACAATCGTTATGTTGTCGCCGG